>Ga0068858_100004829_pt1 | contig 13205 bp, 12 predicted proteins | sample KBSSwiS12_FD_66589 | JGI IMG/M metagenome (GOLD analysis project Ga0068858, IMG submission 66589) | Switchgrass rhizosphere microbial communities from Kellogg Biological Station, Michigan, USA - KBS Switchgrass S1-2 | ecosystem: Host-associated > Plants > Roots > Rhizosphere > Soil ... | reverse complement strand
CCGGCGAACGTTTTCGAGCCGCGCGTTTGGCCTGTGTGGACAGCGCCCGATGCGAGGCGGCGGACCGGCTTTCCTTTTTCAGCGCGCGCAGCGTGGCGCGCGAACGCTTTGCCGAAGGCCTTGAGGAGCTCGCCGAACGTCCGCGTCGGATGTCGCGCTTGGCCTGTTTGCGTGTACTGGCACCCGCCCGGCTGGCTTTGGGCGCGGGCAGTTTGACGCCGGCTCGTCTGGCCTTCGAAAGACCAATGGCGATTGCTTGCTTGGTTGATCGAGCGCCGTGCTTGCCTTCGCGAATATGCTCCATTTCCTCCCGGACGAATTCTCCAGCTTGAGTCGACGGCGCCTTGCCTTCGCGTGCGTCTCTCCGGGCACGGTCGAGTGTCTGTTGCTCAGGCACGATGGTTCCTCCCTCTGAGACAGGAGGGGTGCATAAATCGCACCTTTCCGTTAGAGGCGGGAGAAGCGATGTAGAGGTAGACCGGTAGATCAGGTTTGCGACGGCTTCGCCGCTTTCGTCAATACCGCCGTGCCGGCGCGAAGCTCGTCGGTGCCGCGCGCCGCGATTTCATCGCCCGGCTGAAGGTTCCCGAACACTTCGACGAGCGCGCCCGACGTGACACCGGTCTTCACGTCGATCCATTCCGTACGTCCGTTTCGGATCCTCACGACAAACATGCGGCCCGTCGTGCTGGCAATGCTCCCGCTTGGCACCAGCAAAGACGATCCGGTTCGCCGCACGGGCCAGCGGACCTGACAGAACGTGCCCGGTTCGAGTCGTCCGTCTCGATTGTTCACATCCAGCTCCACGGCCATCGTGCGCGTGTTCACGTCGACCGTGTGCGCGATCCGCGCGACCGTCCCGGAAAAATTCCGGCCTGGATACGCCGACACCGAAAACATCATCTCGGTCCCCGTCGTCACCCCCGCAGTGTAGGCTTCGGGGACAGGGATCACGAGACGCAGGCGGGTATTCTCGACCAGGCGTACCATCGGCGTCGCCGCCCCGGGTCCACTGGCAGGACCGACCAGGGCGCCCGGATGGACGTTGCGTTCTGTGACGACGCCGTCGAATGGCGCCGTCACCTTCAGGTATCCTTCGATCTCGCTCAGCGACTTGAGCGACTGCCGGGCGGCTTCGATATTCTGCTGGGCTGCCGCCACCTGACCTTGGTCCGCCTCGACCGCCTTCTGGGCCAGCATCACGTCGTTCCCGGCGACCACACCCGGCGTCGCCGCCGCCGCTTTCAGTTTGTCGTAGGTGCTCGCGTCGGCATCCGCTTTCGATTTCACCGCGCCGAGCTGCGCCTCAGCGCTCTGGAGCTTCGATTGTGCCTCCGATCGTTGTGAGGCCAGTTCCGGAGCCTCGAGAAGCGCAATGAGCTCGCCGGTACGGAGGTGCGACCCGCGATCCACGCGAATCGCCTTCACGAATCCCGTCACCCTTGGGTAGATCGCCACCGTTTGGTAGGGATTCAGTTCGCCGGGCAGCGACAACGTGGCAGTGAGGGGCTGGTCCAGGACGCGAGCGACCTCGATCGTCGGCGGTCCGGGCGCCGCGGCCTTTTCGACGGCTCCAGATCCGTTGCCTCTGCCGCACGCGGCCAGTCCGCCCGACAGGAATACCGCACCCAGGCCTGCGAACATTGCCTCACGCAATGTCATGGTCTTCCCTGCTGGTCGCGATACCGGCTCCCCGGATCGTCCGGATCGAGTGACGGTGACTCGGCGCGAGCTGACCGCAGCACGAGCGAGTACACCGAGGGCAACACGATCAAGGTGGCGAGAGTCGCGGCGGCGAGGCCGCCGATGACCGCGCGCCCGAGCGGTGCGGTCGCTTCAGCTCCCTCACCGAGGGCGAGCGCCATCGGCACCATGCCCGCGATCATCGCGGCGCTCGTCATCAGCACCGGCCGCATCCGCGCGCGTGCGGCGTCGATCGCCGTGTCGAGCGGCGACCCGCCGTGCCGTCGCGCCTCTTCGGCGAACGTCACGAGGAGAATGGCGTTGGCCACCGCCACGCCGATGGCCATGATGGCGCCCATGAAAGACTGCACGTTCAGCGTCGTCCGAGTGACCGCCAGCATCAGGACCACGCCCGACAGCACCGCCGGCACCGTGGAGACGACCACGAAGGCCAGGCGGAGCGACTGAAAATTCGCCGCGAGCAGCAGGAAGATTACGACGACTGCAACGACCAGGCCTGCGGTGATGTTCGTGAACGTCTCGCGCATCGCGGCGATCTGGCCGCGAACGCTTACGGCAGCCCCGCGTGGCGGCGCTCCTGCCCGCGCGATCGCTTGATCAACATGCCCTGCCATCCGGCCCAGGTCTTCGCCGAAAACGTTCGCCGTCAGCGTGACCATCCGTTGACCGTTCACCCGGTCGTACTCGCCCACAATCGTAGTGTTTTCGATCTGTGCGACATCGCCCAGCAGCGGATGAGAACGACGGTCGCCGCTCACCGGAACGACCCGCAGGTCGTCCAGACTCGTCATTCGTGGTTGCGGGACTTCGACCTGCACCTGGAACGCGATGCCGGTGCGCGGATCCGCCCAGTAGTTCGGCGCGACGAACCGGCTGGACGAGGTCGCCGCGGCAAACGATCGGCCGACCTGGTCGACGGTGACGCCGAGTTGCCCCGCCATCTGGCGGTTCACGTCGACCTGAATCGCCGGATAATCGAGCGCCTGTCCATACTGCAAGTCACGGACTGCTGGAATTCGGGCCAGCTCGTCGCGAATCTTCGTCGCAAACATGCGGCTCGCGGCGAAATCCGGTCCCGTGATCGCCACCTCCACGGGCGTCGGCGCACTGAAGTTCATCATCCGGCTCACGATGTCGCCCGGTTCGAACGAGAACTGCGCCGCCGGAAAATGCTCGAGGAATCGAAGCCGGAGCCGCTCTTCGAAGTCGATCAGCGCCAGTCGCGCCTCAGGCTTGAGAGCAACCTGCAGCACGCCTTCGTGCGATCCTCCGGTCCACAGGAAAATGGTGTTGATGGGGTACGAGGAGGGTTGCACCCCGACGTACCCGAGCGAGATGTCGACATTGTTCGGGCCGGCGGCGCTGGTGATCTCGTCGAGCACGTCGCGGGCCAGTTGCTCCGTGGACTCGAACTTCGTGCCGGCCGGCGCGCGGAATCGAAGCTGGAACTGGTTGGCGCCGGCAGGGGGAAAAATCTCACGCCCGAGACTCAGACCGACGGCCACGACAACCGCCGTCGTCACGAGGACGTAGGCCGCGACGAGCACTCCCCCCGCGGGCGCCAGCCGGTGAAGCAGCTGCGCCAGGCGATTGCGAAGCCGTTCGACCCAATCCTGGTTCACGCCCTGAAGAGGGACGCTACTCGGTTGGCCGTGCTTCGCCAGCAACCACACCGACAAGACCGGCACCAACGAGCTCGACAGAAAGAACGACCCCATCATCGCGAAGCCGACGGCGAGTGACAGCGGCATGAACAGCGACCGTGACACACCGGTCATGAAGAACGACGGGACGAACACCGCGACGACCGACAGCATCGCCAGCAGTCGCGGCACCACGACCTCGGCGCTGGCATCGAGCACGCCGCGGGCGATCGGCCCGCCGCGCGCGAGGTGCGTGTGGATGTTCTCGATCGCGACCGTCGCCTCGTCGACGAGGATACCCACGGCGAGCGCCAGCCCTCCGAGCGTCATGATGTTGATCGTCTGACCGGCTCCCCACAGCGCGACGACGCCGGCGAGCAGGGCGAATGGAATCGTGCCGACGACGATCGCGGCGCTGCGCCAGTCACGCAGGAAGAGCAGCACCATCAGCCCGGTCAACAGTGCACCGAGGACCCCCTCGCGCAGTACGGCCTGCAGCGCCGCAGACACATTGCGCGACTGATCGAGCTCGTAGCTGACCGTGATGTCGTCGGGCACGAGCGCCTGGAAGCGTCCGAGATTGGCCTTGACTTCGCTGACGACCGCCAGCGTCGACGCGTCGGGACGCTTCGTCACCGGAATGTAGACGGCGCGTCGGCCGTTCACCAGCGCGTAAGCGGTGGGAATGTCGGTGCTGTCGCTGACCGACCCGATGTCGCGAATCGACACCGTGGGTCCCGCACCCGTGCGGATCGGCAGCTCGAGAAGATCGTCGATATTGGAGACGACTGAATTCATCGGCGAGATGCGCGTCTCGTCGCCGATGTTGACACTACCGGACGGCATGATCACGTTGCCTGCGGTCACCGCCCGAATCACTTCGTCCGGGGACATGCCGTACGAGCGCAGCCGGTCGGGATCGACGCGAATGACGATCGTGCGCTGACTGCCGCCGAACGGTGGCGGCGAGGTGAGCCCAGGCAGCGTCGCAAACTGGGGCCGGACGCGATTGAGCGCCAGATCCTGGATCTCGCCCAGGCTGCGGCTCTCGCTCCTGAACACCAGATAGCCGACCGGCACTGTCCCCGCGTCGAACCGCATGATAAAAGGCCCGACCGTGCCTGGCGGCATGAACGCACGCGCGCGGTTGACGTAGCCAATCGTCTGAGCGAGGGCCTCCGCCATGTCGGTCCCCGGATGGAACGTCAGCTTCAGCAGGCTGGTGTTCTGAATCGACTTGGACTCGACGCTCTCGATGCCGTTGACATAGAGGAAGTGATACTCGTAGTAGTACGTGATGTACCCCTCCATCTGCGCCGGGCTCATGCCGCCGTAGGGCTGTGCCACGTAAATCACCGGCAGATTCAGATCGGGAAAAATGTCCGCGCGCATCCGGCTGACCGCGAACACTGCGGTAAGCGCGACGGCGATCACCGCGACCAGAATCGTGATCGGACGACGGAGCGCCGCACGAATCAGCCACATGGTTCAGCGAGCTCCGGAGGACTGATGGACGAAAGCGACAAAAGATGTGAGCGTGCCCTGCGCAACCGCCTCGGCCAACAGCGCGCGCCACACCTCGACGCGCGCGAGCTGATCCTGGAATTCGGCTTGCGCGAGCAGACTCTGCGTGTCGGCAACTTCGAGAATGCTCGCCAGGCCCGCTTGATAGCGGGCGCGCGCCTGGGCTTCGCTCTGCTGCGCCGCCGCCAGCTGCACCGGCGTGTTCGCCGCCACCGCTCGGGCCGCCTGCACCATCACTGCCGCCGCTTGCTGCTGACTGGTGATCGTGAGGAGCGCCTCGTCGTAGAGCGCGGTCTCGGCCCGCCCTGATGCCGCCGCGGCGGCCTTGCGGGCGCGAAGGCTGGTGAAGTCGAAGACGTTCGGAAACACGACCTGAACGCCGGCGGCCCAGTTCGCTCGATCGAGGCCCAGCCCGCCGAGGCCGCCGTCGAGATCGCCGTTGGGACTTGCCCCGGTGCCTCGGGCGAAGACGCTCGATTGCAGATACACGTGCGGAAGATCCGTCCGCGCCAGCACCTCCTCTTGCGCCCTGGTCGCATCAACCGCTGCCTGGTGAAGCTGGGCGAGGGGATGGGCGGTCGCCGCCGCACTGTTCGTATTCATGGAGGGCGGCTGATCCAGAAGACTCGTCGCCTCGATCGTGATGTTTCCCGTGGTGACCCCCAGAACGCGCGCCAGAGTGGTCTCTGCCAGCGTCAGCGCCGCCTGCGCCTGAATGACGCGGGTTTGCGCCGCGGCACGTTCGGCGTCGGCCCGCGAGGCTTCCGCGCCCGGTCGCAGCTGGTTGTCGACGAGCGTGTGCACGCTGCGCGCGAGGACGTCGCGCCGTTCAAGGTCGGCCTGCATGGCAATGACGGCACGCTGGGCCGCCAGGGTACCGAAGAACGCCGACGCAACAGCGCCCTGAACGTCCAAACGCGTCAGCGTTTCACTCGCACGCGCGCGCGTGACCGCCGCCTCGGCCCCCGCGATCGTCGCCTGCCGCAGGCCGAAATCGAGCGGTTCCCACGAAAAGAGAGCCCCGCCGGCACTTCCCCAGACGCTCTGGCTGGACGCCGAAGGCAACACCGGACCCGACAGCGCGGGAATCACCGATTGAGGCAACACCTGCCCGAACACGTTGTTTACGGTCGCGCGGCTGGACTGCCACAACGAATCCAGACGAGGCAGATAAGCGGCTCTCGCGACGCTGACACCCGCTTCAGAAGCGGTCACCTGCTCAATCGCCGCGCGCACCGTGGGGTAATGCTGCTCGGCGTACACCAACGCCTGTTCGAGTGTAAATATCTGCGGTACCTGCCCCTGCGCCAGAACCATCGCCGGACACATGAGTGCGCCAAGAATTCCGATCAGTCCCGTCCGCATCAGTCGCCCTCGAACATCTCGCCGAAGAGCTCCTGTACCCGTTTCTTCGCAGTTACGAGCTCTCTGCGCCCATGAGGTGTCGCTCGGTAGACCCGGCGGCTGCGTCCGTCACTGATCTGCAGCGCAGAGCGCAGATAGCCCTGCTCTTCCAGGCCGTGCAGCACGGGATACAGCGTGCCGGGGCTCAGACGATAGCCGTGCCGGCCGAGCTCATCGATCATCGCCTGCCCGTAGATCGGACCTTCAGCCGCATGATGGAGGATGTGCAGGCGAATCAAACCGGTATAGAGCGATCGATCTTTCATCGAACTCCGATATCTGTACTCGATATTGGAAACGAGCGCCAGTGACATGTTTGTCGGCCACTGTTCATCGACCGGTCGAATAAACGAAGGTCGAGGCAGGCGGCTCGGCGCAAACCAACCAGCACGAGCGGTCCGGCTGTGAGGGAAGGCCGGATTCTAGTAAACTTCCATCACGGATCGTGCGGCGCGTGCCGCATTCATTGAGGGAGCGACAATGAGCAATCGTTTTGTCATAGGGCTCGCCGCGGCGATGTTGACCGGTGGATTCCTCGGTTCGGCACTGCGGGCTCAGGCCCCATCGTCAGTCACCGCAGGGGTGTATACGGCCGATCAGGCCAAGCGCGGGCAGATGGTGTACGGCGACGCGTGTGCGAAATGCCACCTGGACGACCTGTCCGGTGGCGCGACGTCTCCCCCGCTGAAAGGCAACGACTTTCTCAGCGGCTGGAAAGGCAAGTCGGTCGGCGCCCTTTTCGACGAAGTGCGGATGACGATGCCGTTCGACAGCCCTGGCAGCCTGACGCCGGCGCAGTACGCGGATGTGCTGGCCTACGTCCTCAGCGAGAACAAGTTCCCCGCCGGAGCCAAGGATCTGGACAAGGACCCGGCGCCGCTGCAGCAGATCAAGATCGAAGCGCCCTAGAGCGAGCCGGTTCAGTTTCTGGCCGGCGTTGGGCAGGTGAGGCCGGAACGCCTATCTTCTGTCCCCTCTGCATGATCCAGACTGTCCCTCGGGGATGATGGCTCGGCCGTAATCTGTTGGATACTCGCGAAAAACTTAGGAAATCGTAGCCGGACTCGATGGCAGCAGGTTTGCCTGATACCCCGGCGGAGGCACAATCCCATGGCAACCTTCCATCTCAAGACTGCCGCAGTACTGATCGCTGGTATCGCCCTGACGGCGACCTCTTCATTTGCCCAACAGGGTGGCCGGCGAAACGGCGGGGAGGGAGGACGGCGCCAGGGCGTCGAACGCGCCCAGCCTCGCAGCGGCGGCGAGTCCGGCGGACGCGTCGAGTCTCAGGGACGAGCCGAGCCTCGCGGACGCGTTGAATCCCAGGGGCGGGTCGAACCGCGGGCACGCGTCGAGTCCCAGGGGCGCGCGGAGCCCCGAGGACGTGTCGAACCTTATCGTGGGTACGACAACCGCACTTACGGCAATCGGTTGTACGACAACCGCGGGTTCAACAATCGATCGTTCAGCAACCGGGCGTACAGCTACAGGCCGTACGGTTCGTACGGTTACCGCTCTTATGGCCGGTCGTATGTGATCCCCTACGGTTATCGGGCCTACGGATCTTATGGATATCGTCCGGGCTGGAGCCTGAACTTCTACTTCGGCCGGCCCTACTCGGTCTACGGCTATCCGGCGTATGGCTACCCGTCCACGGGCTACGGTTATTACGCCATCGATCCGGGACGCGCCTACGCCTACGGCAGCGTGCGGATCGTGGACGCGCCGCCCGACGCCCAGGTGTTCGTCGACGGCTACTACGCAGGCGTGGTCGACGATTACGACGGCGTGTTCCAGCACCTGAATCTCGAGGCCGGTTCGCACCACATCGAGATCGAGGAACAGGGTTATCCGCCCATCGCCTTCGACGTACGGGTCGAGCCGGGTCAGACCATCACTTACCGCGCCAACCGCTAAGCTCCGCGGTGAGGGCACGCGCCTCGGGGCGTGCCCTCACCGCCGATTTCGTCGCTACACACCAATATCCTCGTTCCACAACGCCGGCTGTTTCGCGATGAAATCGCGCATCAGGCGGATGCACGTCTCGTCCTGCATCACCTCGACCCTCACACCCCGCGACCGCAGCCACTCTTCTTCGCCTCTGAAGGTGAGGTTCTCGCCGACGACGACGTGCGGGATACCGTAGAGCAGGATGGCGCCGGTGCACATCGCGCAGGGGGACAGTGTCGTGTACATGACGGTCTCCCGATAGACCGACGCCGGCAGGCGGCCTGCGCGCTCGAGCGCATCCATTTCGCCGTGGAGCACGGCGCTACCCTGCTGAATACGGCGATTGTGACCGCGGCCGATGATCGTGCCGCGATGGACGAGCGCGGCTCCAATCGGAATGCCGCCCTCGTCGCGGCCACGCTCAGCTTCTTCGATAGCTGATTGGAGAAATGAATCCATGGCGACTGACATCGTACAATAGGCGACCTGGGCAGCCGGATCCTCCATTTGAAGCTGTTGCGTCTTTCCTCGGTCTGTGCCGCCGCGACTGCCGCTGTCGTTCTGTCCATCGTCACTGGCCCTCGAGTCGGCGGTCAGGCCGCGGCACCGCCGTCACTGACGGTGTTCAGCAAGGACGGACGAAAGACGCTGCCGCTGACCGTCAATGGGGATCAGGAACTGGTGTTCCTCGACGATTTGGCGTCCGCCTTCCAGTTCACCATCCGCGATGAATCCTTCGGCACATTCACGGTAGCGTATAAGGGCAAAACCATCCTGCTGACCCCGGATCAGCCGCTCGTCTCGATTGCCGGGCGTCTCGTGTCGCTGCCAGCGGCGCCGACGAGGGCGGGACGACGCTGGCTCGTGCCCGTCGAGTTCACCAACCGCGCGCTTGCGCTCGTCTACGACGCGCGGCTCGACCTGCGCAAACCGTCGCGGTTGTTGATCGTCGGCGATCTCCGTGTGCCTCGCGTCACGATGCGCTTCGAAAATGCCGACCCGGCGCGCCTCACCGTCGACCTCGTCCCCCGGACCAACAGCACGGTGGCGCAGGACAACAACACGCTGACGATCCGGTTCGACGCGGATGGGCTCGACGCCGCGGTCCCCGCCATTCAGCCGGGTCCGCTGGTGCAGGCCGTCCGCGTCCTGGATCCCGCGACGCTGGCCATCGATCTCGGCCCCCGATTCGGCTCGTACCGCGCGTCGACGCAGCCGCTCGACACGTCAACGCGATTGACGATCGACGTGCTGTCGGCGCAGTCGCCTTCGCAACCTGCTCCCCCGCCGCCTGCGGCGCCCGATACGCAGCCGCCTCCGCTGGACCTGTCCACGCTCAACCCCGGAGCGGGCGGCGTGCGGACGATCGCGATCGATCCGGGCCACGGCGGAGAGGACGAAGGGGTGAAAGGCCCGCGAGGCACGAAAGAAAAAGATCTCGCCCTCGCGGTGGCGCGCCGGCTCAAAGCGGCGATTGAAGGCCGACTCGGTATTCGCGTCCTGTTGACGCGGGACGAAGATCGCAATGTCCCCCTCGACGGTCGCACGGCGATGGCCAACAACAACAAGGCGGACCTGTTCATCAGCCTTCACGCGAACGCGTCGTTCCGGAAGACGGCGGCGGGTGCGTCGATTCTCTACGCGTCGTTCGATCGCGAAGCGGAACAGGCCGCGCGGGCATCGCTCGGCTCCGAACGGCTGCCGGCCTTTGGCGGCGGCCTGCGGGAGGTCGACCTCGTCTTCTGGGAGCTCGCCCAAATCCGGCATGTCAAGCACTCCGCCGAGCTGGCAATGTTTCTGGAGGAACAGCTTCACGACAAGATTCCCTTGTCAGCCCACGCTGTCGACCGCGCGCCGCTCGATGTCCTCGAATCGGCCAACATGCCCGCGGTCATGATCGAAATGGGTTACCTCACCAACGACGAGCAGGAAAACCAGATGGCGGGGGCCGATTTCCAGAACACGCTGGTGCAGGCGGTCTTCGACGCCGTTCTCAGATTCCGCGACACCATGAGATCGGGCACTCCCTGATGCCGCGCCGAAATCTGATCATCGTCGTCGGATTCCTGGCCCTCATCGCGGTGGTCGCCGTCGGCATCGCGATCGCGGTTTCCCGATGGAACCGGGGATCGCGGACGCCGGCCGCCGCGGCGGTCACGCCGCCGGTGACGCCTGGGCGCAGGATTAAGGCGCGACTGTTCTACGTCGGCGCCGATGGCACGCGGTTGGCCGGTGTCGAACGCGAGGTCGCGTACGGCGAGGGCACGGTCGAGCAAGCGCGTCAGATCGTCGAGGCGCAGATTGCGCCGGTCACCGAGCCGCTCGTATCGGCGGTGCCGCCGGCGACGCGACTCCGCGCGATTTTCGTCACCGAGCTGGGTAACGCGTATGTGGACTTCAGCCGTGAGCTGGTGATGGGTCATTCCGGGGGATCGACCGACGAACTGCTCACCGTCTACTCGATCGTCAACGCGCTGACCGCCAACCTGCCGGCCGTCAAGTCGGTACAGCTGCTGGTCGACGGCAAGCAACTCGAAACGCTGGCAGGACACGTCGACCTGCGCCGGCCGCTCGACAGGAACCTCGCGTGGGTAGAATAGCGAAAAGTGCAGAACGTAAAACGAGAAACTGGAAACTGAAGGTTAAATGCGATCCGATAAACGGCCGGCCAACGAGCTCCGAGAAACGAAACTCACCCCGAACTTCCTCGAACACGCCGAAGGTTCCGTGTTGATCGAAGCCGGGCGTACGCGGGTGATCTGCGCCGCAAGCGTCGAGGACCGGGTACCGCCTTTCCTCCGTAATACTGGGAAAGGCTGGGTGACGGCCGAGTACGGCATGCTCCCCCGCGCCACAACTACGCGGACCCAGCGCGAGGCCAGCACCGGAAAGGTCGGCGGACGGACCCAGGAGATTCAACGGTTGATCGGCCGATCGCTGCGGTCGATCACTCACCTGCCGGCGCTCGGGGAGCGCACGATCTGGATTGACTGCGACGTTCTCCAGGCGGACGGAGGGACCCGGACGGCGTCGATTACGGGCGCGTTCGTCGCCCTCGCGCTCGCGCTCGAGACGATGCGCAAACGGGCGCAGATCAGCACAATCCCGCTCTCCGACTACGTCGCGGCGATCAGCGTCGGCATCGTGGACGGCGAGCCGCTCCTCGATCTCGCCTACGACGACGACTCGCGCGCCGACGTCGACATGAACATCGTCAAGACCGGGAAGGGTGCGTTCATCGAGGTGCAGGGAACAGCGGAAGGATTACCCTTCGGACGCGACTCGCTCGACCTGCTGCTCGACCTCGCCGATCTCGGCATCCGTCAGCTCGTGGAAAAACAGCGGGCTATCGTCGGGCATCTTCTCTAACGACGATCAACGCAGACCGTGGCGTTCGTAGAGAAGTCTATTCTCGGCGGGCTCGGCGGTTACTTTTGGCGACCCTCGGGTCTGTTTCGAGAAACGCTCGCATCGCCCGAAACGCCTGACCCCGGTGGCTGACCTCGGTCTTCCGATCGAAGGCTTCCGCCAGCGTCCTTCCGAATGGCGGGTAGAAGAAGATCGGGTCGTACCCGAATCCTCCCACGCCTTGCGGCTGTGGCGCGATCCGGCCTTCGACCGTTCCGCGGGATTCAAAGATGATGCGGTCGCCGCGCGCAAGGGCGGCGGCGCAAACGAAGCGGGCCGTGCTGGTCGCGGCGCCTTTGACGCGAAGGGCGGCGTAGATGAGCGCGAATTTCTCGGGGTAGGACGTGCCGGCCCCGCCGAACCGCGCCGACTCGACGCCTGGGACGCCGTCGAGCGCGTCGATTTCCAATCCGGAGTCCTCGGCGACGGTCAACGATCCCGTGGCGGCGGCGTAGTACAAGGCCTTCTGTCGCGCGTTCTCGGCGAACGTCCTTCCGGTTTCCTCCGGGGGTGGCAGGTCCCGCCATCCCGCCAGCGTTACAAGCTCGAACGCCACGCCCTCGAGGATCTCCCTGATTTCACGAATCTTTCCCTGGTTTGTGGTCGCAAGGACGAGACGCTCCATGACGGCAGAATGATACGTGCAAGCAGGCCGCGGGCGGCGACGGTCAGGTCGGCCGCCCGGGATGGGGGGGAGTGTTTCTATTGGGCGGGACGGACATCCTCCAGCTGGAGGAATTCGGACGTTCGGTGTCAGGCGGCAGTGGTTCTGGCTCGTGGTGACACGTTCGCCTCGAGCGGCGCCGTGTGCTCCACATGCATATACGCGCCATCGCGCGTTCGAAATAGAAACCTTTCGTCGACCAGCGCGGTGATGAGCTGGGCACACGAAGCCTCGTGGAGTCCCCAGAGACGACGGGCCTGCGGCTCGGTCAAACGGAGTCCGGGCATTTCCAGGAATTCACCCTTGACTCGCCGACACAACTCATCGATACCACGGATGAGCTCGGTTGCCATGCCGCTCTCCTTCACTGTCGAGGCTCTTATGGTGCGCGAGTGGCTGGAGCAACCTGTGTACCCGCGACCAAAGCGGCGTGGGCCGGCTACGATCGTAAGAATTGTTAGGTTTTCTGGCGCTTGCGGGTGCCTGCGTCTGATCTCGGCCGCTACGGACGCTCATCACCTGTTTGTGTGTGGACAGTTCGTGTAGGGATTCGCATCAGAGGCCACTGGAGTTAAAGTAGGTCTCTGAACTTGCATCGGGAACGCATCATGACGACACCTGATCTGAATCTGACGGCGGGCACGCGTCGCGCCCCGGGCAGCGTCTGGGAGCGTGACGGCTGGAACGGAAACCCTCAGCGACTGACCCTCGGCCGGTGGCTGGTCGGCCTCGGGGGGGCGGCGCTCGCCGCACAAGGCTTCCGCCAGCGGACGATGGCCGGCGGCCTGCTTGCCGGCCTGGGCTGCGGGATCGCCTGGTGGGCGCTGGCGGGCGAAGGCGACTTGTCGGAGGCGCGGCGTCGTATCGGCAACGCGGTGGACCGCTGGCGAGCTGAAGATCCGGTAGAC
>Ga0068858_100004827_pt1 | contig 13209 bp, 11 predicted proteins | sample KBSSwiS12_FD_66589 | JGI IMG/M metagenome (GOLD analysis project Ga0068858, IMG submission 66589) | Switchgrass rhizosphere microbial communities from Kellogg Biological Station, Michigan, USA - KBS Switchgrass S1-2 | ecosystem: Host-associated > Plants > Roots > Rhizosphere > Soil ... | reverse complement strand
ACGCGGAGCTGGTCAACAAGGCGTTCGCAGGGCGTGAGGACGAGATCAACACCTGCATCGGCTGCAACCAGGCCTGCCTCGACCATACGTTTACCGGGCAGACCGTCTCGTGCCTGGTCAACGCGCGCGCCTGCCGCGAGACCGAGGTGGTGATCGCGCCGGCGGCCGCAGCCAAGCGCGTTGCGGTGGTGGGGGCAGGGCCGGCCGGGCTCGCCTATGCGACGATCGCGGCGGAGCGCGGCCATGCGGTGACCGTGTTCGAGGCCGGCACGGAGATCGGCGGCCAGTTCAACCTCGCCAAGCGCATCCCCGGCAAGGAAGAGTTCCACGAGACGCTGCGCTATTTCCGCCGCATGCTGGAGCTGAGGCAAGTCGACCTGCGGCTCGGCACGCGGGTTTCGTCCGACGTGCTGGCGGGCGGAGGCTTCGACGAGATTGTCGTGGCGACCGGGATCGCGCCGCGCACGCCGGACATTCCCGGCATCGATCATCCCAAGGTCGTCTCCTATGTCGATGTCGTCACCGGTCGGGCCAAGGTGGGCCGGCGGGTGGCGATCATCGGCGCGGGCGGGATCGGGTTCGACGTGGCCGAGCTGATCACGCATGACGGCCCTTCGGCGGCGACCGATCCGGCGGTCTTCGCCAGGGAGTGGGGCATCGACTTCACCAACCATCCGCGCGGAGGCGTGACCGGGGTCGAGCCGGCGGTCGCGACGAGCGGACGCGATGTCTGGCTGCTGCAGCGCAAGGCGACGCCGGTGGGCAAGGACCTCGGCCGGACGACCGGCTGGACCCATCGCATCACCCTCCAGCGCCGCGGCGTGAAGATGATCGGTGGGGTCGAATACGAGCGGATCGATAATGCCGGGCTGCACCTGCGCCTGGACGGCGAGCCGCGGCTGCTCGAGGTCGATACGGTGATCGTCTGCGCGGGGCAGGTGCCGGCCCGCGGACTTTATGACGAGCTGGTCGCCCGCGGGCTGCCGGCGCGGCTGATCGGCGGGGCGTTCGAAGCGGTCGAGCTCGATGCCAAGCGGGCTATCAAGCAGGCAACCGAACTGGCCGTGGCGGTCTGAGGCCGGCGGCAACCATGACGAGGTGACATGACCCTTCCTGCACTCCTGGCCGGACGGCTTTCGCTGCCGGTAATCGCCTCGCCGATGTTCATCATCTCGCAGCCCGAACTGGTCATGGCGCAGTGCCGGGCGGGGATCGTCGGCTCGTTCCCCTCGCTCAACGCGCGGCCGTCCGGGGCGTTCGAGGAATGGCTGAAGCGGCTGACTTCGGAACTGACAGAGAATGACGCGCCGTTTGCAGTTAACCTCATCGTCCACCGCACCAACGAGCGGCTGGAGGAGGACCTGGCGCTCTGCGTGAAGTACAAGGTGCCGCTGGTGATCACCTCGCTCGGCGCGCGCGAGGACGTGAACGAGGCGATCCATTCCTATGGCGGCCTCGTGTTCCACGACGTGATCGACGATGACTTTGCGCGCAAGGCGGTGGAGAAGGGCGCGGACGGGCTGATCGCGGTGGCGGCTGGCGCGGGCGGACATGCCGGCACGCTCTCGCCCTTCGCGCTGATTCAGGAAATCCGCACGTGGTTCGATGGGCCGCTGGCGCTGTCGGGCTCGATCGCGACGGGCGACGCGATCCTTGCAGCGCAGGCGATGGGGGCAGACCTGGCCTATATCGGCTCGACCTTCATCGCCACCGAGGAGGCAGTCGCCGACCCCGCCTACAAGCAGATGCTGGTCGAAAGCAGCGCGCGGGACATTGTGTACACCAACCTGTTCAGCGGGGTGCATGCCAATTACCTGCGACCTTCGATCGTGCGGGCGGGGCTCGATCCGGAAAACCTGGCGGTCTCCGACTCCTCCAAGATGAACTTCGAGGAGATCACCCAGGGCAAGAAGGCGTGGAAGGATATCTGGGGCTGCGGGCAGGGAATCGGCGCGATCCATGCCGTGGTGCCGGCGCGTGAGCTGATCGGGCGGATGACGCGCGAATATGCGGCGGCCAAGGCGCGGATTTGCGGAGCGGCGGCATGACCGGCGCGGCACCGCGCGTCACGCTGGCGGTGGCCGACGGCGTGGCCGACGTGCGCTTCAATCGGCCCGAGAAGCTCAACGCCGTCGACGACGCGCAGTTCGCGGCGATCTCGGCGGTGATGGCCGAACTCGCCCAGCGCGAGGACGTGCGTTGCGTGGTCCTCTCGGGCGAGGGGCGGGCGTTCTGTGTCGGCGTTGATCTCGAATCTCTGGCCGCGGGGCAGATGGACCTAATGCCCCGCACCCACGGCGAGGCAAATCTGTTCCAGAACGCGGCCTGGGGCTGGCGTACGCTGCCGGTGCCGGTGATCGCCGCGGTGCATGGCTTCGCGTTCGGCGCAGGGTGCCAGATCATGCTGGGTGCGGATATCCGCGTGGTCGCGCCCGATGCGCAGATCTCGGTGATGGAACTGCGCTGGGGGCTGGTGCCCGACGTGGCGGGGATGGCGCTGGCGCGTGGGCTCGTGCGCGACGATCACTGGCGCGACCTCGTCTATACCGCGCGCAAGGTGGATGGCGTCGAGGCGGTGCAACTCGGGCTGGCGACGCAAGTGGCGGACGATCCGCGCGCAGCGGCCTTCGCGCTGGCCCGCACCATCGCGGGCGGCAGCGGCGCGGCGATCCGCGCGGCCAAGCGGCTGCTGAACCTGCCGCCCGAAACGAGCGACGCGGCGGTCCTGCTGGCCGAATCGCGCGAGCAGCAGGCGCTGCTGGTCTCGGCGGAACACAAGGCTTTGGTGGCGGCGCAGGCCTCTTCCGCCAAGAGGTGAACAAGTGGGCCGCAAAGGCCCGTAGCCAAGGGAAAGGGAGAAGGATGGACATTGCCAGGCTGTTCGACGTGCGGGGCAAGACCGCGCTGGTAACCGGCGCCTCAGGCGGGATTGGCTATATGATCGCCGAAGGGCTGGTCGCGGCCGGGTGCAAGGTGTTCATCTGCTCGCGCAAGGCCGCCGACATAGCCGCCGCGGCCGAGCGACTGGCGGCAAACGGCGGCGAGGTGATCGCCATGCCCGCCGACCTTTCCACCGCAGAGGGGATCGCGGCGGTGGCGGAGGCGGTGAACGCGGCAGGTCCGCTGCACATCCTCGTGAACAACGCCGGTGCGACCTTTGGCGCGCCGCTCGAGCGATTTCCGCGCGAGGGCTTCGAGAAAGTGCTGCGGCTGAACCTGCTCGCCCCGTTCGAGCTGACGAAGGCGCTGCTCCCCGCGCTCGAGGCGGCGGCGACCGGCGAGGATCCGGCGCGGGTGATCAATATCGGCTCGATCGACGGGATCAAGCTGCCGCAGTGGGAGAGCTATCCCTATTCGGCGACCAAGGCCGGGCTCATGCAGATGAGCCGCCATCTCGGCAAGTTCGTGGCGGGCCGCGACATCTCGGTGAACACGATCGCGCCGGGATTCTTCCGCTCGAAAATGACCGGTACGGTGGTCGATTTCGACAATCCCGAGGAAGTCGCCGCGGTGGCCTCGCCGCTCGGCGGGCGGTATGGCGCGACAGAGGATATCGTCGGCGCGGTGATCTATCTCTCGTCGCGGGCCGGCGCATGGGTGACCGGGGTGACCATCCCGGTCTCGGGCGGTCGGGCGACGGTCGAGTAGATGGTGCTAGGCGGAGATCGCGCATGAGCGGCGAAGCGCTGGTGTTGCTGAGCGGGCTCGGAAGCGACGAGGACACCTGGCGCGACGAGGTTGCGGCGCTAGGCGGAGAGCCGTTGGTGGCGCGCGGCAATTCGATTGCCGAGATGTCCCGCGACATTCTTGCCCGCGCGCCCGCACGGTTCGCGCTCGCGGGACATTCGATGGGCGGCTACGTCGCGATCGAGATCGCGCTGGTCGCGCCCGAGCGCATCAGCCGTCTGGCGCTGGTCAACACCTCGGCGGCAGCCGACACGCCGAACCAGCGCGAAGCGCGATTGCGGACGATAGCCGTGCTCGAGAGCAAGGGCATCGGGCCGCTGGTGCGGACGATCCCCCCGCTGATGGGCGGTGATCCCGCGGTGCAGGCGCGCGTTGCCGCGATGCTTGAGCGCGCCGGGACCGAACGCATGTTGCGCGAGCAACGCGCATGCCTCGCGCGCGCCGACAGGACCGCCGAGTTGGGCGCGATCGCCGTGCCCACTCTGGTGGTGGGCGCCGCTGACGATCTCATCGTCCCGCCACGGGGCTCGCGCGGGCTGGCGCAGGGCATTCCCGGTGCGCGGCTGACCATGCTGCGCAAGGCGGGGCATGTGACGCCGATGACCCGTGCGGCTACCACGGTGAAGCTGCTGCAAGGCTGGCTCGCTCAGGCGTGAGGCTTGCGATGGGACTTGCGCGCCCTTGCCATCTGTGCGCATCGGACCAGAGACATGCGCCACCGGTTGCCCGCGCACGACGGGGCCTGTGGGGCTGATTGTTCCATGACCGGGGTACTCGCCAAGATGATCAAGCTCACCGTCGAACAGGGTCTTGCCCGCATCACCCTTGCCCGGCCCGAAGCCGGCAACGCGATGAGCTGGGACTTCATCGACTCGCTTTCGCGCACCTGCGAGCAGGTGGCGGCGGATGCATCGGTCCGCGCGGTGCTGGTCGACGCGGAAGGCAAGAATTTCTGTGTCGGCGGCGATATCCGCTCGTTTGCCGACGCGCCGAACCGGGGCGACTTCATCGAGAAACTGGCCGGGCGGCTGCACGAGGGCATGCTGAAGCTGGCCGGGATGGACGCGCCGCTGATCGTTGCCGTGAACGGCGCGGCGGCCGGAGCGGGGCTGAGCCTTGCTGCCGCAGGCGATCTCGTGCTGGCAGGCGAGGGCGCGAGCTTTACCCTCGCCTATACCGGCCTCGGTCTCACCAGCGATGGTGGGGCGCTGTGGACCCTGCCGCGGGTGATCGGCTTGCGCCGCACGCAGGAGATGGCCTTCCTCAACCTGCGCGTGGGCGCGGCGCAGGCGCAGGAGTGGGGGCTCGTCACCAAGGTCGTGCCGGACGACCAGCTCCAGGCCGAAGCGCTGGCGCTGGCCACGCGGATCGCGGCGGGGCCGACCCGCGCGTTCGGCGGGATCAAGCGCCTGCTCCAGGGGAGCTACGGCATCGACTACGCGTCCCAGCTCGACGCCGAGGCCAAGGCGATCGGCGAAGCGCTGCGCACCGAGGACGGTTCGGCCGCGGTCGATTCCTTCCTTGCGCGCCAGGCGCCGGTGTTCAACGGACGCTAGGAGACTCCCGGGAATGGCCGAGCCCGAGATCCTGTTCGACGAGGCTGAGGGCGTGGCCCGGATCACCCTCAACCGGCCCGACAAGTTCAACGCCATGACGCCGGCATCGCTCGACCTGTTCGTGACGCTGCTCGATCGGGTGCGCGACGCGGGCACGGCGCGGGTGTTGCTGCTGACCGGTGCGGGCAAGGCATTCTGCTCCGGGGCGGACCTCGGGGGCTTTGCCGAGAGCGAGGGGCCGCCCGACCGCGGCTCGGGGCTGGAGAAGGGGCATAACCTCATCGTCCAGCGGATGCGCCACCTGCCGGTGCCGATCGTCTGCGCGGTGAACGGCGCGGCGGCGGGCGGCGGCTGCGGCTATGCGCTGGCGGGCGACATCGTGCTCGCGGCTCGCTCGGCCTATTTCCTCCAGCCGTTCGCGAACATCGGGCTCGTCTCCGACGTGGGCGCGACCTGGCTCTTGCCACGGCTGATCGGCAAGGCGCGGGCCACCGGCATGATCCTGCTGGGCGAGCGCATTCCGGCGGAGACCGCGGCCGAGTGGGGGATGATCTGGCAGGCCGTCGACGACGATTGCCTGATGGACGAGGCCGAGACCATGGCGCGGCGATTGGCCGCAGGCCCGACCGAGGCCTACCGGCTGATGCGCGCGGGGATTGCCGATGCGTTGGAGATGCCGCTCACCGCGGCGCTTGACATGGAGCGGCGCAACCAGCGCATCGCGGGTCGCACCGCGGATCACTCAGAGGGAGTGACAGCGTTTCTGGAGAAGCGGCCGCCGCGGTTTACCGGGCGCTGACTGTCCGGTGAGGCAAGCGGGCCGGCAACATCGCTGCCGCCGGCCCTACTGTTCGTTCAGTCGACGAAGTCCGACACGCGTTCGATGATGATCGCCGGGGCCATGCCGCCCGCGGCGCACATGGTCACGAGGCCGTAGCGCCCGCCCGTGCGCTCAAGCTCGTCGAGCACGGTGCCGATGAGGATCGCGCCGGTCGCGCCGATGGGGTGGCCGAGCGCGATCGAGCCGCCGTTGACGTTGACCTTGCTGCGATCGAGGTCGAGATCGCGCTGGAACTTTTCGGCGACAACCGCGAAGGCCTCGTTGATTTCCCAGAGGTCGATGTCGTCCTTGGTCAGCCCGGCCTTGGCCAGCACCTTCTTCGCCGCGGGGACCGGTGCGTTGAGCATCAGGGTCGGGCAGTCACCCACGTTGGCGGTGGCGACGATGCGGGCGCGAGGCTTGAGGCCGTGCGCCTGGGCATAAGACTTCGAGGAGAGCAGCACGGCGGCCGCGCCATCGACCACGCCCGAGCTGTTGCCGGCGTGATGGAAGAACTTCACGTCGACGTCGGGATACTTCTGCTGGATCAGGCCGACGAAGGTCGTCCCCTTGTCGTCGAGCGGGGCGTTGCCAATCGCCTCGAAGCTGGGCTTGAGTTGGCCGAGGCCTTCCATCGTGGTCTGTGGGCGGGGGAACTCTTCCTTGTCCAGAACCACGTTGCCCTCGTCGTCGAGGACGGGGACGAGGCTCTTGGCGAAGCGGCCTTCCGCGATCGCCACAGCGGCGCGCTGCTGGCTGACGAGACCGAGCGCGTCGAGATCCTCGCGGGTGATGCCTTCCATCGATGCGATCGCATCGCCGCAGATGCCCTGGTGCGACTGCGGGTGCACCGCCTGGAGCCGCGCGTTGCCCGCACCCATGCCAAGCTGCGCAATCCCGCCGGCCAGTTCGGCCTGCGCCATGGTTGCGGTGAGCGACATCATCTCGGTGCCGCCGGCAACGATGAGGTCTTCCATGCCCGACATGATCTGCGCCGCCGCGAGGCTCACCGAGGTGATGCCACCGCCGCAGAACCGGTCGAGCGTCATCCCGCTCGCCTTGATGTCGTAGCCGGCGTCGAGCGCGGCCATGCGGCCCATGTCGCTGCCTTGCGGCCCCTTCTGGGTCGACGTTGACCAGATCACGTCGTCAACCTCTGCGGTGTTGAGGTCGTTGCGCTCGGCAATCGCTTTGAGCACGGTCGCCGCGAGATGCTGCGGGTGCATGTGCGCGAGCGCGCCCTTGCCGGCCTTGCCGATCCCGCGCGGGGTGCGAACAGCGTCGATGATGTAGGCTTCGGCCATCGTGGCATCTCCTGATTTTCGATGTTCGCAAGCGTCGGCGTGCGCCATGCGATTCGTCTTGCACTTAGCTAAACAGGTGGCGATATGAAACGGCTAAGGCAGTACGCAGCGGCGGTTTCCCGCCTCGCCCGCCGGCGCAAACGGCTCGCGACCGGCACCGAGATGGGGCTGCCGAGGGCGCCAGGCAAGGCACGAGCCGCACGTAACGATGCGGGGCAAACGGGACAGGAACCTGATGGATCTCAACATGACCCAGGCGCTGCACCGCCACCTGCGCTGCCGCGGCGCTGAGACCGCGGCGGTGGACGGGCGCGAGCGGCTCGACTGGGCCGCGCTGGTGGATCGCGTCGCGCGGATTGCCGGCGGGCTGCGCACCCTCGGACTGGAGCCAGGGGACCGGGTCGCCATGCTGTCGCGCAACAGCGTGGACTTCATGGCCTATGTGTTCGGGACATGGTGGGCCGGTGGGGTGATCAATCCGGTCAACGTCCGCTGGACGCCCGAGGAAATGGCTTATTCACTGCGTGACTGCGCGACGCGCATCCTGATCGTCGAGGATGCGCTGGCCGGCGCAATACCGCAGATCCTGGCCGAGGCAGACTGCGTCGAGCAGGTCTTCGTGATCGGCAATGCGGCGGCGCACGGGCAGCGCGACTGGCGTGCGTTCGTGGCCGGGTCCGATCCCGTCGCCGACGCAATGCGCACAGGATCGGACCTTGCCGCGATCCTCTATACCGGCGGGACGACCGGTCGGCCCAAGGGCGTGATGCTGAGCCACGGCAATCTTGCCGGCTCGATGTTCGGGGCGCTTGCCGTGCCTGGCGGGCGGACAGGCGAGAGCTATCTCCACACCGCGCCGCTGTTCCACATCGGCTCGCTCTCGGGCCTGTTGCTGGCGCTGTTCAGCGATGCTGCGCACTATTTCCTGCCGGGCTTCGACGCGTTGGCGGTGCTGGAAGTGATCCACCGCGAGCGGATCGCCGAGCTGTTTCTCGTGCCGACCATGCTGCGGATGGTGGTCGATTACCCCGGGTTCGACGAGTTCGACACCAGCTGCGTGAAGCGCATCCGTTACGGTGCGTCGCCCATCGACAGCGGGCTTATGGATCGGGCGATGCAGGCATTCCCCGGCGTGGGCTTCAGCCAGGCCTACGGGATGACCGAACTCTCCCCGATTGCGACGATCCTGACTGCGCAGGATCACGGGCCTGAGAGCCGGGCCAACGGACGGCTGCGCGGCGCAGGCTGCGCGACGCCAGCCTGCGAGGTGCGGATCGTCGATGCCGATGACCGCGAGGTGCCATTCGGCACGGTCGGCGAGATCGTGGTCCGCGGCCCCGGCGTCATGCTGGGTTACTGGAACCGCCCCGAGGAAACCGCGGCAGCGTTACGCGGAGGGTGGATGCACACCGGCGATCTCGGTGTCATGGATCCGGGCGGCTACGTCACCGTGGTGGACCGGCTCAAGGACATGATCATCACCGGCGGCGAGAACGTCTATTCGGCCGAAGTCGAGAGCGTGCTGTCGCTGCACCCCGAGGTGGCGCAGGTGGCGGTGATCGCCGTGCCCGATCCGAAATGGGGCGAGCGGGTGCACGCGGTGGTGATCGCGCGGGACGGCTGCGCACCGGACGAGGCCGCGCTGGTTGCGCACTGCCGGGATCGGCTGGCGGGGTTCAAGCTGCCGCGCAGCTTCGCCTTCATCGATGCGATGCCGCTCTCGGGCGCCGGCAAGGTGCTCAAGAACGAGTTGCGCGCGCGATTTTCGGGCAGCTGAGACCTACCGCTCAGGCGCCAGGGCTGCGCTCGAGCACGCGGCGTGCGGCCTTGAGGTGGGGGATGTCGATCATCTTGCCATCAAGCTGGAGCACGCCCGCCTCGGGGTCGGCGGCAAAGGCGGCGACGACCGCGCGGGCATGGGCCACTTCCGCCTCGCTCGGCGTGAACCCGGCGTTGATGACGGCGACCTGATCAGGGTGGATCGCCATCATGCCGGTGAACCCGTCGCGCCGCGCGCGGGCGACATAGGCGGCAAGCCCGGCAAGGTCGCGGAAGGCGGGGAACACGGTCTCGATCGCCTCGACCCCGGCGGCGTGGGCGGCGAACAGGACGAGGCTGCGCACGACTTCGTAGACCGGGGTATAGCGTCCGTCGTCCTCGCGCGCCGAGGTGGCGCCGAGGGCAACCGGCAGGTCCTCGGACCCCCAGGCGATGCCGGCGAGGCTCTCGCCCACTTCGCGGTAGGTGCCGAGTTCGAACATGGCCGATGCCGTCTCGGTGGCAATCGGCAGGACGGGCAGGGCGAGCGCACGCTCGGCCAGCATCGTCCGCAGCTGCCGGATCGAGGCCGCGCCTTCGGCCTTGGGGAGCATGATCCCGTCGAGCCGGGCGCCGGCGAGCGCATCGAGGTCATGCGCCGTTTCGCCCGAATCGAGAGCGTTGACCCGGACAAACAGGCGCGCCGCCGGGGTGGTCTCCGCCTTGCCCAGGAACTGGCGCACGGCCTCGCGCGCTGCGGGCTTGGCGGCGAGGGCGACCGCATCTTCGAAATCGAGGATCAGCGCGTCGGCGCCGGTGGCGAGCGCCTTGGCGAAGCGCTCGGGCCGATCACCGGGGACGAACAGCAGGGATCTGAGGGCCATCTAACTCTCCGCCAGTCGGGCTGCTCGCCCTAGCGCGTTTTTGCCGCTTGCATAGCGCCGGAACGGAAACGGGCAGACTTCTCAGCCTGCCCGCCCACTGTTTCGTTCAGGACCTGCACCCGGTTTCAGCGGGTGAAGGATTCGCCTTTGCTGGCCTTCTCGACCAGCAGCTTGGCGGGTTCGATGCCCATCGCCTTGAGGCCATCGACGATCTTCTGCAGGCCGACGGTGTCGCCCCAGAACATCGGGCCGCCGGTGTAGACCGGCCAGTTGTAGCCGAGGATGCAGGCGACATCGACGTCCGAGGCGCGCAGCGCGATGCCTTCCTCGAGCACCTTGGCGCCTTCGTTCACCACCGGGTAGAGCGCGCGGGCGACGATCGCCTCGGCGGGCAGGCTGCCCTTGTTGGCGACGCCCTTGAATGCCGCGTAGTCGGCGATGACCTTGGCCGCGACCGGCGACGGGGTCGCCTTGCGGTTCTCGTCGTAGTCGTAGAAGCCGCCGTTCTTCTTCTGGCCGAGCCGGTCGAGCTTGACGAGGTCACCGCGCAGCGTGCGCGTGGTGTCGCCGCGGCCAACGACGTCGAGCCCGACGAGGTCGATCATCTGGAACGGACCCATCGCGAAGCCATAGTCATAGAGCGCCTGATCGATCTCCTGCGGGGTCGGCCCTTCGAGGACCAGCGCGTCGGACTGCATGCTGCGCGGCTTCATCACGCGGTTGGCGATGAACCCTTCGCAGACGCCCGAGAGCACCGGCACCTTGCCGATCTTCTTGGCGAGCTCCATCGTCGTCTTGACGACTTCCTTGCTGGTCTTCGCGCCGCGCACCACTTCGAGCAGGCGCATCACATTGGCCGGCGAGAAGAAGTGCGTGCCGACCACCCACTCCGGGCGGCTGGTAACGGCGGCGATCTCGTCAAGATCGAGGAAACTGGTGTTCGAGGCAAGGATCGCGCCCTGCTTGCAGATCTTGTCGAGCTTGCCGAACACGTCCTTCTTGACGCTCATTTCCTCGAACACGGCCTCGATCACCATATCGACCTGGCCGAGCGCCTCGAGCCCGATCGCCGGGGTGATCAGCGCCATGCGCTGCTCGACCTGCTCGGCGGTCATCTTGCCCTTCTTGGCGGTGTTCTCGTAGTTCTTGCGGATCACCCCGAGGCCGCGGTCGAGCGCTTCCTGGCTCATCTCGACCAGCGTGACCGGCACGCCGATGTTGAGGAAATTCATGGCGATACCGCCGCCCATCGTCCCGGCGCCGATCACGCCGAGGGTGGTCACGGGGAGGACCGCGACGTCCTTGCCGATGTCGGGGATCTTCGACGTCTCGCGCTCGGCGAAGAAGTAGTAGCGCTGGGCCGCGGACTCGATCGAATCGTGCAGCTCGTGGAACAGTTCGCGCTCACGCTCCATGCCGGCGTCGAAGTCGGGCGCGGTCTCGACCGCGGCCTGGATCGCGCGGACGATGTTGGTCGGCGCCTTGAAGCCGCGGAAGGCGCGGGCGTTCTTGGCCAGATAGGCGTCGAACACGCTCATGTCGGCCTTGGCTTCCTCGAGCTTTTCGTTGCGATCGCGCACGCGGGCCAGCGGGCGGTTCTCGGCGACGATCCTGCGGGCGAAGGCGATCGCGTCCTCGCGCAGCTTGCCCTCTTCGGCGAGCGCATCGATCATGCCGTATTCGAGGGCTTTCTTCGCGCCGATCGGCGCACCGCCGGTGATGATGTCGAGCGCGGCGGGCACGCCGACGATGCGCGGCAGGCGCTGGGTGCCGCCCGCGCCCGGCAGCAGGCCGAGGTTGACTTCCGGCAGGCCGACCTTCGCCGAAGGCACCGCGATGCGGTAGTGGCAGATCAGCGCGAGTTCGTAGCCGCCACCGAGCGCCGTGCCGTGGATCGCGGCGACGACCGGCTTGGTGCCGTTCTCGATGATGTCGAATACGGCGTGCAGCCCCGGCTCCTGCGGGGGCTTGCCGAACTCGGAAATGTCGGCCCCGGCGAAGAAGGTGCGGCCGCCGCAGATCAGCACGATCGCCTTGACCGAATCGTCTGCTGCGAACTTGCGGAAGCCCTCGTCGAGCGCCAGCCGGGTCTTGATGCCCAGCGCGTTGACCGGAGGATTGTCGATGGTGATGACGCCGATGCCGCCGTCCTCGACCGTATAAGTGCCCACTTCGCTCATGGTACGCTCCCGCGTTGTCTAACTAACTCGTGGGCGCCCCATTGCCCGTATCGGAAGCAGAGTGCAACGGTCAGCCGGCGCGCCCGAACACGGCGGCTTCGAGCGCCTGTGACCGGGTCCGCAGGTCGGCGCCGATGCTGGCCAGCCCGGCCTCGCTCTCGCGGCCGCTGAATACCGAAAGCGACAATGCGAAGCGGACTTCGCCGTTCTCGCAGATCGGGGTCGCCACGGTGGAGATGCCGTGGTTGATGTTGCCGGTGTCGGTCGCCCAGCCGCGCGCCTCGGCCTCGCGCACCTCCGCCAGGAAGCGGTCCGCCCCCGGCGCCGCGCTCCACCGCACTTGCGCATAAACCTCGCGGATGGCGCGGTCACTGAGCTTGCGCGCGGCGAGCACGGCGCGACCCGCTGCTCCGGCGAATTCCGGCTGGCGCTGCCCGACCTGCATGTGGATGCGCGTCGCCGCGTTGCTTTCGGCTAGGGCGACCAAGGTCAGCCGCTCGCGTTCGGACAGACGCCACAGGCCGACGACTGCGTCGTGGCGTTCCGCAAGGTCGGCCATGACCGGGCGTGCGGCATTGACCAGCCAATCCCGCCGCAGTGCGAGCCGTGCCAGGTCGACCGTGCCGAGACCGATCCGGTAGTGCTTGGTCTGCGGATCGAAGCTCGCCATGTCGCTGCCGACGAGCGTGCGCAGGACGTTGAAGCATGAGCTCGGCCCGATCCCCGTGGCCCGGGCGATAGCCGTCACCCCCGCGCCGTCAGGCAGGGAGGCGAGATGTCGCAGGATCGCAATCGCCTGGACCACGGAACTGACCGGCGGGCGGACGGGGCTGGGCTGGCGCGGAGCATCCATGAGGGTGTACTACCATTCACGATGATGAATGTCCATTCGCCTACTTGAATGGGCAGACGATCTGCCCTAAGCCGCCGCCAGCAAATTGGAGGATGTACCGGGATGAGCGATTCTGCACGGCTGGACGGCAAGGTAGTGGCAGTTACCGGCGCGGGTCGGGGCATCGG
>Ga0068858_100004825_pt1 | contig 13209 bp, 12 predicted proteins | sample KBSSwiS12_FD_66589 | JGI IMG/M metagenome (GOLD analysis project Ga0068858, IMG submission 66589) | Switchgrass rhizosphere microbial communities from Kellogg Biological Station, Michigan, USA - KBS Switchgrass S1-2 | ecosystem: Host-associated > Plants > Roots > Rhizosphere > Soil ... | reverse complement strand
GGGGGAGAGGAGTTGTCGATGCCGCCACCGTTCTGCGGTTTGCATGATGACGACCACCCGGCCGGACAGAAAGCACCGAAATCCGTAACGCGCAGTTGTGCTTGCGGTACGGAACGAACGAGCGACTGGGGATCGCTGGCTACGGCCCCGGTGCGAGGGTGAGCTACCGGCGGCTCAATCGCTCAGCGCGAAGGATCCTTCTCGCTTGACGAGCTCATGTTCGGCTGCGTCCAGCTCATGCTCGGCTGCGTCGAGCAGTGCTGCTTCTTTGCACTGGGCGGCAACCTCGAACCGCCACCACCGGTGCAGCATGATGCACATGCACACCGCAGCAGCGACCACGACCACAGCCGCGGCTGACCACCAGTACGCGATCATGCCTGCCAGGACAGGAACGCCCACGCTGGCCAGGATCGGATGCCGCTCGGCGCACGATCGCCGCATGTAATCATGCTGGCTGCGGTTGAACACCACGAACTAACGCCATGGATACGTTTTGGGAACAAGGAGTCTGTGCACGAGCTCGCGCCGAAGGCGCGACGACGAGTTCGACGAGGACGCGGGCGATCCGGAGCAGATTGACGAATCCGGAGCAGATTGACGAAAAGGAGTGATCCGAGCCCCAATCTGTCGGCGCCCGCTCGATGATGTCAGCGGAATTTGCTGTGCGGCCTGATCATTGGGGACACCGCTGACCAACCTCCGCGCCGTGCTTGATCACGTCGTGTACGGCCACGCCTGGACACAGAAGAAACTGACGGCCAAGCAGAGTCGCTCAAGTTCCCCATCCTGAGCAATCGGGACTATTGGTACGGCCGGGCAGCGACTTCGACTAAGAGTGAGTAGGCGATTACCGGCGCGATGCTCACGGTTGGGGGCGCGATCGAGCACTGCGGGTGCGTCATCGTGGGCCAGCGTCTAAGACTTGCAGCGCGGCCGGGCAGTACTTGCGCAGCGCCCTGCGCGCAGGTGTATCGACCGCATCGCCTTGAGCATCGCCGGCTCTCGCGGCGGCACCGGGAGACCGCGGGCACTGCGCTCGGTCTTGGTGGGCACGATGGTGTCGCGGCCGCTAACGTCGACGCGGGCCCGATTGATGTGCCGCGCGCCGGTGTCTAGCTGTGACCGCTGGCGCCGGGCTGCCGTTGGTGGTCGTCTGCCCGCCGCGACCGCCCGACGGGTCGCTGGTGGGGTTTGGAACCAAATGGTCTATATTGAGGCGTGACCATCAACGTGGTGCTGCGTCGCCCGGGACGACCGCGAGAATTCGTCCCTGACGACGTAGTCCGCCGGGCCATGGACGTCTTTCGCGCCAAGGGCTACACGGACACCTCTCTCACCGACCTGATGGATGGAACGGGCCTGAGCAGGGGCAGCATCTATAAGGCGTTCGGGGACAAGCGAGGCTTGTTCCTGGCCGCGCTGGACGTCTACATGGCCGACAACATTGCTCAGCTCGATCGCAACCTCGCCGCGATTCCCGGAACCGCGGGAATCCGCGCCGCGCTGGCCGTCATGGCCGGTGCCTGTGCGTTAGATGCCGGCAGGCTCGGGTGCATGGTCGTGGCCTCCACCACCGAATTGGCCGCCAAGGACGACGAGGTTCTCGTCCGCCTCTCGCGCACCTTCGAACGCCTACGTCAGCTGCTGGAGCAGGCGATCATGATCGCCCAAACCATCGGCGACATTAGCCCACATAAGGATCCGCGTGCGCTGTCGCGCTTCCTGCTGTGCACCATCGAAGGGATGAGCGTGCTCGGCAAGACCGGCCGCAGTCACGAAGAGATGATTGAGATCGTCGACGTTGCCATGACGGCGCTGGACTGACACGTGGCGGTTCATCCACTCGGCACATGCGGCATGCGCCTATTAGGAACCGATCGGTCTAGAAATAGACGGTCCGTGCGATTTGCATCTGTTGGGAGTCAAAAGTGGTGAACCGATTCGCGTTTGGACAGCTTGATGTTCCGGTGATCGCGGCGCCGATGGCGGGTGGACCGTCCACACCCGAACTCGTCGCCGCAGTGACAAACGCCGGCGGTCTGGGCTTCATCGCCGCCGGCCTTCTTTCGGCCGAGGGGTGCGCCGAACACATCGTCGCGGCACGCAAGCTGACGGCGGGCCCGATCGGAGTCAATCTCTTTGTACCCCAGCCACCCACGGGCACATCGGCGCAATTGCAGGCCTATGCGACCGCCCTGGCAGATGAGGCCAGACACTATGGCGTTCGTCTCGGTGACCCACGTCATGGCGATGGCGGTTGGGCCGCGAAACTCGATGTGGTGCATGATCTGCGACCCGATGTGGTGTCCTTCACCTTCGGCGCGCCGGCCAGCGAGGACAGCGTTCGGCTGAGAAACGCCGGCATCCAGCCGGTCGCCACCGTGACCAACGTCGAGGAAGCCCAGATCGCGCTGGCTCGCGGCGCCGACGCGTTAATCGTGCAGGGCCCATCAGCGGGTGGGCATCGCGCCACCTTCGACCCGACCGCGCCGCCGGTCGACGAACCGCTGGAGGATCTGCTCGCCGCTCTTGTTGCGCGCGTCGACGTTCCCATCGTGGCGGCCGGTGGGCTAGCAACAGCCGACGATGTGGCGGCGGTGATCAATATGGGAGCTATCGCGGCGCAACTCGGCACGGCGTTCCTGCTAGCCCACGAAGCCGGCACGAATCCCGTTCACCGCGCTGCGTTGACGGACCCGCAATTCACCCAAACCGTGTTCACTCGTGCCTTTACCGGACGATACGCACGCGGACTACGCAATCGATTTATCGACAAGCATGAATGCGACGCCGTCTTCGGATTTCCCGAGGTCGCCATGTTGACCGGGCCGCTGCTGGCGGCATCGGTGAAAGCCGGCGACCCACACGCCACCAGCTTGTGGGCCGGCACCGCATTCGCGAAGGCGAAGGCCGCTTCGGCGGCCGACATCATCGCGCAGCTCGCTCCAGACGCGGTGCCGAGGTGATCGGCGCCAACACCCAATGGCTGCGGGACCTCTTCGCGCCAATGGGTGGACCGACAGAAAGGTACAGAAAATGCCAGATTTCGGCCGGAAGGTCGCGATCGTCACGGGCGCATCCCGGGGCATCGGCGCAGGCCTGGTAGAGGCCTACCGCAAACACGACTATGTAGTGATCGCCAATTCGCGCTCCATCACCGACTCGCACGATCCCGACGTGCTCGCGATCGCGGGCGACATTGCCGACCCGACGACTGCGGAGCACATCGTCACCCAGGCGGTCAGACGCTTTGGCCGCGTGGACACCCTGATCAACAACGCCGGGGTGTTCCTCGCCAAGCCATTCACCACCTATACACCCGAGGACTACGCCGCCGTCACCGCGGTCAATACGACCGGGTTCTTTCACATCACCCAGCGAGTAATCGCCCAGATGCTCGCGCAGGGGCACGGCGGCCACGTTGTCACCATCACCACCACGTTGGTCGAGCAGGCTAACGTCAACATTCCATCCGCATTGACCTCACTGACCAAAGGAGGCCTGGCAGCCGTCACGAAGTCCCTAGCAATTGAGTATGCGCGCAACGGAATTCGGGTGAACGCTGTCTCCGCGGGCGTCATCGACACCCCCCTGCACACGGTGGATCCCCACGCCGCCTACGCCGGCATGCACCCGCAGGGACGCATCGGCACGATCGATGACATCACTCAGGGAGTTCTCTACCTGGAGGACGCGCCGTTTGTCACCGGTGAGATCCTCCACATTGACGGTGGACAAAGCGCGGGCCACTAACGATGCCGATTCCCTACGCCGATCGATCCGAGCAAAGACAATCGATTCACCGCACTACGCGTGTTCGTATCGATGACTTCCGCTGGGAACGAACACCTTTCATGTGATTCAAATGACGCCACTTGAACCAGTTGGAGCGTTTGATCCGTTGAGCTCGGGTAAGAGCATTCCCCTCCCTGGAGTCCGCGGAGTCATCGCGGACTCATGGCGGCGTGCGCGCCTGAGCGGATTGTCGCCGTCAAGCACTACCGATGCGTTGAAGATGACTACGACACCTCCAGCCGGCTACCACGCGCCGCCGAACCCGTCCTGAACCGGATGGCCGCAGCGCTCGATGGCTCGCACTATTGCGTGATGTTGGCCGACCGCGACGCCCGCATCGTCGCAACGCGCTGGGGCTCCCCGCGCATGCGAAGCGTGTTCGAGCTACTCGGAGAGGCGTTGCACGGGACCGTTTTTCGCGAAGAGACCACCGGCACCAACTCGCTCGCAACCACCTACGAGTTGCGTCGTGCGGTGGCCGTCCACGGCGACGAGCATTACATCGCGCAGCTGCACGGCTTCAGCTGCCACGGACATCCGATCATCGATCCGCACACCCGAGGAGATCGCCCGCTTCGTCGTTGCCACGGCGGCGGAGTTCTCCGCCAGCTTCGGCGTGCGGGTTGATGAGACAACCGGCAAAGAGACGCTTGGAATCGCCTGAGGGTTTCTCTGTCCGCAGCTATCACGCGACGCTTACTCGTCCCCAGCGTGGTCGGCATGGCCGGTCGGGTCACCTGGAATGGGATAAGGTTCCCGAAGAGTGCAGGTCTCGTGGGCGATGACCCGCGGTGGATCGTACCCCGCAGTTAGGAACTCCCGCACACTTCCGTACCGCACTGACCGGGGCTGGTCGGTTGGGCGCGGACCCCGGGAAACGCTGGAGAAGGCTGCAGGACAGGCTGATTCAGGCGCGCCCCGATGGGGAGCGGGCCTCAGCTGTATCGGGGGATATGCTCAGGTCATTCTGTCAAGAGGTGAGTGCATGAGTGCGGAGGCCGTCGATGGCCGAAGTCGATCCAACACAGCGTGACCTGACGGCGGGGATCGCGGAGGAGCTGGCCGCAGCCGGATTCGAAGATGTCCACGAAATCGGACGAGGCGGTTTCGGCGTGGTGTATCGCTGCGCGCAGCGTTCCCTCGACCGCAGCGTCGCCATCAAGGTGCTCACCGCCGATCTGGGGCCGGACAACCTCCAACGATTCCTCCGCGAGCAGCGCGCCATGGGAAAGCTCTCCGGGCACCCGCATATAGTCAGCGTTTTTCAGGTCGGCGCGACGGCCTCAGGTCGGCCGTACCTCGTGATGCAATACCACCCGGCGGGTTCCCTGGATATGCGGATGCACAAGGTGGGCCTCATCGACTGGAGGGACGCAGTCCACATCGGGGTCGAGGTGGCTGGTGCCCTCGAGACGGCGCACCGGCTCGGCACACTCCATCGAGACGTGAAACCCGGCAATATCCTGCTCACCGAATACGGCGAGCCTCAGCTGACCGACTTCGGCATCGCGCGCATCGCCGGCGGCTTCGAGACCGCCGCGGGTTTCGTGACCGGATCGCCGGCCTACACCGCACCTGAGGTACTTCAGGGCGAAACCCCGACGCCGGCGGCGGATGTCTACGGTCTCGGCGCCACGCTCTTCTGCGCAATCACCGGTCACGCTGCCTTCGAACGCCGTAGCGGCGAGCAGGTGGTCGCACAGTTTCTTCGGATCTCCAAACAGCCGATTCCGGACCTGCGCGAGGCGGGCATCCCCGGCGACGTGTCCGCCGCTATCGAGACAGCGATGGCGCGCGACACCGCCGCGCGGCCCGCGACCGCCGCCGAGTTCGGCGAGCTGTTGCGGGCGGTCCAACATCGACACGGCATGCAGGTCGACGAGATGCCCGTACCGGTTTCGTCGAGTTCTGGTGCCACCGGTGCGCAGCACAGCGGCCGCAGCCCGACCGCTCCGCGCACCGCCGTGGCGACGCTGACGCCACCCGCTGCAGCGACGCGGTTTCGCCCGCCGCCGCCGACCAGGGTGCTGGTACCGCGCCGTCGGCTGCTAGACACGCTGCGCGCCGGGCAGCGGCGGCGGCTGGTCTTGATTCATGCGCCAACCGGGTACGGGAAGAGCACGCTCGCGGCCCAGTGGCGCGACATCCTCACCGGCGAGGGTGTGGCCGTGGCGTGGCTGACCGTGGATCACGACGACAACAATGTGGTGTGGTTTCTGGCCCACCTGATCGAGGCGATTCGCTCGGCGCGGCCGGTGCTGGCGCGAGAACTCGGCGAAGCGCTCCAGGTCCACGGAGACGAGGCCGAGCGATATGTGCTCACATCGTTGATCAACGAGATCCACGAACGCGGTGAGCGCGTCGCCGTCGTCATCGACGATTGGCATCGGGTCACCGACCCCGCCACCGTGGCGGCGATGGGATTCCTGCTCGACAACGGGTGCCACCACCTGCAGGTCGTCGTAACAAGCCGTACCCAATCCGGTCTACCCCTGAGCCGCATGAGAGTCCGTGATGAGCTTGTGGAAATCGATTCGGCTGCACTGCGTTTCGATGATGACGAGTCGCAGAATTTTCTGGTAGATCTGGGCGGGCTGGAACTGGAACGCAGCGATGTGGAGGCGTTGACGGAATCGACCGACGGGTGGGTGGCGGCGCTGCAGTTGGCATCGCTGTCGCTGCGCGGCTGCGACGATCCCACCCTGTTGATCGGTCACCTGTCAGGTCGCCATCACGGCATCGGCGAGTTTCTCGCGGAGAATGTGCTCGCGGCGCTGGAACCGCAGCTGCTCGACTTCCTGTTGGCGACCTCGATCAGCGAACGGACCTGCGGTGAGCTGGCATCGGCGCTGGCCGGGGTCCCGCACGGGCAGGCGGTTCTCGAACAGATCGAGGAGCGGGATCTGTTCCTGCGTCGCCTCGGCGAGGACGGACGGTGGTTCCGCTACCATCATTTATTCGCCGAATTTCTGCAGCACCGCCTTGAGCGCGATCACCCAGAGCGAATTCGACAGCTGCACCGCACCGCGTGCCAGTGGTTCGCCGAGCACCGCTTGATCAGTGACGCCGTCGATCATGCGCTGGCCGCCGACGACGAAGAGCGCGCGATCGAGCTCGTCGAGTCCGACGGCACGTACCTGCTCGAGCAGTCGCAGATGACCACGCTGCTCGGACTGGTCGGCAAGCTTCCCCCGAACCTGGTGGAGGCACGCCCACGGTTGCAGCTGGCCGTGGCGTGGGCCAACATTCTCGTGCACCGCCCGGTGCCAGCGAACCGGGCGCTCGACCTGGTCGACTCCCTGCTCGAGCAGGGCACGCTCACCGAATCCGAGACGACGGATCTGCGTGTGGAGGCCGACGTGGTGCGGTCCGTCGTGGAGTTGCGCGCCGACCGTCCCGTGCGGCTGGACGAGCTGGTGAGCCCTGCCTTGTCGCGTCCGGACACGCTGCCGCCGTGGGTTGTGTCCGTAGCCGCCAATGTTGCCACCTTCGGTGCGATCTACCGGTTCGACTTCGAGGCTGCGCGCCGATTACAGGACTGGGCCCATACCTACCATCTGCAGAACAATGGGCCGTGGAACACCGTGATGGGACAGTGCTGGGTTGGCGTCTCGGCCAGCGAACAGCTCGATCTCCATGCGGCCGAGGACAACTTCCGCAAAGCGCTGCGCATGGCTCGGCGCTCGGGCGGGGGACACTCTCACCTCGCACGCTTAGCGGGTTCGCTCCTCGGCGCGCTGTTGTATGAGCGCGGCGAAATCACGGAAGCCGAGAAGCTGCTGGACGAGGGCTACAAGCTGGGGGCCGAGGGGGGGCCGGTCGATTACAAGCTCGCTCGGTACGTCGTGGGGGCCCGGGTCAAGGCGCTGCGCGGGGATCGGGCCGAGGCCGCACGCCGTTTGACCGAGGGCGCGCGGATCGCCGAGAACCTGTCACTTCGGCGATTGCGCGCCGCCGCGGAGAACGAGCGGATCAGATTGAAGCTGCCCGTCGACCTAGACCTTGGAGCACCGCCTCCCGTGGAGTATTCGGCGCGCCGGCCGCCAGACGACGGCATCGAGGAAATCGTCGCCCAACTCGAGGAAGCCACCACCATCAGGCTGCTGTTAGCAGAACACCCCGGGGGGATCGAACTCGCCTGCATCTGGGCGCAGGAATGGGTAGACACGCTGGAGGGTCAGCGACGCCCACGAGCGTTGCTGCTGGCCAGGCGGCTGCTGGTCGAATGCCTGGCAGCCGCGGGGCGCACCGACGAAGCGAAGGCGATGCTTGCGTCGATCACGGCGCAATGCGCACGGCTCGGCATGATCCGCTTCTTACCCGATGGCGGACCACACATCGCCTCACTGCTGGCAGCGCTGCGGGACGCTCAGCAAGCGGAGCGATGGCAGCCGGAGTGGGCGCCGATCCCCGCCTCCTTCATGACGGAATTGGTAGCCGACCCCCAGGACACGATCTGAAACGGCAAGGCGGAGAAGATGTCCGAAGTATCGGACAACCGTCAAGAAGCCGACAGCCGGCCCGCGTTGAGCGGTGACTTCCAAGGGGTTGCTCTTTCTCGCGAGAGCATTTCCTGGAGCCCCTGCGTCGGCATCGAATTTGTCCGCCAATTATCCGCCGACAGTCTCAGAAGCACTGGCTCAACCTCCGCTTGCTGGTCCAGTGTGTGCGGTCTGACCAGCACGACGTCAGCACTTGCGATCGGCCCGGTCAGAGCCTTTGGCCAGTTATCAATCGGCGCGGTCCGACGGACCCGCGGCCACCCGCCTGGCGTGTTCGGGCTGGCGCACCCACGAACAATGTCGGGGGCTCGTCATCGATCCGGATAGTCTTGCCGTACAACTCTGGGCCATACCTGACTCGACAGACAATGAGCTGCTCGGATTTCACCGCTGTGTCCACCGGCTATCCGGCACGCCGAACTGCAAGACCATCTCGCAAAGCCTGGGGAGACCGCAGTCCTGGCCCCGCGAGATGACTGATGATCTGAAGGTTCGAAACTGACACCTTCCCAAGGGACTCCACGAACTCGGCACCATTGCCGGTGATCTCGGATCTTCTAAGGCGACACGGTGATTCGGTGCCGGTACCTAGCCCATTACACAGCGGTGGCGTGAATGTTGGGTCCGCTGTGGCTGATCCTCCCTACTCGGCTTTGGCTTTGCGGGCGGCAGCGGCGAACGCCTCCATGGTGGAGTACTCGAGGTCGTAGCTGTATTCCCCAGAGGGTTCGGGCGTGGCTCCCCAACCCGGGCGGTCGTGGCGACGGTTGATCCAGACCGAGGGCAGACCGTGCCTCTTGGCAGGCACGTGGTCGTGGAACAGACTCTGCGCGACGTGCAGAAGACGCTCACGGGGAACTGCGAGTTCATTCAGGGCCACGTCAAGAGCTTCGAAATGGTTCGGGGCGGGCTTGTAGGCCTTGACATCCTGGGCGGTGATGATCTTGTCGAACTGTACGCCCAGCCGCGCGTTGCTTCCGGCGAAGCCGTCATGGTGCACATTGGACAAGATGATCAGTTTGTAGTCCTTCGCCAAGGACGCCAGCGCATCGTGTGAGTCGGGAAATGCCGGCCAGTCGGGAACTGAGCCGCCGAGCTTCTCGGCCCACTCGGGACTGACCGTCCTGCCCAGTTTGTCGCCGGTGCGGCGAAATGCTTCAGCGAGGATGGCCGAATACAGCGCTTCCGGGGTATCGCGTTCGGCTTGGGCCTCGTTCTCCGCGTAGGCAAGCAACAGGTGCTCGTCGGTGAGGTCGAGCCCGACCTCTTTGGCCCACGGAGCAAGTACTCGAGCGATACCGGCCTCCCAGTCGATCAAGGTGCCATAGCAGTCGAAGCTCAAAGCGTCGTATTCGGCAAGATTGATCATGATTTCCTCCTTGGGTTCGGCGGTGGCCAGTTCAACCTCCTCGATGGTCCGCCACGGTTTGCGAGGTCTGATCAACTCGGTCTTGTACAGGCCGTTGACCGTCTCGGCCAGGGCGTTAGCTTCGGAGAGGCGTTCGCTGAACCGGATAGACGCGTACTGGGATCCTCGATCAGTATGGTGCAGAACATCTTTCAGGTCCATCACACCTTCTTGTTGACGGATCCACATCGCCTGCTCGATCGCATCGAGCACCAAGTAGGTGGCCATCGTTGATGCCACCCGCCAGCCCAGGACCCGCCGAGCGTAGGCGTCAACGACGAAGGCCACGTATGCCGCACTACGTCGCGGGGCCCGGGCCGCCCCGAGCTCGGCGAGTGAGCACGGCGCTCCGACTGCGGCGGGCGCGGTAGGTCAGCACGCCGGCCGGGTCGTCGGTCCGCAACACTTGGCACAGCGCGACGCGGGCTGACGGTGCGGCGGGGAGGTTCAACGCGGCGACGTAGGGGAGGATCACGGCGTGGTGAGGCTCCCATCCCGTGCGTGAGTTCGCGTCGCTGTTCCAGGCGCCGTCGCCCGCCGTGCTGATGACCTACCGCAAGGACGGAACGGTGGCGGCGTCCCCGGTCTGGTTCCGATTCCGAGGCGAAGCCTTCGAGGTCGTCATCGCCGAAAACGACGTGAAACTCCGCCACCTGGCCGCCCGCCCAGAGTGCGAACTCTTGGTCTTCGAAGCGGTGCCGCCGTTCCGCGGTATCCGCGTCCGATCAGAACAGCCGATCCTGACCCGGGACGGCGCGCAGCAGGCCCGGCAAGAGATCGCTGCGCGTTACCTCGGCGAAGAGCGCGGGAAGAGGTTCGCCGCCGAACGCACCAGCACCGGCATCTTGTTGCGCCTCCCGGCGGATCACGCGAAGGCCTGGGACCTCAACGCGATCCTCCCGTCCTAACGACGGTTGTCAGGCCGCCGCGCGGCGCTCACGTCGACGGATGCCTCTACGTCGGTTCGGTGTCGATCGATTTGGCGCGGGCTCTCGTCGACGGCGGTGTCCGCGTGAGCGTGCCGACGACTTTGAACGTGGGCTCGGTCGATTTGCTGCATCATCCGCGGAACTGGAATGGCACAGACGAGCTGGCCGACAACGCCCGCACATTGATGGGCCTGTACACCGCGCTGGGCTGTCAACGCAAGACCTGTACCGGGTCACCGTCGAGGAGCTTCGGCGCGCCTGGACCCAGCTGTGTACTCGTCGCGGTGGCACACTGGCCGCGGTTTGCGTTGGTACACCGCATTTTTCGCTGACCGAGTTCCGCACTCTCGCCGACCTGATCGCCGGGCGCCGGGTCCGTCCCGCGACGCCGATGTACGTGAATTCCGGCCGGTGGGTGTACAACGAACTTCAGAACCAGGGGATCGCCGAAGCGCTCGAAGCATCGGGCGTACGCATCGTCACCGACACATGCACCTACATCGCGCCGATCCTCGGCGAGCTGAACGGGCTCGTGATGACCAACTCCGCGTAGTGGGCGTGGTACGCCCCGCGAAACATCTGTGTCGACGTGCTGTTTGCCGATCTGCAGGCGCGTGTCGAATCCGCTGTCCGAGGTGAGGTGAGTGCGGATACACCGTTCTGACGACACCTTGCCGGTCACGTGCCTGCTGGCGGGGACTGCTCGTGGAGTGGTGCTGAAGCTGATGGAGCCGCTGAACGCGTGGGGCGGGCTCGACGCTGACAGTAGCGGGGCACGCGAGAGCTTATCCGCCCAGTCAGCACAGCGGTGGGGTGCAGTGCAAAGCGACGCACATGGACTCGACGATTAGGTCCTTGCGGCGCCGTCACCGCGTAGACGCCTGGTTCATGATTGCGGCTTGAAACGCGTCTCGACGATCCACGGAGGTGCCGTAGCCCTGGCTCAAGACCTCTCGACGACGACCATCACGCTGACCCCGGTACGCCACAGTGACATCTCTTGACGCGTCGCGTTCCAAACATATTATTGGCCAGTATGTTCCACCGGTTCATAGTGAACATCATCACCACCAGTTTGCGTACAACTTCTCAGACCCGAACTGCGGCCACACCCGTCTGATTCGTGGATGATTGGCGTCGTCTACGAATTCCACATTTCCATTCGTTACCTCCTTGTGCTGCATGGATTTTCCGACAGATGACCACGCCCAACTGTTGGACGATCCCGGCGATACCGGTCACCCGGTGACGCCGCGTACACGCGTGGCGGCGGCATCACGGCTGCATGACAAGGTAATCTACTCAGATTTGATCCGCGCCGGGATGCCGGTGCCCGCGTGAAGCTCGATACCCACGCGGCCCCCGAATATCAACAGACACATTCCGTACAGGAAAGCCGCCAAGCCAACAACCGGTGATCCAAAAGGCCCGATAGAGTAGGTATCCCGTGCTTGCGGGTGATGAGCATGAAAACGACTCCATACGACTCGAGGCTACCGGCGAGCCCGAGGATCGTTCTTGCCGCCCTTCCGCGCAAATTGCACGGTTCCGCTGACGGCTGCAGCATTGTCGCCTCGCAAACGCGACCTTCGCCAACCCTGCCGTAATTAACACCAGACCCATTGAGAGCAATGTCTGGCCGACCGGGGTATGAGTGTCGATTGCTCCGCTCGGTACAGCGCCGCGAGCGCACTGATCCGGCTAGATTGGTCGTCGGCGCTGGTGCCGCTGTTGTCGGTCATGTCTGCGCTCCCCCGCTGCACGCGACCCGACGCTGATCGCCAATCCAAAGTCTCGGCTTCACCGACCTACCGGGTCACGGCCACCAGCAGGCACACACCGTCTCGCCGCCGCGTTCGTGCCGCAAGGCCCAAATTGCAGGGTGTTGACCGTCTCTCTGAATGAATCATGGCGGTGCTCGATCCGCTCGACTCCGAATTCGGTTGTGGGCAGGCGAATCGGATAGCGGAGCTCAGGCCGATCACACGCTACTCATAGGCTTACGAAATGCGGTTGAGCACCATCATCCTGCCCATCTACTCGTGGCGTGACGGACGAGCGGTCTGGCGACGAGCCGAGCAACTCGGCTTCCATGCCGCCTACACCTACGACCACTTGTCGTGGCGCACGTTTCGGGACGGACCGTGGTTCGGAACCATGCCGACACTCACGGCAGCAGCCACCGCGACCGAAACCATCCGGCTCGGAACCATGGTTACCAATCCGAACTTCCGTCATCCACTCACCTTGGCCAAAGATCTGATGACACTCGACGACATTTCCGGAGGCCGCATAACGCTTGGAATCGGCGCCGGCGGCAGCGGATTCGATGCCACCGTACTGGGGAACGCGCAGTGGTCACCGCGCGAAAGGGCTGACCGGTTTGGCGAGTTCCTGCCACTGCTGAGCACGTTGCTCCAGCAGGACGTGACGACGTCTCACGGCAGCTACTACACCGTCCTCGAGGCGCGAAACATGCCTGGTTGCGTCCAGAAGCCGCGCATTCCCTTCTACGTTGCGGCGACGGGTCCTCGCGGGCTTCGTCTCGCGACACGATACGGGCAAGGCTGGG
>Ga0068858_100004824_pt1 | contig 13211 bp, 9 predicted proteins | sample KBSSwiS12_FD_66589 | JGI IMG/M metagenome (GOLD analysis project Ga0068858, IMG submission 66589) | Switchgrass rhizosphere microbial communities from Kellogg Biological Station, Michigan, USA - KBS Switchgrass S1-2 | ecosystem: Host-associated > Plants > Roots > Rhizosphere > Soil ... | reverse complement strand
CGGTGATGTGGGCGAACAACGAGGTCGGGACGGTCCAGCCGATCGCCGAGCTCGCCGGCATCTGCCACGCCCACGGGGTGCCGTTCCACACCGACGCCGTGCAGGCCTTCGGCCAGGTCCCGCTGATGTTTTCGGACAGCGGCGCCGACGCGATGACGGTCACCGCCCACAAGATCGGTGGCCCGGTCGGCGTTGGCGCGCTGGTGCTGCGCCGTGGCCTGGCCGTCACCCCGCTCACCCACGGCGGTGGCCAGGAGCGCGACGTCCGCTCGGGCACGCTCGACGCGGCCGGCGCCGCCGCCTTCGCCGCCGCCGCGCGCGCCGCCGTCCACGGCCTGCCCGCTGAGGCGGCACGGATCGGCGCGCTGCGCGACGACCTGGTGCGCGAGGTGCTGGCCAGGGTGCCGACGGCGGTGCTCAACGGCGCGCCCCCCGGCCCCGGCCGGCTGCCCGGCAACGCGCATCTGAGCTTCCCCGGCTGCGAGGGCGACTCGCTGCTCATGCTGCTCGACGCGCGCGGGATCGAGTGCTCGACCGGCTCGGCCTGTACCTCGGGGGTGGCCCGGCCGTCCCACGTGCTGCTGGCGATGGGCGCCGGCGAGCGTAGCGCCCGTGGCTCGCTGCGGTTCTCACTGGGCCACACCTCGACCGCCGGCGACGTCGCCGCGGTCGCCGACGCGATCGCGCCGGTCGTCGAGCGCGCCAGCCGCGCCGGCGAGCTGGCCGGCCTCGGCGGGTCCTAGGAACCGGGCGCGGCGCGGCCGCGCGGGAACGGGTTTGCCCGGGTCAGGCATCCTGGAGAGGGCGAGATCGACGGTACCGGCGATCCGTCCGGATCCCGGGTGACGGGGCACCGGCCCTCAGGGAAGACGGTCCACAGCGGAGGTGGTGTGATGCGGGTGCTCGCCGCGATGTCGGGCGGGGTGGACTCGGCGGTCGCCGCCGCGCGCGCCGTCGACGCCGGCCACGACGTCACCGGGGTCCACCTGGCGCTGTCGCGCTCCCCGGACGCGCAGCGCACCGGCGCCCGCGGCTGCTGCACCGTCGAGGACGCCCGCGACGCCCGCCGCGCCGCCGACGTGCTCGGCATCCCGTTCTACGTCTGGGATCTGGCCGACCGGTTCGAGACCGACGTCATCGAGGACTTCACCGCCGCCTACGCCGCCGGCCAGACGCCGAACCCGTGCGTGCGCTGCAACGAGCGGATCAAGTTCGCCGCCGTCCTCGACCGGGCGCTCGCGCTCGGCTTCGACGCCGTCGTCACCGGCCATCACGCTCGGCTGTCCGCCGACGGCGTCCTGCGCCGCTCGGTCGACCCGGGCAAGGACCAGTCGTACGTGCTCGGCACCCTGCGTCCGGAGCAGCTGCGCCGGGCAATGTTCCCGCTCGGCGACTCGACGAAGGCACAGGTACGGGCCGAGGCCGCCGCCCGTGGCCTCGGAGTGGCCGACAAGCCCGATAGCCACGACATCTGCTTCGTGCCGTCCGGCGACACTGGGGCCTGGCTGCGCGACCGGCTCGGTGCCCGGCCCGGCGCGATCGTCGACGCGGCGACCGGCGAGACCGTCGGCGAGCACGACGGCGCGTTCGCGTTCACCGTGGGGCAGCGCCGCGGCCTGCGCCTCGGTCGGCCCGCGCCGGACGGCCGGCCCCGCTACGTGTTGGACATCTCGCCGGTGACGTCGACGGTCACCGTCGGCCCGGCCGAGGCGCTCGACGTCTGGCGGCTGGTCGCCGACGCGGCCGTCTGGGCGCCGGCGGAAGGCGTCGACGTCGACTGCCTGGCCCAGGTGCGGGCGCACGGTGGGGCCGTCCCGGCCGTCGCGCAGGCCCGGGACGGCGAGCTGTGGGTGCGGCTGCGCGAGCCGGTGCGCGGCACCGCGGCCGGCCAGGCCGTCGTCCTCTACGACGCTGACCGCGTCCTCGGTGGTGGCCACATCCTGCGCACCATGACCGACCGCGCCGCGGGCCTGAACGCCGCTCCCGCCGGGTTGGCCTGACGCGCGGCGATCGACCGGTGTCGCCCTTCGTGACGTGATCGACCCGCTTCGAGCTGGTCGGCGCTGGATGACCTGGTCGACCAGGCCGGCGGTGATCGGCCAGGCGTGCGGTGCGGCGAACCGTCGTCCCGCTGGATTAGCTTTGATCTCGTGACAACAAGTGGTGAGTCGGGGCGGGTGCCCCTGTGGCCGGCGGGTGCCGCGACGGGGGTCGGGTCGCTGCCCGGCGGTGATCCGGTGGCCGCGGCGAAGCTGGTGTTCGACGAGCTGCCCGACCTGCCCCACCTGGTCGAGCTGCCCGGGCGTGGGCCGGGCGCGGACCTGCTGGGCCGGGCGGCGGCTATCGCGGCCGAGCTGCCGGTGGACCTGCAGCCGTCCGGCTGGCGGCTCGTCCCACGCCCGGGGCTGGACTACCGGCGGGCCAAGGGCATGTTCTCCCACGACCTGGACGGCCTCGAGGAGGCCGGCGACGGCTACGCCGGGCCGTTGAAGATCGCCGTTGCGGGGCCGTGGACGCTCGCGGCCGGCCTGGAGCTGACCCGCGGCCACAAGGCGCTCTCCGATCCGGGCGCGGCCCGCGACGTCGCCGAGTCGCTCGCGGCGGGGCTGGCCGAGACGCTCACGACGATCGCCCGGCGCGTCCCGGGCGCCCGGCTGCTCGTCCAGCTCGACGAGCCGTCGCTGCCGGCGGTGCTCGCCGGGCGGATTCGTACGCCCAGCGGGTTCTCGGTCCTGCGGGCCGTGGACGAGGGACTGGCCGGCGAGCGTCTGGGGCTGGTGCTGGACACCGCCGCCAGGGCGACGAACGTGGTCGGGGTGGGGGTGCACTGCTGCGCGCCCGACGTGCCTCTGGAGCTGCTGCGCCGGGCCGGGGCCCAGTTCGTCGGCCTGGACGCGACGCTGCTCACCCAGCGGGCCGACGACGCGATCGGCGAGGCCGTGGAGGCCGGGATGCGCCTGCTGATGGGGGTTGTGCCGTCGAGCGACCTGCCCGCGCAGGCGTCCCCGTCCGCGGGAGTGGCCGGCGACGCGGTGGCCGGGACCGGGACGCGTCGGCGCGCGGCCGCGGCCGGCTCGTCGGCGGGGCGGGCGCGCGGCGCGGCCGGGCGGGCCGGGCTGCTCGACGGCGGGGGAGACGGGCCGGCGGGCGGCGAGGCTGAACCCGCTGGTCGTGGCGTGCCGGATCTGTCGGACCCGGGCCGTACCGTCGACCCGGTCCGGTCGTTGTGGCGCCGGCTGGGATTTCGGCCAGAACAGCTCGGGGAGGTGGTCGCCGTGACTCCCACCTGTGGACTCGCCGGCGCGAGCGAGAGGTACGCGCGGCTGGCGATGCGGCACTGCCGGGCCGCCGCCCGGGTGCTCGTGGAAGCGCCGGAATGACCGCGTCAGGACCGGCGGCGGACGAGGTGACGGCATCCGGGGCCGACGAGGCCGAGCTCGCCGCCGCCGGGGTCCGGGCCGGCGCCGCCGAGGTGCCGGCCGAGGCACGGTCGCGCGCGGCCGAGCTTGCCCGCGTGCTCGACGAGCACGCCTACCGGTACTACGTGCTGGCCGCGCCGACCGTCTCGGACGCCGAGTACGACCTGCTCTACCGGGAGCTGGTGGCGCTGGAGGAGCGCTACCCCGCGCTGCGCACGCCCGACTCGCCGACCCAGAAGGTCACCGAGACCCCGTCGGAGCTGTTCGAGCCGGTCACCCACCTGGAACGGCTGCTCTCGCTGGACAACGCGTTCGACGAGGGCGAGTTCCAGGCCTGGGCGGCGCGGGCCACCAGGGAGGCGCCGGTCGACGCGTGGCTGTGCGAGCTGAAGATCGACGGTCTCGCGGTGGACCTCGTCTACGAGAACGGCGCCCTGGTCCGCGCCGCGACCCGGGGCGACGGGCGGGTGGGGGAGGACATCACGCCCAACATCCGGACGCTCGCGAGCATCCCGGCGCGGCTGCGGGGGAACGACGTGCCGGAGCTGCTCGAGGTCCGCGGCGAGGTGTTCTTCCCGGTCGCCGCGTTCGCCGCGCTCAACGAGTCGCTGGTCGCCGCCGGGCAGAAGCCGTTCGCGAACCCGCGCAACACCGCCGCCGGGTCGCTGCGGCAGAAGGATCCGCGGGTGACGGCCTCGCGCGGGCTGGCGATGTACGTGCACGGGCTCGGCGCCCGGCGGGGCTTCGACCCGCCATCCCAGTCGGCCGCCTACACCGCGCTCGCCGAGCTCGGGCTGCCGGTCTCGCCGCGCTTCCGGACGGTCCGCACGGTAGACGAGGTGCTCGCCTACATCCGCGAGTGGGGGGAACACCGGCACGACGTCGAACACGAGATCGACGGCGTCGTCGTGAAGGTCGACGATCTGGCCCTCCAGGGCCGGCTCGGCGCCACGTCGAAGGCGCCCCGCTGGGCGATCGCGTACAAGTACCCGCCGGAGGAGGTCACGACCCGGCTGCGCTCGATCGAGGTCAACGTCGGCCGCACCGGTCGGGTGACCCCGTTCGGGGTGCTGGAGCCCGTCGTGGTCGCCGGTTCGACCGTGGGCCTCGCGACCCTGCACAACGCCGACCAGGTGAAGGCCAAGGGCGTCCTGATCGGCGATATGATCATTCTTCGCAAGGCCGGGGACGTGATCCCGGAGATCGTCGGGCCGGTCGTCGACCTGCGCGACGGCACCGAGCGGGAGTTCGTCTTCCCGACGCACTGCCCGGAGTGCGGGACGGAGCTGGTCCGCCCGGAGGGTGAGGCCGACACCCGCTGCCCGAACACGGTGGGCTGCCCGGCGCAGCGCCGCGAGGCGATCATTCACCTCGGCTCGCGGGGCGCGCTGGACATCGACGGCCTGGGCGACGAGAGCGCGATCGCGCTGCTGGAGGCCGGGCGGGTCTCCGACATCGCGGACGTCTTCCACCTGACCCAGGACTCGTTCGCCGGTCTCCCGCTGTTCGAGCGGTTGGTGCCCGTCAAGGGCGACGACGGCAGGACGCTCAAGGACGCGGACGGCAAGCCGCTGCGCCGGGGCGTGCCGGGCAAGAAGGTCGAGCAGATCCTCAAGGGGATCGAGGCGGCCCGGCACCGGCCGCTGTGGCGGCTGCTGGTCGGCCTGTCGATCAGGCATGTCGGCCCGTCAGCCGCCCAGGCGTTGGCGCGGGAGCTGCGTTCGATCGACGCGATCCGCGCGGCCGGCGTCGAGGAGCTGGCGGCGGTGGACGGGGTGGGGCCCACGATCGCCGCCGCTGTCGGGGAATGGTTCGCCGACCCGCGCCACCTGGACCTGCTGGAGCGGCTGCGGGCCGGCGGCGTGACCGTTGCCGACGAGGGCGCGGACGAGGGCCCGCGCCCGCTCGCCGGGGTCACCGTCGTCATCACGGGCACGATCGAGGGCTACACCCGGGATTCGGCGACCGAGGCCATCCAGAACCTGGGCGGCAAGGTCAGCGGCTCGGTGAGCAAGAAGACCAGCTTCGTCGTCGCGGGTGAGAACGCCGGCTCCAAGTACGACAAGGCTGTCTCGCTGAAGGTCCCCATCCTCGACGCGGCCGGCTTCGCCGCCCTCCTTAAGCGGGGTCCCGACGCCGCCGCCGCGCTCGCCACCATCGGCGACCCCGCCGACTCGGCCGCCGCCGCCGGCCCAGACGAGTCCGCGGCCTCCGAATCCGGTGCCTCCGACACCGTCGACGAGTCCGTTGCCACTGGCCCGGCCGGATCCGGCCCGGTCACCTCGGACGCGGGCGCGGCGGGCTAGCCTGCCGGTCGGCGGGAGAGCGAGGCGGCGATGCCGGCCAGGTGGGCCAGGCGGGCGACCTCCGAGGAGCGGAAGCAGGGGCCGCCGGGGCGGCCGACCAGGATCACGAGCTCGGGGCAGCCGACCGGGGCGGCGGCGAGCTCCATGCCGCGCTCGGCCCAGCGGGCCGGCAGGCCGCCCTCGGCCGGGTCGATCACCCGTGCCTCGGCCAGGGGCAGCCAGGGCACCGGTCCCATCGCCCGCCGCGGGCTGGCGTAGTCGGCGGTGCCCAGGTTGGGTGCGCCGACCGACGCCTCCTGGATGCGCACGTCGCCCGGGCCGGCGTAGCCCAGCAGCATCGCCCAGTCGGCGTGGAACACCCCGGCGACCAGGTCGGCCAGCACCGCGCCGGCCTCCCCGGCCCGGTCGGTGAGCGCGTCGACCAGGTCGAGGTCGTCACTCACCCCCGCGCCGTCGGCCAGGTAGGGCCGCAGCGATTCGACCCGGACGCCCGGCACCGAGTGCGCGGCCGTCAGCGCGCTGTCCGCGAGCCCGCCGGGCGGCAGCCGCACCACCAGGTCGTCGACCGCCCCGGCCGCGGACCGCTCGACGACGGCCAGGCTGACGATGTCGATCCCGACCCGCCCGAGCGCGGTCGCCACCGCGCCGAGCGCTCCGGGGAGGTCCGGCAGCAACAGGCGGAGCAAGTACGACATGGTGTCGAGGATTCCCGACCGGCGTGACGCCGCGATGACATCCGGGGCGTTCCCGTATGTCGCGGCGAACCGCCCGGCGCCCGGCGGCGGACGCCTCCGCCCCCGCCGTACGATGTCATCACGCAGACACGCCGAGGTGTCGCCTGTCGTCGCCGTCCACAGCGCAGCCGTCCGGTCGGGAACGCGGTTCGCCGATGACGGACACCCGGCCAAATCCAGTGGCCCGGTCAGCCTGTTTGGCTGGACACTCGCGACAACCGGCCGGCCGACGGCCGTAGAACAGGGGTCCTACCGCCATGGCCATCACCAGGGACGAGGTCGCGCACCTCGCCCGCCTGTCGCGGATGTCGCTGTCGGACGCCGAGCTCGACGCGCTCGCGCCACAGCTGGACCAGATCCTGTCCGCCGTCGCCCGGGTCTCCGAGGTCGCGGCGGCGGACATCCCGCCGACCAGCCATGCCGTGCCGCTGACCAACGTCTTCCGCGCCGACGTGACCCGCCCCGGCCTGTCGGCCGAGGAGGCGCTGGCCGCGGCCCCCGCCGCCGAGGACGACCGCTTCCGGGTACCACGCATCCTCGACCCGGACGAGTAGCGGGCCCGGCCGGGCCGCCGCCCGCGACGCGGTGCCCGGCCGGGCCCCTCGACGCCGCCAGCCCCGGCCACCGGGTGCCCGGCACGGCGCGACCCTTCCCGAACCTCGGCCGCGAAGGCCGTACCCAGCGACACGCGACAGTGAGGACCGACAGCGCCATGACCGACGCATCCGCCGACGTCGTCCGGCTCACCGCCGCCCAGACCGCGGCCGCGATCGCGGCCGGCGAGCTGACCGCCGTCGACGCCACCCAGGCGGCCCTTGACCGGATCGCCAAGGTCGACGACGCGGTGCACGCCTTCCTGCACGTCGACACCGAGGGGGCGCTCGCCGCCGCCGCCGCCATCGACGCCCGCCGGGCCGCCGGCGAGCCGCTCGGCCCGCTCGCCGGCGTCCCGCTCGCGCTCAAGGACGTCTTGACGGCCAAGGGCATGCCGACGACCTGCGGCAGCAAGATCCTCAAGGGCTGGTACCCGCCCTACGACTCGACCGTCACGGCCCGGCTGCGCGAGGCCGGTGTGGTGATCCTCGGCAAGGCGAACATGGACGAGTTCGCGATGGGCTCGTCGACGGAGAACTCGGCCTATGGGCCGACCCGCAACCCGTGGGACCTGGGCCGCATCCCCGGTGGCAGCTCCGGCGGTTCGTCGGCCGCGGTCGCCGCGTTCGAGGCGCCGCTGGCGATCGGCACCGACACCGGCGGCTCGATCCGCCAGCCGGCCGCCGTCACCGGCCTGGTCGGCGTCAAACCGACGTACGGCGGCGTCTCCCGCTACGGCCTGGTCGCGTTCTCCAGCTCGCTCGACCAGGCCGGCCCGCTCGCGCGGACGGTCGCCGACGCGGCGCTGCTGCACGCGGCGATCGCCGGCCACGACCCGTGCGACTCGACCAGCGTCGAGGTGCCCGTCCCGCCGGTCGTCGAGGCGGCCGCGCGCCGGGACGTGCGCGGCATGCGGATCGGCGTCGTGCGCGAGCTGTCCGGCGAGGGTTACGAGCCTGGTGTGCAGGCCCGCTTCGACGAGGCCGTGGCGCTGCTCGCCGAGCTCGGCGCCGAGGTCGTCGAGGTCAGCTGCCCGCACTTCGAGTACGCGCTGCCCGCGTACTACCTGATCGCGCCGAGCGAGTGCTCCTCGAACCTGGCCCGCTTCGACGCGATGCGCTACGGCCTGCGCCTCGGTGACGACGGCGTGGCCGGGGCCGAGGAGGTCATGAGCCGCACCCGGGACGCGGGCTTCGGCCCGGAGGTGAAGCGGCGCGTCATCCTCGGCACCTACGCCCTGTCGTCCGGCTACTACGACGCCTACTACGGCCAGGCGCAGAAGGTGCGGACCCTGATCAGCCGGGACTTCGCCGCCGCGTTCGAGCGGGTGGACGTGCTGGTCTCGCCGACGACGCCGACGGTCGCGTTCCCGATCGGGGCGAAGGTCGACGACCCGATCGCGATGTACCTCAACGACCTGTGCACGATCCCGGCGAACCTCGCGGGCGTGCCGGCGATGAGCGTCCCCGCCGGGCTCTCCGAGGGCCTGCCGGTCGGCTTCCAGATCATGGCCCCGGCGTTCGCTGACGACCGGCTCTACGAGGTCGGTGGGGCGCTGGAGGCCGCGCTGGACGACCGCCGTGGCCACCCGCTGCTCGCCGCCGCCCCGGCACTGTAGCGGACCCGGCGGGCGCCCGCGAATCGAGAGGGAGGGACAAGGACCATGGTCGCGCTGCGCAGTACCCGGCAGGACCGGACGCTGCTGATCGTGCTGTGGCTGTTCACGGTCCTGGTGCTCGTGCTCGGCGGGATCGTGGTGAGCCCGATCCTGCTGGTCTGGGGGACCGTCGGCCTGCTCGCCGCGGTCTTCCTCACCCGCATCCACCTTCGTGACACCCGTGCTCGGTCAGGCGGCGCCGGCCCGGACGGCGCCGCGTTCGCGCCGGAGAACATCGGTCCGGACGCGACCGAGCAGGACGACGCCCCGCACGGCAAGTCGGAGCAGGACACAGAGGAGTCCCGGTGAGCACAGGAACGGGCGTCATCGCCACCCCGTCCTTCGAGGACGCGGTCGCCCGGTATGAGCCGGTGATCGGTCTGGAGACGCACGTCGAGCTCGGCACCGCGTCGAAGATGTTCTGCGGCTGCTCGACGGCCTTTGGCGCGCCGCCGAACAGCCAGGTCTGCCCGGTCTGCCTTGGCCTGCCCGGGGCGCTGCCGGTGGTCAACGAGGCCGCGATCCGCTTCGCCGTCATGATCGGCCTGGCGCTCAACTGTGAGATCGCGTCCTGGTGCCGGTTCGCCCGGAAGAACTACTTCTACCCGGACATGCCGAAGAACTTCCAGATCAGCCAGTACGACGAGCCGCTGTGCTCGAACGGCTGGCTCGCCGTCGAGGTCGACGGTGAGATCCACCGGGTCGGCATCACCCGGGTGCACCTGGAGGAGGACACCGGCAAGTCGCTGCATGTCGGCGGCGCCACCGGCCGCATCCACGGCGCGACGCACTCGCTGGTCGACTACAACCGGGCCGGCATCCCGCTGGTCGAGATAGTCACCGAGCCGGACGTCCGCTCGCCCGAGGTCGCCCGCGTCTACGTCGAACAGCTCCGGGAGCTGTGCCGGGCGCTCGCCGTCTCCGACGTCCGGATGGAGCAGGGCTCGCTGCGCTGCGACGCGAACGTCTCGCTGCGGCTGCGCCCGGCGCCCGGCGAGCCGGACGCGCCGTTCGGCACCCGGTCGGAGACGAAGAACCTCAACTCGCTGCGCTCCGTCGAACGGGCGGTGCGCTACGAGATCAGCCGCCAGGCCGGGCTGCTCGACGCCGGCGAGCGCGTCATCCAGGAGACCCGCCACTTCGACGAGGCGTCGGGGCGCACGTCATCCGGCCGCTCGAAGGAGGAGGCGACCGACTACCGCTACTTCCCCGAGCCGGACCTCACCCCGCTGGCGCTGTCCCGGGAGTACGTCGAGGCGGTCGGTGCGTCGCTGCCCGAACTGCCGTCGCAGCGGCGGGCCCGGCTGATCGCCGAGCACGGCTTCGGCGACCGCGACCTGGTCGACATGCGCAACGCGGGCGTCCTCGACCTGGTCGAGCAGACGATCGCCGCCGGCGCCACGGCCGCCGCGGCGCGCAAGTGGTGGCTCAACGAGCTGGCCCGCCGGGCCTCCGACAAGGGAATCACGCCGGCGGACCTCACGATCCAGCCGGTGCAGGTGGCCCGGGTCATCGAGCTGATCGCCGACGGCAGCCTCACCGACGCGCTGGCCCGCAAGGTCATCGACGGTGTCCTCGCTGGCGAGGGCGGCCCCGACGAGGTCGTCGCTGCCCGCGGCCTCGCCGTTGTCTCCGACGACTCGGTGCTGTCCGCCGCGGTCGACACCGCGATCGCCGCGGCCCCCGACCTGGCGGACAAGGTCCGCGGCGGCAAGCTCAACGCCGTCGGCCCGCTCGTAGGCGCCGTCATGAAGGCGATGAAGGGCCAGGCCGACGCCGCCGCCGTCCGCGCCCTCCTCCTGGAGCGCCTGGGCGCCGCCTGATCGCACCGAGCCCGTTTGGCCCTCACGCGGCCAGACGGGCGCTCAGGTGTCGAGCGGACAAGATCGGTAGACGGTAGGCGCGGGTGACCCCGGTCGCGGTGAAGAGTGGGCGCTGATATGCGAGCATGGTCCTGATGGTGCACTCTGCCCGGACGCTGTTCGCCACGAGCGACGTTCATGTGCGGCATCCGGACAACAGGGCCGTCGTCGAGGCGATGCGGCCGACGGGTGACGACGACTGGCTGCTGGTCGTCGGGGACGTCGCCGAGGACGTCGCCGAGATCCGGTGGGCGCTGGAGCTGCTCGCCAGCCGGTTCGCCCAGGTCGTCTGGGTGCCGGGCAACCATGAGCTGTGGACGCCGAGCCGCGATCCGGTGCAGCTGCGCGGCGTCGCCCGGTACTGGCATCTGGTCGACCTCTGCCGCGGGCTCGGTGTCCTGACGCCGGAGGACCCGTATCCCGTCTGGGACGGCCCCGGTGGGCCGCTGGTGATCGCGCCGCTGTTCCTGCTCTACGACTACACGTTCCGCCCGGCCGGCACGTCGACGAAGGAGGAGGCACTCGCCTACGCGCACTCCACCGGCGTCGTCTGCTCCGACGAGTACCTGCTGCACCCGGACCCGTTCCCGACCAGGGATGACTGGTGCCGGGCGAGGATCGCGCTGACCGAGAAGCGCCTCGAACAGCTGCCGGCCGACGGCCCGCCGACCCTGCTGGTCAACCACTTCCCGCTGGTCCGCGAGCCGACCAGGGTGCTGCGTTACCCCGAGTTCGCGCAGTGGTGCGGCACCGAGCTGACGGCCGACTGGCATCTGCGCTTCCGCGCGGCCGCCGTCGTCTACGGCCACCTGCACATCCCGCGCACGACCGTCTACGACGGCGTCCGCTTCGAGGAGGTCTCGCTCGGCTACCCGCGGGAGTGGCAACGCCGTCCCGCCCGCTACCAGCGCCCCCCGCTGCGCCGCATCCTGCCCGTCGACAACGTGAGGACGTGGCCGTAGGTCGCCGCGGACGGAGCTCGGCGAGCGCCGATCCGGCCGAACCGGTCAGCCCGGGACGGCGGCCCCCCCGGCCGGGGCCGTGCCCGGGGCGGCGGCCGCGTCAGCCGCCGCGTCGGTGGGGGAGCCGGCAGCCTGCGCGGGCAGGTTGCCGTCGAGGGCGTTCAGGAACGCAGCCGCGATGGGGGCGGCTGACTCGGCGCCGAAGCCGCCGTCCTCGACGAGGACCGCGAAGGCGACCGGGCCGCGGTAGCCGACGAACCACGCGTGCGTCGCCGGCGGGTTCCCCGAGCCGTACTCGGCGGTGCCGGTCTTGCCGAACACCTCGCCAGGGAACTGGATCCCGGCCGCCGTCCCGTCGGTGACGACGGAGCGCATGAAGGAGCGCAGGCCTGGAAGGATCTTCGCCGGCAGCTGGTTGGAGCGTGCCGGCCCGCCGATGACGTACGGCGAGCGCCAGGTGCCGCTGGCGACGGCCGCCGCGACGCTGGCCATCTGGAGCGGCGACACGGCGACGCGGCCCTGCCCGATCGCGGAGGCGGCGAGTTCCGCGCCGTCCTTCGGGGCGGGATAGAAACCGCCCACGCTCGCGATCGGCAGCGGCTGCGTCCCGTCGAAGCCGTACAGCTGGGCGGCCTTCGTCAGAGCGCCGGGCGGCAGCGACTCGGCCAGGCTGATGAATGCCGTGTTGCAGCTGTGGGCGAAGGCCTCGCGCAGGGTCATCGGCCCGAACTTCTCGTTCTCCGCGTTCGCGAAGGACCGGCCGCCCGCGAAGACGGTCTGCGAGCAGTTCAACGGCGTGTTCGCGTTCCGGCCGGACATCAGCGCGGCCGTCGCCGTGACGATCTTGAAGGTCGAGCCGGGCGGGTAGGTGCCGCGAAGCGCCCGGCCATAGCCGTTAAGAGGATGGCTCACCGATGCCAGAACTCCGCCGGTCCGGGTGTCGATGGCGACCAGCGCGCCGTTCGGAAAGCCAGAGGTGGCCATGGCCGCCTCAGCCGCCTGCTGCACGGGAAGGTCGATCGTGGTGCGGATCCGCGCGCCGTTGACCATGGGCCACGAGTGCAGCGCCCGGACGTCCCGGCCCGTCGCGTCACGGAGCACGACCTGGCCGCCGTGCGGCGCCAGCCGGTCGTTGTAGGCCCGCTGCAGGCCACTGGCGGGGTTGACCCGGCCGACGAGGTTGCCGGCGATCTCCGAGTCGGACGTGAGTGGCTGGCCCTTGTCGTCGAGCAGCTGGCCGCGGCTGGCCGTCGAGGCGGTGCGGTCGAGGTGCAGCCCCGGTGCCAGGTCGGGCTGCACCGAGGACAGCTGGGCCCGCACCTTCCACACGCCGCCGATCCTGGTGAGCGCGAGCTGGCCCGGGTACGTCCACGGGGTTGGCTGGTCGGCCAGGCGCATCGTCGCCGTGTACGGCACGGTCGCTTCGCTACCGGAGCGATGGACCTTGCCGGCATCGAACGCGGTGTCGGTCAGGCGCAGCCGGTCACGCATGTCGCTCATCGTGGCGACCAGTGTGGGTACGTCGACGTCGCCAGGGACCGTGACGGCCGAGATCCCGGCCTCGCCCTTCCCGGCGGCGCCGGCTTGCGCACCGTTGGCGCCGGACACCGGTCCGGAGCCAACGGTGCCCGCGCCCGCGGCGCCGGACCCGGCACCGGCGGCGCCGGACCCGGCACC
>Ga0068858_100004822_pt1 | contig 13211 bp, 12 predicted proteins | sample KBSSwiS12_FD_66589 | JGI IMG/M metagenome (GOLD analysis project Ga0068858, IMG submission 66589) | Switchgrass rhizosphere microbial communities from Kellogg Biological Station, Michigan, USA - KBS Switchgrass S1-2 | ecosystem: Host-associated > Plants > Roots > Rhizosphere > Soil ... | reverse complement strand
GCGACGAGCTTGCGCACCAGCGCCCCGACCACTTCGTGCGCACGCCGGAACGGCATCCCTTTGCCGACCAGGTAGTCGGCGACGTCGGTGGCGAGCATCATCCCTGATGCCGCGGACGCGGCACGGGAGCGGTTGAGCGTCAGGCCGCCACCGACCGACGTCACAACCGCGAGGCAGCCGGCCAGCGTGTCCTCGGCGTCGAACACGGCCTCCTTGTCCTCCTGCAGATCCTTGTTGTAGCCGGTCGGCAGCCCCTTGATCGTCGTCAGCATGCCCACGAGATGGCCGATGGCGCGGCCCGACTTTCCGCGGACGAGCTCGAGCGGGTCCGGGTTCTTCTTCTGCGGCATCATGCTGCTGCCGGTGCTGAGCGCGTCCGACAGCTCGAAGAAGCGGTGCCCGTCCCCGCACAGGATGATCAGGTCCTCCGCCAGCCGGCTCAGGTGCACCATCGTCATGGCGCAGGCATAGAGGAAGGTCGCGGCGAAGTCGCGATCGGACGAGGCGTCCATGCTGTTGTCGACGACGCGCGAAAATCCAAGGTCGTTCGCGAGCGCGTCGACGTCGACGGCGTACGCCGTCCCCGCGATGGCGCCGCTGCCCAGCGGCAGCGCGTCGGCTTCTTCGCGCGCGGCGCCCAGCCGGGCGAAATCACGTCGCAGCGGCGCGACATGCGAGAGGAAGAAATGAGCGACGAGCACCGGCTGCGCCGGGCGGAAGTGCGTGAACGACGGCATGAGGGCGTCGCCGGCCGACGCCGCCTGCGCGGCGAGCGCGTCGACGACGGCGGCGACGGCCCTCTGCAGCAGGGGAATGCGGCGGCGCAGGTACAGTCGCAGATCGAGCGAGACCTGTTCGTTGCGCGACCGTCCGGTGTGCAGCCGCCGCCCGGTGTCGCCGAGCCGCTCGACCAGCTGGCGCTCGACGAAGCTGTGCACGTCCTCGTCGTCGCCCGAGACGAACGCGGGGTTCGTTCGCGCCTCGTCGAGCAGCGACACCAGCGTCTGCTCGATCCGGCGCGCGTCTTCGGCGTCCAGCACGCCGGCGCCTCTCAGCGCGCGCGCCCACGCGATGCTGCCGGTGACGTCGTCTTCGAACAGCCGGCGGTCGAAGCGGAAGGAGGCGCCGAATTCGAAGGCCGCGGCATCGGGCGCCGTATCGAAGCGGCCTGACCAGAGGTTAGTCATTGGTCGTGGGTCGTTGGTCGTTGGTCATTGGTCTTCAGTCGGCCGCTTTCGCGAGGACGATGGTGCGCGGTGACGCCGCAACCTGGACGTCGCCGACGGCGCAAGCGCCGTCGAACAGTGTGAGCCGCACGACGCCGGAGACCTGCTGCTGCACGGCGTCGGCGTCCGCGTCGAGCGTCCCGCGCTCGGGCGTGAACCAGATGCCGTCGCTCAGGACGCGGAGATACGGCGCGGCGATGCGCGGCGACGAAAACTCGCCGCGGCCGGCGACCGCCGCCTTCTCGAGCGCATCGTGCGCGAGGTGCAACGCCGCGAGGCTCGTCACGCCATGGGCACCGGCGATGATACTGAGGCTGCCGAGGAGATCGAGCAGCGGCATCATCACGCCGTTGACGCCGACCGGCGCGCCGTGCTCGAAAGCGATGACCACCGATGCCGACTCGCCCGATTTCAAGGCGATGGCACGTGGCGCCGACGCGCGATCGCCGAGGCCGCTGTACTCGACCGGCAGCGTCACGTGGCGCTCCCGGGCGTAGGCGAGCTGCTGCTCGAGCGTCATGCCCCATTCAGCGGCGGGCGCCAACACCGTCATCGTCGGATCGAGCGCGCGGATCGTCCGGTCGAGGGGCGACGCGCCGCCGGCCGGGTCGCCATGCGCGACGATCGTCGCCTGCTCGATGTTCGCGATCTCGACCACTTTCTGCGCGATGAGCGGGTGCGCGAGCGACGCGGAGACCGGCGACCGCTCGCCGAGGATCCCGGCCTTGAGGGCGCGGACGATGTAGTCGCGGGCGAAGGCGTCGCGGACATCGACGACGTGCGCGCGCAAGGCCCCGGTGGCGAGCGCACGGTCGCGGATCTCCTCGAGCGCTTCCTTGCCCTGACCCAGGTCCATCGTCACGGCGATGATCTCCGCTGCGTGCCGGTCGGCGAGCCAGGGAATGGCGATCGAGGTCTCGAGGCCGCCCGAGTAGGCGAGAACGATGCGCGTCATTCCGCCGCGTACTCCTTGAGCTGCCTGACCAGCGCCGCGGCCGCGCGGCCGCCGCGCGCGATCACCAGGATCGTGTCGTCGCCGGCGATCGTGCCGACCGCTTCCGGCAGCCGCGCCCCGTCCAGCGCCTCGGCCAGCGCCTGCGCCTGGCCGCGTCCGGTCCGGATCACGACGAGCTGCTGCACGCGCTCGATGTTGCGCACGAACTCCGCCGCGGCGCGCTCGAGCGCGCTGAGCGCGGTCTCGGGGTTGGTCGCGTCGGCGCCGGCGCGCTGGTAGGCGCCGTCTCCCGCGCGCTTCACCAGCCCGAGATCCGCGATGTCGCGCGAGATCGTCGCCTGCGTCGCTTCGAAGCCGCGCTGACGGAGCCGGCGGCGCAACAGCTCCTGGCTGTGGAGCCCTTCGCGGTCGATCAGCTCGAGGATGATGGCCTGGCGTCGCGTTTTCATGGCGGCAGAAGCATGAGTATACATCGATTTTTGTTGATCCAAACGCGCCGCATGTGTATAACTATTCTTTCCGATGCATACAGTTGTGCAGCCCAGTGCAGTGCCGCCCGTGTCCGAGAGCACGCCGGTCGCGCGCGTCGCGGTCGCCGGCGCCACCGGCTTCACCGGCCAGGAGCTGCTGCGCCTGCTGTCGCGCCACCCGGCGGTCGCGTTGACGGCGGCGATGTCATCGGGCCAGACGTCCTCGTCCTCGCGGCGGCTGCCGGCACTCGCGCGGCTCTGGAACGGCGCCGTCGTGCCGCTCTCGCCCGAGACGCTGATGAACGAGGCCGACCTCGTGTTCCTCGCCCTGCCCGATTCGGCGGCGGCGGAGCTCGCGCCCGCGCTCGTGGACGCCGGCGTCCGCGTCATCGATCTGTCCGGCGCCTTCCGGCTGCGCGATGAAGCGGCTCGCGCGAAGTGGTATCCGGAGACGCACCGGATGCCCGCGGGTGTCGCCTACGGCCTCACGGAGCGCGAACGCGGCAGCGTCGCTCGCGCCCAGCTCGTCGCCAATCCCGGTTGCTATCCGACGGCGACGCTGCTCGCGCTCTCGCCGCTCGTCGAGGCCGGCCTGCTCCTTCCGCACAGCGACGTCATCGTCGACGCCAAGTCGGGCGTGTCGGGCGCCGGGAAAACGCCATCGGAGCGGACGCACTTCTCCGAGGTCCATGGCAGCATGGCGGCCTACGGGGTGTTCAATCATCGTCATGGCGCCGAAATCGAACAGGGCGCCGGACGCACCGTCACGTTCACCCCGCACCTGCTGCCGATCGACCGCGGCATCCTGGCGACCATCTACGTGCGTGTGAAACCGGGAACGACCGAGGAGGCACTGGGCGACGTCCTCGAACAGGCCTATACGGGCGCGACCTTCGTCCGTCTCGTCGGCGCCTCGCTGCCCGAGATCAAGCACGTGGCGCACACCAACTTCTGCGACATCGGCTGGCGTGTCGACGCGTCGGGACGGGCGATCCTGGTGTCGGTCATCGACAACCTGCTGAAGGGCGCATCAGGACAGGCCGTGCAGAACATGAACGTGATGCTCGGCCTGGACGAAAGAACCGCGCTGCTGTGAGACCGATTGTCGTCAAGTTCGGCGGCGAGCTCATCGAGGACCGCGCCCACCTTGCCACGGTGGTCGCCGCGCTGTCGGCGCTGACCGCCGGCGGCGTGCCGCTCGTCGTCGTGCACGGCGGCGGCAAGGAGATCGACGCCGCGCTCAAGACCGCGGGTCTCGAGAAACGGCAGGTCGAGGGGCTGCGGATCACGGACGAAGCGACGCTCGACGTCGTGGTGGCCGTGCTCGCCGGCACGGTGAATACGCGCTTGGTCGCGGCGCTGAATACGGCCGGCGTCGCCGCCGTCGGCCTGACCGGCGCGGACGCCTCGTGCGGGTTGTCCGAAGCCGCGCCACCGCACCGGACGGTCGATGGCCGCGCCGTCGATCTGGGATGCGTCGGCGTGCCTGATCCGGGCGCCGATATGCAGGTGCTGCATACGCTGATGGGCGGCGGTTTCGTCCCGGTCGTCGCGTGCATCGGGCTGGGACGCGACGGGCGGCTGCTCAATGTGAACGCCGACACGTTCGCCGGTCATCTGGCAGGACGGCTCGGCGGGCGCCGCCTCGTCATCGCCGGGACGACGCCAGGGGTCCTGGACGCCGGCGGGGCGACGCTGCCCGTGCTCGGCGCCGAGGCCGTCGCCCGGCTCGTGAGTGACGGCACGGCAACGGCCGGCATGGTCGCCAAGCTGCGGGCGTGCGAGCACGCCCTCGCCCACGGCGTGGACGACGTGGTGATTGTGGACGGACGGGATCGGACGGCGCTCGAAGCCGCGGCCTCGAGCGATACACCGGCGGCGGCGACGCGATTGGTGCGAAACGAAGCGAGGATGGTAACGGCATGACTATGGTGATGGACGACGTTGTCGGGCGCGAGGCGCGCCATGTGCTGCAAACCTACCGGCGGCAGCCGGTCACTTTCGTGCGCGGCCAGGGCGTGCGTCTGTTCGATGCCGAGGGACGCGAGTACTACGACCTGCTGTCGGGCATCGGCGTCGCGTCGCTGGGACACGCGCACCGCGGCCTCGCGCGCGCGGTGGCGGAGCAGACCGAGACGCTGATCCACACGTCGAACCTGTTCTTCCACCCGCTGCAGGGGCAGCTCGCCGAGCGGCTCGCGAATCTGTCGGGCCTGCCGCGCGCGTTCTTCTGCAACAGCGGCACCGAGGCGGTCGAAGCCTGTCTGAAGTTCGCGCGCCGCTACTGGTACACGAAAGGCGCGCCGCGCCAGGAGTTCATCGCGCTCGACGAGTCGTTCCACGGCCGCACCTTCGGGTCGCTCTCGGTCACCTCGGACAACCACTACCGCGAGCCGTTCGAGCCGCTGCTGCCGTCGGTCAAGTTCATCCGCACGAACGACGTCACGGCGCTCAAGGCTGCCGCGTCGTCGAAGACTGCCGCGATCATCGCCGAGCCGGTGCTGGGCGAAGGCGGCATCCGGCCGTTGACGCCGGCCTTCGCCGCGGCGATCACCGAGGTCTGTTCGAAGACCGGCGCGCTGTTCATCGCCGATGAAGTGCAGAGCGGCGTCGGCCGCACCGGATATCCGTTCTACTTCAAGGCGTTGGGTCTTCACCCGCACCTCGTCGCCGTGGGGAAAGCGCTCGGCAGCGGCGTGCCGATCGGCGCGGCGCTGGTCAGCCAGGAGGTGGCGGAGACGATTTCGTTCGGCGACCACGGGACCACGTACGGCGGCAACCTGCTCGCCTGCCGCGCGGGGCTCGTCGTCCTCGACGAGCTCGTCGGCGGCGGCTTGCTCGCGCACATCGGCCGCGTCGGCAAGCACTTCGAAGGGCGCCTGCGCGCGATCGCGGCGACGCATGCGATCGTCAAAGAGGTACGCGGCGCCGGCCTGATGTGGGGACTCGAACTGACGCGCGACGCCGGCGCCATCGTGCCGGCCGGGCTCGAGCGCGGCGTCGTGGTGAACCGGACGGCGGAAACGGTCGTGCGACTGCTGCCGCCGCTCGTCATCACGGAGACCGAAATCGACGAGGCGCTCGGTCGTCTCGATGCGGCGCTCGGCGCCGTGGGAGCTGTCGAATGAAACAACCGACCCGGGGCCGGATCACGCTGAGAACGGCAGGCGCGTCCGACGCGAAAAAGCTGTACGCGCTGATTCAGGCCAACCTGCAGGAGGGGCACCTGCTGCCGCGAACGCTGGGCGAGCTCGTCGTCCATGCGGAGCGGTTCGTGGTCGCGGTCAAGGCGCGCAAGATCGTCGGCTGCGCCGAGCTGGCGCCGCTGAGCCCCCACGTGGCCGAAGTCCGATCGCTCGCGGTGGACGGGTCGGCGCGCGGCAGCCGTGTCGGCGTGGCGATCGTCGACGAGCTACGGCTGCGTGCCCGGCGCGAAGGCTACGAAAAGCTCTGTGCGTTCACGCACGCGCCGCGCTACTTCATTCACATGGGCTTTTCGATCGTGCCGCACCTCTGGCTGACCGAGAAAGTGTTCCTCGACTGTGTGAAGTGCCCGCAGTTCCGCCAGTGCGGCCAGTACGCGATGGTCGTGCCGCTCGACGTGGCGTTCGACGCGGAGCGCGGCTACGGCCTTCCCTCGCCTGCCGACGCAAGACTCGATCGACCGGGCTCGGCAGCGCCGCTTTCGTAGATGACCGCCACCCTCACGCTCGTCTCAGGCGGCGTCGCGACCCCGCGCGGATTTCGCGCCGCGGGAATCAGCGCCGGCATCAAAGCCAGCGGCAACCCCGATCTGATGCTGCTCGTCGCCGACGCGCCGGCGCAGGTCGCCGCCGTGTTCACGACCAACAAGGTGATCGCGGCTCCGGTCATCGTCTCGAAGGAGCACCTGGCGCGCTCGGGCGGTATGGCGCGCGCGATCGTCGTCAACAGCGGCTGCGCCAACGCCTGTACCGGCGACCAGGGGCTGCGCAATGCCCGCGAGATGACGGCGGAGACGGCTCGGCTCGTCGGCTGCCCCGGAGAACAAGTGCTGGTGTCGTCGACCGGCGTGATCGGCGTCGGTCTGCCGATGGACAAAGTCCGCGCCGGGCTGCCGGCCGCATTCAACGCGCTCGGGGCCGATCAAGGATCGGCCGCCGCGCGCGCGATCATGACGACCGACCTGTCGCCGAAGGAATTCGCCGCGAGGATCCGCATCGGCGGGCGCGAGGCGTCGATCGGCGGCATGGCGAAGGGCGCCGGCATGATCGAGCCGATGATGGCGACGATGCTCGGCTTCGTCACGACGGATGCAGCAGTGCCGCCGGCGCTGCTCGACCGGGCGCTGCGCGAGGCAGTGGATCAGACGTTCAACGCGATCACCGTCGACGGCGATTCGTCGACCAACGACTGCGTCCTGCTGCTCGCCAGCGGCGCGAGCGGTGTCGCCGTCGACGAGTCGAGCTACGGGACGTTCGTCGAGGGGCTGACGGCGGTCTGCCGCGAGCTGGCCCTCGCGATCGTCCGCGGCGGAGAGGGCGCGACCAAGCTGGTGACGGTGAATGTGACCGGCGCCGCGTCACAGACCGAGGCGCGCAAGGCGGCCAAAGTGATCGCGAACTCGCTGCTCGTCAAAACGGCGATCCACGGCGGCGATCCGAACTGGGGCCGACTCATCTGTGCTGCGGGCCGGGCGGGTGTCGCGTTCGACGCGTCCCGCGCCGCGGTGACGATGGGGTCGATCGTGCTGTTCAAGGACGGTCAGCCGCACGACGAGCTGGCACCCGCGGCGGCGGAGTACCTCAAGGGCAGTGACCTGACGATCGGCGTCGATCTCGGATCGGGTGCCGCTTCGTCGACGGTGTGGACCTGCGACCTGAGCGCCGAATACGTGCGCATCAATGCCGACTACAGAACCTGACAACCGCGGCGGACACGGCGGCCGTGTCCTGGGTGGTGGACCGTTATGACAGACGCCACGATCGCGAAGCGGAAGGATTTCCTCTCCGTCCTCGACTTCGATGCGCCCGATCTCGAGCGCTGCCTCCAGCTCGCAGCGCAGGTGAAATCGGACCGCTCGCTTGGACGGCATGCGCCGACGGCTGACGCGCTCAACGGACGCCATGTCGCGATGCTGTTCGACAAGCCGTCGCTGCGGACCCAGACGACGTTCGAGATCGCGATCCGCGAGCTCGGCGGCCATCTCGTGGCGCTGCAGGCGGACGTGGCGCTCGGTCGGCGCGAGCCGGTCGCCGACGTCGCGCGCAACCTCGAGCGCTGGGTCGATGCCGTCGTCATCCGGACGTTCTCGCAGAGTGTGCTGCAGGAGTTCGCCGCGGCAGCCAGGCGCCTGCACGTCGTCAACGCCCTGACCGATCACGAGCATCCCTGCCAGGCGATCGCCGATTTCCTGACGCTGCAGGAGCGCCTCGGCCAGCTCCGCGGCCGGACGATCGCCTACGTCGGCGACGGCAACAACGTCGCCACGTCGCTCGCGCATGCCGCGGCGATGCTCGGTGTGCACCTGCACATCGCCAGCCCGGAGCCGTACCAGCTGCCGCACGCCGTCGTGCAGCAGGCCACGAGCGTGGCGCGCTACGGCGCGCGTCTGCGGTTGTTCACCGACGCGGCCGACGCCGTCGCCGGCGCCGACGCCGTCTACACCGACACATGGACGTCGATGGGGCAGGAGGCGGAAGCGGATCTGCGGCGCAGCATCTTTGCGCCCTACCAGGTCAACGACGAGCTGATGTCGCTCGCCAAGCCCGGCGCGCTGTTCATGCACTGCCTGCCCGCGCACCGCGGCGAGGAAGTGACCGCCGACGTGTTCGAATCGGAGATGTCGATCGTCTTCGATCAGGCCGAGAACCGCCTGCACGGCCAGAAGGCGCTGCTGCTGATGCTCCTCGCTCCGGCGGAACGACTGTAGGGCGGGCCCTGGGACCGCCTCGAGCCGGATCCAACCCGCCGTCGCGCACCGCGCTTCGGCGCGTCCACGGAAGCTCGCTTCAACCTTCGGCGAGGGGGGGCGGAAAGGATGCGGCCGACCTCCGCCGGTATAATCCGGCTGCCTCATGTCCACCGTCGCGCCCTGGCTCGCGCACTACGATCCCGGCGTGCCCGCGACGCTGGCGCCGTATCCCAATCGCACCCTCGTCGACTACGTCGCCGACGCGGCGCGCACGGCGCCGGGCAGTCCGTCGCTGCTCTTCAAAGGCGCGACGATCACCTACGGCGAGCTCGATCGCCTGAGCGATGCGTGCGCGTCTGCGTTCGCGGCGCTCGGCGTCAGGCGCGGCGATCGCGTCGGGCTGCTGCTCCCCAACTGCCCGCAGTTCTTCATCGCGCAGTTCGGCGCCTGGAAGCTCGGGGCGATTGTCGCGCCGCTCAACCCGGTCTACACGGAGCACGAGCTCGAAGGACCGCTGCGCGATCACGGCATCGAGACGGTCCTCACGCTCACGCGCTATTACGAGCGCGTGAAACGAGTGCAGCCGAAGGCCGGCGTGAAACGTGTCATCACGACGAACATCAAGGAGTACTTTCCACCGCTGCTGCGCGTCCTGTTCACGCTGTTCCGCGAGAAGGCCGACGGCGATCGCGTCCGTCTGAGGCCGGGCGACAACGACTTCGCGCACCTGCTGCTCGTCAACCGCGGCAAGAAGCCACCGGTGGCCCCGCCCCCGCCTGCCGAACCAGCGGTCCTCCTGATGAGCGGCGGCACCACCGGCACGCCTAAGGCCGTCCTCGGCACACACGGCGCCTACGTGATGGCCGGCCTGCAGATCAGCACGTGGAACGACACCGCACTTGTCGGCGCGAAGGACGTCACGTTCATGCCGCTGCCGATGTTCCACGTGTTCGCCAACGTCGGCGTTCAGTCGGTCTCGATCATCATCGGCTGCGCCATGGCGCTGGTCCCGAATCCGCGCGACATGGCGGACTTGCTCGCGACGGTGAAGCGCGTCAAGCCGACGTTCTTCAACGGCGTGCCGACGCTGTACATCGCCATGCTGAACCATCCGCTCGTGCAACAGGGCAAGATAGACTTCACCTCGATCCGCATCTGCTTCTCCGGCGCCGCGCCGCTGCTCGCCGACACCAAGACGCGCTTCGAAGCGATGACCGGCGCCCGCATCGTCGAGGGCTACTCGCTCACCGAAGCGATGATGGCGTGCTGCACGAACCCGGCGCTGGGTGTGAACAAGCTGGGATCGGTGGGGATGCCGTTGCCCGATGTCACCGTCCGTATCTTCGACGCCGACGAAGGGACGCGGGAGACGGCGGTACGCGAAGTCGGCGAGATCGCCATGGCCGCGCCGCAGCTGATGACCGGCTACTGGAATCAGCCGGCCGAGACCGCACACGTCCTGCGCGATCACGTCGACGGCGGTGTCACGCGACGGTTCCTCCACACCGGCGACCTCGGCTATTTCGACGAGGACGGCTATCTGTTCATCGTCGATCGTAAGAAAGATCTCATCAAGACCAGCGGCTACCAGGTGTGGCCGCGCGAAATCGAGGAAGTGATCGCCGCGCATCCGGCGGTCGCCGAAGTCGGCGCCGCCGGCATCGCCGACGCGGCCAAGGGCGAGGTGGTCAAGGCGTGGGTCGTGCTGCGCGAGGGACTGTCGGTGTCAGAGGCCGAGCTGCGCGCGTTCTCCCGCGAGAGTCTGGCGCCGTACAAGGTGCCCGCCACCATCGAGTTCCGGACCGAGCTGCCAAAAACGATGGTCGGCAAGGTGCTGAGGCGCAAACTCAAGGAGGGCGGCTAGCCGTGGGCGAAAGGGGCAGGATGGGCGGGAGGGGTCATATCTTCGCAGCCGTCTTCGTGGCGTTGGCGCTGCTCGCGCCGCACGTGCGCGCGGACGTGGACCGCTACGAGGTCTACGCCGTCCGCTTCGCGACGCTGGCCAACTTCCCCGTCTCGAGTCTCGTGGCGGGCGCCGATCGGTCGCGGCGGATGGACATTGCGATGATGATCTGGGTGCTCAAAGGCGTGGACGGCCGGATCGCGATCGTCGATTCCGGATTCCATCGCGAGCGCTACTTCACCCAGTTCACGGTGAAGGACTACGTCAGGCCGTCCGAGGCGATCGCGCCGCTCGGCATCAAGCCCGAGGACGTCACCGACCTGCTGCTGTCGCATATGCATTGGGACCATGCCGGCGGCATCGATCTGTTCCCGAAAGCGCGCGTCTGGGTGCAGAAGGACGAGTACGACTACTATGCCGGCGACGCCTGGCAATCCGCACGCACGCACGGCGGCATCGACGCAGACGATGTACTGGAGATCGTGAAGCGGAACACGGAAGGCAGGGTCACGTTCGTGCACGGAGACGACGACACGTCGCTGTCCGGGATTACGTTCGGCATCGGCGGCAAGCATACGTTCGCCTCGCAGTTCGTCGTCGTCTCGACGAAGCCGCATGCGGTCGTGATCGCGTCCGACAACATGTATCTCTACGAAAACCTCGATGCCCACGCGCCAATCGCCCAGACGCTCGACGCCGCGTCCAACCTGAAGACACAGGATCGGATGAAGTCGCTGGCGAGCGAGCCGCGCCTCCTCGTGCCGGGCCACGACCCGTCGGTCTTCACCCGCTTTCCGCGTGTCTCCGACCGCATCGTCCGCATCGAGTGACGCCACGCGCGTCGCGTTCGTCACGTTTCGCGGTCTTCCCGACCTGAACGCCGACGATCGACGTGCGGCAACCGCACTGACCGGGCTCGGAGTCCACGCAGACGCCGTCTGCTGGGACGACCCGGCCGCCGACTGGCTCGCCTATGGCGCGGTGGTTCTGCGATCGACATGGGACTATCACCTTCGTGTCGCCGAATTCCACGCGTGGATCGATCGACTCGAGGCGATGGGCGCGCGACTCTGGAATCCGCCGCCAATCCTGCGGTGGAATACGGACAAGCGCTACCTGGTGCGGCTTTCGCATCCCGACCTCAGACCGCCGCCGACCGGCATCCTCGCCCGCGGGTCGGCTGTGAATCTTCGAATGCTGCTGGAGTCGCGCGGCTGGGACGAAGCGGTGTTGAAGCCGGCGGTCTCGGCTGACGGCTACTCCACGGAGCGCACGTCGCTCGCCGAGGCCGCCGCCGATCAGATCGTTCTCGACTCGATGCTTGCGCGTGGGGACGTGATTATCCAGCGGCTCGTGCCTGAGATTCGCAGCCAGGGCGAAATCTCGCTGATGTTTTTCGGCGGCGTCTTCAGCCATGCGGTCAGCAAGCGGCCGAAGGCCGGCGAGTTCCGCGTGCAGGAACGGCTCGGCGGGATCATCGCGCGCACCGAGCCGCCGCAGCAGCTCGTTGAGGCTGCGCGCGACCTGCTGACCATACACGCGCGCGGCTGCCTGTACGCGCGGGTGGACGTTGTCGTCACCGCCGAGCGGTTTCTGCTGATGGAACTCGAGCTTCTCGAACCGAGCCTGTACCTCGAGCACTACCCGCCGTCGGCCCGATCCTTCGCGCTCGCCATCCAGCGCATCGCGTAATCGCTTACGCGGATGGTCAGGCCGCGCGTGCGCGACCGCTCAGTTTCCGGCCGTTCCCGCTTCATTCCGGCATTCCCACTCCGGCACAGTGCTTGCCAAACACCCTAGAGGAATCATTAATCGATTAATCGGAGGTCGGAAATGTTCGTCTCTCGTTCGAGAATCACGCTGGCAGGGATCGCCTGCCTGCTCGCGCTTGGCGCCGCCGCTTGCGGCAGCTCGAGCCCGTCCGCACCAACTGTTGCCGCCGACGTCACTATTTCGATGGTCGGCGATCGCGGCAACCAGTCCTACGCGCCGAATCCCACGACGATGCGCGTTGGCCAAACCGTCGCGTGGAAGAACAACGATTCGACCGCGCACGACGCCACGCAGGACGCGTCGCGTTTTCAGACGGGCACGGTCAACGCCGGCGGAACGAGCGCCCCGCTCACGATGAGCACGGCGGGGACGTTCGCGTATCACTGCACGCTTCACCCGGGGATGGTGGGCACCCTCGTCGTGCAGTAACAAGGCTCTGGCAAGTCGTCCGTCCGTGGCTCGACCGGTGTTTCCCGACAGGTCTTGCCGGCGAGCACGGGTCGTGACGGCTTGCCAGCGGCAATCAGCGCAGCTTCCTGCCTTTCATCAGCACATCCACCGAATCCGGACGCCCGTTCACGAAGTCGACGCGCGTCAGGCCGTCGGGCGTCTGCCGGACGACAGCGGGAATCGACAGCGCGGTGAGATACCATCCGCGCGGCAACACGACCGAATTGCGCGGGCGGCCGAGGCTGCGTTCGAACACGAACTCGTCGCCGTCGACGCGATAGCTCTGGGGCGCCGTATAGGTTTCCGACAACCGCAAGCGGATCGACTGTCCTTTCTTGACCGGGGAGAAATGGGTCACGACGACCTGTTGATCCGGGGCCACCTGATCGCCGCCGGCATCGATACCCGCCGCTTTCATCTGCGCGCCGGTCAGCGTCTCGGCCTTGAGCACTTCGCCCGTGTCGAGCAGCTTTCCCGAAGTATTCGATACGGTGCTGCCGGTCCGGACCACATTGAGATACTTGTCGGTCCCTTCGCGCGA
>Ga0068858_100004817_pt1 | contig 13220 bp, 9 predicted proteins | sample KBSSwiS12_FD_66589 | JGI IMG/M metagenome (GOLD analysis project Ga0068858, IMG submission 66589) | Switchgrass rhizosphere microbial communities from Kellogg Biological Station, Michigan, USA - KBS Switchgrass S1-2 | ecosystem: Host-associated > Plants > Roots > Rhizosphere > Soil ... | reverse complement strand
GGATCAGATCGCGGACCTGGACGCTTTGAGGGCAGAGCTCAAAGCGGACAAGATCGATCTCCTCGGCCATTCGTGGGGCGGCTACCTCGTGATGGCGTACGCAGCGCGGCATCCGGATCACATCGCGCACCTGATGATCGTCGACTCGGCCGCGCCCAAGTGGACCGATACCGAGTTCATCTTCAAGAACATCTTCCCCGAGGCGATCGACAAGCAGGCGCGGCTCGACTTCGCGCAGGCCGTCGGCGACAGCGCGGCGGGGGACGAGAGCCTGAACGAATATCTGAAGATGCTCTTCGTCTCGGACGCTAAACGGGACGACTTCATGTCCCGATCGGCGACCTACAAGTTCTCGCGCACGGTGAACGAGACGCTGAACGCGGACCTCGGGAAGTACGACATGTGGCCGATCCTCCCCACCCTTTCCATGCCGACGATCGTGATGACAGGACGCTACGACTTCAACGTCGCTCCGAGCACCGCGTGGAAGATCCACAACCTGATCCCGAATTCGAAGTGGGAGGTGTTCGAGAAGAGCGGGCACTTGCCCTACTTCGAGGAGCCGGAGAAGTTCGTGCAGGTGGTGGAGCGGTTCTGCGGGTCGCCGTTAGGCACGGAGCGAAGCTCGCGGTAACTGCCGGCCGCGCCCCGTTCGGGCGCGCGCGCGGGTCGAGCGCGCCTACATCTCCATCCAGAACGAGCTGCCGTGCCGCTCGACCGCTTCGAGGCGGCTCCAGAGCGGCTCGAGGATCTGCGCGAGCTCCGGGTCGCCGCTCACGAACGCGTTCGGCAGCGTGACCGTCGCCCCTTTCGCGCCCCCGAGCAGGAACGCCGCGAGCACGTACTGCTCGGAGTAATAGAAGTCCTCCGTCCCGGGCGGGTAGTCGTACGGCAGGCAGATGTCGTGGATCTGCACGCGCACCCCACGCTCGAGACGCGGCAGGATCTCGAGGAACGCCACCGTCACGTCCGAGTTCATGAACGCGCGGTGCGAGCCGTCGAGGAAGAGGATGTCCCCGGGTTTCAAGGCGAGCACGGGCGCCAGGTCCACGGCCTCGAGCGGCTCGCGGATCACCTGATCCGAGATCGAGTCGATCTCGACTCGGGGATGGGGATCGATGGAGACGATCCGCGTCTTCAGCGCGTGATCCCGGATGGCGCGCCGCGCGAACCGGGTCGAGTTCCCGGATCCCACCTCCAGATACGTTTCCGGCGGCGTGAGCGCGAGCATGCCGTAGAGCGCCGCCGCATCCAGCCCGGGCAAGAATCCATTCACCCATGCGGGCTCCGTCGAGCCCTGGGGGCGGACCGGAATCCGGACCAACGAGTCCGTGAGGCCGGCCACCCGCTCGAGCAGAGCCCGGTAGCGCGCACGCCCGTTGTCGAGCAGCTGGAGAAGCTCGGGATGCGCCGGATGGCCGTGACCCCAGCGCTGCCGCGGCTCGACCGGGTAGTCGAGGAAGATCCCTTGGTGACCGCGCAGGAGGTGGCGGATCCAGCGCGCAACGCCGTTCCGCTGCACGGCCCGGGTGATGTCGGCGCGGTCCATGGGCCGCGAATCTAGCACCGGGCGCGGCCACGGCCAAACACCGCCAGGGTAGGCATCCGGAAGGAGCATGGCGGCCCTACACGCGCGCGGCTATGCTCCCCACGTCCGAGCCTTCGTTCGTCCCGTCCAGGAGAACTCATGGATCAAGCGCTGGCGGTCCACCGGCTCCACTTCGCGTTCACGGTGACGTTCCACTATCTCTTCCCCCAGCTCACGATGGGGCTCGCGCTCCTCCTCGTCGTCCTGAAGACGATCGCGCTCCGCAACAGGGACGAGCGCTACAACGACGCCGCGCGTTTCTGGGGGAAGATCTTCGCGATCAACTTCGCGGTAGGCGTCGTCACCGGGATCCCGATGGAGTTCCAGTTCGGCACCAACTGGTCCGAATTCTCGAAGGCATCGGGCAACGTGATCGGGCAGTCGCTCGCGATGGAAGGGGTCTTCTCGTTCTTCCTCGAATCGAGCTTCCTCGGGCTCTTCCTCTTCGGCGAAAAGCGGCTCGGTCCCGTCGGACACTGGCTGAGCGCGGTGCTGGTGTTCCTTGGCTCCTGGCTCTCCGGATTCTTCATCATCGTGACCGACGCGTTCATGCAGCACCCCGTGGGACACGAAGTGCTGCCCGGCGGCGTGATCGCTTTGAAGAGCTTCTGGGAGTTCCTCCTCAATCCGTGGGCGCTCTGGCAGTACTGGCACAACATGAACGGCGCGCTCCTGACCGGGTGCTTCGTGATGGCGGGGGTGGGCGCGTTCTACCTCATCACGCGCCAGCACGAGGAGCAGGCCCGCCTGTTCGTGCGCGTGGGCGTGGTCGTGGGCGCCATTGCCTCCATCATCCAGCTCTTCCCCACCGGCGACGGCCAGGGAAAGATGCTCGCCAAGCACCAGCCGATCACGCTCGCCGCGATGGAGGGACTCTTCAAGTCCGAGAACGGGGCTCCCATCGCGATCGTTGGGCAGCCGGACGTCGAGAACCGGCGCCTCGACAATCCCATCCTGGTCCCGCGCGTGCTGAGCTTCCTCACCTATCAGCGGTGGGAGGCGCGCGTGCAGGGGCTCGAGGAGTTTCCCAAAGAAGACTGGCCCGACAACATCGAGATCCTCTACTACGCGTATCACATCATGGTAGGCCTCGGGACCTTCTTCATCGCGATCCTGTGCGGGGCGGCGTTCCTCTTGTGGCGCCGGATGCTCTACGGCGCGCGGTGGATGCTCTGGATCCTGATGCTCTCGGTCCCCTTCCCCTACATCGCGAACACGGCCGGTTGGGTGACCGCTGAGGTTGGGCGCCAGCCGTGGCTCATCTACGGGCTCATGCGCACGCACGAGGGCTACTCGACCAACGTCTCCGCGGGGAACGCGCTCTTTACCCTGATCGGATTCATGGGGATGTACACGGTGCTCGGCATCCTCTTCCTCTTCTTGGTGCGCCGCGAGCTGGAGCACGGGCCCACGCCGCACCCGTCCTCCGTGCCACCCGCGCCGGCGAGGGTCTGAGCCATGGCCACACTCTGGTTCTGCCTCGTCGCCGTGATGATCGCCGCGTACGTCGTGTTCGACGGCTTCGACCTGGGCGCCGGCATCGTGCAGGGATGGGTGGCGCGCACGCCCGAGGAGCGCCGCACCGTGCTCCGCACGATCGGCCCGGTCTGGGACGGAAACGAGGTGTGGCTGATCGCGGGCGGCGGGACCCTCTTCTTCGCGTTCCCCGCCCTCTATGCGACCAGCTTCAGCGGCTTCTACCTGCCTTTGATGATGGTGCTCTGGCTGCTCATCCTGCGCGGCTGCTCGATCGAGTTCCGGGACCACATCAAGAACGACGCATGGCGTCCCTTCTGGGACGCGGTGTTCCAGATTTCGAGCAGTGTCCTCGCGATCGTGTTCGGAGCGGCTCTTGGAAACGTGATCCGCGGGGTGGCGTTCGACGAGCACGGACGATTCTTCTCTCCGCTCTGGGTCGAGCTGGGCTCGGTCGAGCGCGCAGGGATCCTGGACCCCTACACGGTGACCGTAGGCCTAACGGCCTATGCCGCGCTCGCGATGCACGGTGCGCTTTGGATCGCGCATAAGACCTTGGGGCCCACGGCCGAGCGCGCCCGGAAGACCGCGCGTGGCGCCTGGCTTGGAACCGCGGCCCTGACCGCGGTGATTACCGTGTGGACCATGCGACTCCAGCCGCTCGTTCCTGGAAACCTCGCCGGTCGGCCTTGGGGGGCTGTCTTTCCCGCGCTCGCGATGGCCGGGCTCGTTGGTATCTGGTTGTTCCATGCTCGCAGTCAAACAGGCAAGGCGTTCCTCGCCTCCTGTGCGTATCTGGTGGGCATGCTCACGAGCGCGGCCTTCGGCATCTATCCCTACGTGCTCCCGTCCATTCATGACCCCGCCCTCGGGCTTACGGTCGCGAACGCCGCGGCCCCGGAGTCGGGTCTCCGGATCGGGCTCGTGTGGTGGTCGATCGGCATGGCGCTTGCCACCTGCTACGTGATCTTCGTGTATCGCCATTTCGCGGGACGTGTCACTTCGGAGGAAGGGGGCTATGGAGGAGCCTAGCAGCACGGTAGCGCCGCCATCGTTGCGTGATCGCTACCGCGGGACGTTGCTCGGCCTCGCGGTTGGCAACGCGCTCGGCCTCCCCATCAAATTCCTGACCGCCGCCGAGATCCGAAGGGCCCACCCGCGCGGCGTGCGCGAGATTCGCGCCGAGGAGCCACGGCTACCCTGGGACGACGACGTGACCCAGGCTGTGATCCTCGCCGAGGCCATCCTCGAGCACAACACCCTGACCCACGACGGCCTCGCGCCGCGGCTGACGGCATGGTTCGAGGAGAACGGCCGGGGCATGGGGGCGCAGACACGCGCGGTGGTCCATGCGCTGAAGCGCGGGATGCTCCCGTCGGAAGCCGGAAAGCGCATCTGGGAGCGGCATGGCGGCACTCCCGCCGCCAATGGCGTCGTGATGCGATGCCCGCCCGTCGCCATGCGCTGGCCGCGCGACACGGAGCGCCTCTATCGCGAAACCGAGGCGAGCGCGCACGTCACCCATCCCGATCCCCGGTGCGTCTGGTCCGCGTTTGCGATCAATCTGGCGATCGCCGAGGCGTTGAACGGGCGCATCACCGCCATCGGCGCCGTGGCCGAGGCGTTGGATCGCGTCGGAGCGGGACCACACACGCTCTCCGCCGTCGCGAGCGTCTCCGGACGCGGGCTCGAGCACCTGAAGCTCGACGGCGCCGAGGCCGGATTCACGCTCAAGTCGATGCAGGTCGGGCTCTGGTGCCTGGAGCACGCGGAGAGCTTCGAGGAGTCGTTGGTGGCTGTGATCCAAGGCGGTGGCGACACCGATACCAACGGCGCGGTGGCGGGAGCGGTGCTAGGCGCGATTCACGGCGCGAGCGCGATTCCGGAGCGGTGGACCACGGCGGTGCCGAGAGGACAGCGGTTGATCGAGCTGTCGGACCGGTTGCTGGAGCGGGCGGAAGCAGATGTCGGGGCCGCTTAACCAATGCCTTCTGAACCCGCTCTTAACGCAACAGGATGATTTTCCTCCCCATATGAATGCCCCCTGGCATCTTGGCACTAAGGAAATAGACCCCGGATGGTGCCTTACCTCCTGAACGGTCGCGGCCGTACCAGATGACTGTGTGGGGGCCAGGCGATCGAGTACCTTCGTCGATCACCGCGATTTCACGCCCCGTTACGTCGTGGATGGAAAGGCGAACGGGGCCAGACGCCGTGAGTACGTAATTGAATGCAGTCGCGGTCGCGAATGGATTGGGCCGAGCAGCTTCGAGCGTCGGCGACACGTGGGGCGCCGAAAGGCCGTCCCACCGCGCCATGTTGTAGGACGTCTTGCCGCCAACCTCGGAGAATTCTCCTCCAAAGTAGACGGAGTTCCCCAGAACTACCGCGCTAGCTGCGGGGCCATTGATACCGGAACCAATCTCAACCCAAGCCTCACGTAGCCATCGTGCCAGATAGTAGGTCTGTGAGAAGTTCTCGTTGAACGTGTATCCGCTTGCAAAAAGGTTCGGACCCGCTTGAAGTAAGCGGGCTTGGCTGCCAATCTCTCCCAACGGTTCCCATGCCAGGCCGGACCAGTACACCACTCCTTTGCTGCTGCCAGAAGCCGCGAGACGACCTTCAGCCGATCCGAGAGATCCGACGATTGACTGCAAGCCCGACCCGATGGGTTCCCAGACAGAACCATCCCAGGTCGCAATGTTAGAGGCAGGCACGCCGTTGATTGATTGGAATCGCCCCCCGACAACCAGTTTGCCGTTCCATTCGATCATGCTCTCAATCAAAGGGAAATAGGAGCCATCGCCATCAGCGCTGCCGATCTCCTGCCATTCGGATCCGTTCCAGCGGAGTACCATCGATCTTGGATTCTGAATGTCACGAAAAACTACAACGATCGACCCACCATAGCTTGCCATCACAAACGCCGGGCCCGGCATGGTCCCAAGCGGTTCCCACGCAGTTCCGCCGTGACGCCAGATTGCCGGGGTCATCTGATTTTGGTTCGACCACCCTGCCGCGTACAGAGTGTCGCGTTCGCTCAGGAGGGCGATGAGGTACTCGAGGCCGGGCGGGCGCGGGAAGGGCGTCCATTCGGTATCGGTCCACTCGGCCAGTCCATTCACTGGTTCCCATCCCGGAGGAGCGCCCGCGTACTGGAAATCGCCTGCGGCAACCACGTGGCCTCGATAAACAGCCAAGGATCTTACGTAGGCATACCCGGCACGATTGGCCAGTCCTTGCATTCCGGGCTCGACCGGCATCAACGGTACCCAGCTCTGATTGGATAACCGTGCCACAGAGAGTGCCACCGTGCTGGCATTGCCCTGGTCCGCGAACCTGACCGGCCCGGCCACGATGAGATCATTCCCGACGGGAACCAGGGAGGCCGGCATTCCCTCAACGGGTGGGGCGAGCCTCCACGACTGTCCGTCCCAGCGGCAGACGTTATTGGGCCCACCCGCATCGAGCTCTCCCGCGCTCGAGGAAAGTGAGGAAATCCAGGTAGGCGGCACGCCAAGCGCGCCCCATTGAGCGCCGTCCCAGGTTGCGATGTTTTCGACATCTACCGATCCCACCGAGTCGATGATGCCGCCGACAACGAGATCGGCGGAATGAACGCACATCGCGTAGATGGCGCTATACGGTTTCAGCCCTCCGCCGACCTCGGACCACGAGGTTCCGTCCCAGCGTGCAATCGCCTGTACGGGCATCGTGCCTAGCGTGTCGAACAGGCCACCGGCGAACAGCGCGCCGTCGAAGAAGGCGAACGAGGTAACGCCGTAATTCGCACCAGGAAGGTCAGTCGACTCAGTCCCGTTCCAGAGGGTGATGAGATAGGGCCATGCAGGTGCAGGATTCGGGGGGGTGGGGAAATAAAATTCGTACCAGTCATCCTGAGCGATCACGAGCGTGTCGCCCTGAGATGCCAAGGTCACTACGGTGGTGTTTGGTTGGATTGGACTCCAGTGAAAGGGCAGCCAAGCAGACCCATTCCAACGTGCGATCTTCCTCGCCTCGATGCCTCCCGCGAACCAGAAATCACCGCCCGCAACCAGATCTCCCTGATAGATGGCCAGACAGCTAACCGTCCCAACCTCAATACCAGAACCCAAGGAAACCCAGGCACCCCCATCCCAGCGGGCTATGTTGTTGACCTTCACGTCGCCAATCCGCGTGAACCTTCCCGCGATCACCAGAGATCCTTGGTAGTTGATGGCGGCGTTCACGGAGCCATCGGTGACGGGTAACTTGAAGCCGTCCCACCAACGCTCGTCTCCGGGTGCGAACGCACGGGAGTGGGGACGAGGGGCGGAGTGCCCTCTTGAGCCACCCCAACGTTCGCGAAGGAACGCGGGAACGCGAGGGTCGGTCTGTGGGGGAGGCGCAGCGCGATGGGAGTCGGCGGAGCTTGATGCGTGGCCCGAGCCGAGAAGTGCCTGGAATGTGATGAGGACGGTGAGGAATCTGCGCTTCATACCGCGGCCATGGTACTCCCAGAGTACACAGCGCCGGATAGAAAACCCCAAGGCCGTCCTAGTCTCGGGCTTACTCGTGCCTCAATGCCTCGATGGGATGGAGATTCGAGGCGCGCACCGCCGGCAGCATCCCGAACCCAACCCCCACCATCGAGCAGAACACCAGTCCGATGACCGCCCATTCCACTGGAACGTGCGCATCGAAGTGGGCGAAGAAGGCGACCAGGTTCCCCATCCCGAAGCCCGCCATCACGCCGATGATCCCGCCGATGTTGCACAGGATCACGGCCTCGAGCAGGAACTGGCTCAGGATGCTGGCGCGGGGCGCACCGAGCGCCTTCCGGATCCCGATCTCCCTCGTCCGCTCCGTGACGGCGACGAGCATGATGTTCATGATCCCGATCCCCGCCACCACGAGCGCGATGATCCCGATCACGAACGCGGCGAGCTTTACGCCCATGCTCACCTTGTTGAACTGGGTGATGAGGCTCGTCGAGTTGAAGAACTCGAAGTTGTCCTCCTGGCCGGGCCTCAACCCTCGGTCGCGGCGCAGGATCTGGCGAGTCTCCTCCATGGCGTCGTCCAGGAGCTCCGGCGTCTTCGAGCGCACGGTGATGTTCACCGAGCGCGGGAAGCCGTCCCGCCCCACGAGGCCGTAGGTGTTCACGAAGGTCGTGCACGGGATCAGCACGTATGTATCGAAGCCTCCGCCGAACGCGGACTTCTTCTCGTCGAAGACGCCGATCACCTCGTACACCCGCCCGTCCACGCGGATCTTCTTTCCGATGGGATCGGTGAAGGGGTAGAGTTTTTTTGCGATCGCGTAGCCGATGACGGCCACTTTCCGCGCCCCCTTGATGTCGATCGGCTCGAGGTTTCGTCCGACTCCCACGTAGTGGGTATTGTTCTGCGGGTACTCCGGCGTGCCGCCACAGATCGAGACGTTGGGATTGGTCGTGATCCCCTTGTAGCTCGCCGTGAACCCGAAGTCCCAGAGCTCCGACCCCACGAGGTCCACCGTGGTGGCGTGGTCGCGGACGGCCTGTGCGTTCTCGAGCGTGAGCGGGGGCCGCTTCATCGCCTTGCGCCGGTACTCCTGCGAGGCGAATCCCCCCGCGGGCCACTTCTGGACCTGGAAGGTCTGGGCGCCGAGGACGCTCATCTCCTTCTCCATGGTGCCCTGCACCACGGAGATCGCGGTCATCACCGCGATGATCGACGCGACGCCGGCCACGATCCCCACGAGGGTCAGGGTGGAGCGCAGCTTGTTGGCCACGAGGGCCTGGAAGCACATTCCTAGCGTGTCGTTGAGACGGCTCACGATCGGCTCCTATTCGTAGCGCAGGGACTCGATGGGATCGAGCCGCGCGCCCCGGTACGCGGGCACGAGTCCCGCCGCCACACCGACCGCGATCGAGACCACCACCGCGATGATGACGATGGGAATCGAGAGACTCGCCGGCATCACCATCGCGTTGATCACGGCGGTGAGGATCCCCGCCAACACCACGCCGATGGTGCCCCCGACAAGGCAGATCGAGGAGGACTCGAGGAGGAACTGGTAGAGGATGCTCCGCCGTGTCGCGCCGATCGCCTTGCGCACGCCGATCTCGCGCGTCCGCTCCGTGACCGAGACGAACATGATGTTCATCACGCCGACCGCTCCGACGAAGAGCGAGATGCCCGTCACGATGAATCCGATGAGGAAGACCACGCCCATCGTGTTGTTGAACGTGCTCACGAGGGTGTCGAGCTTGTTGATGGCGAAGTTGTCGGACTCGACCGGACGGAGCCCGCGGATGGCGCGCATTTGCCCGATCACTTCGAACTCCATGTCCCCAAGCGCCTCCTGGGACGGCGCCTTGACCGCGATGTTGACGTCCGTCCGCCCGTGGCCGCCACCGAACGCGCGCACGTACGAGGTGATGGGGATGAAGATCTGGCGGTCGAAGTTGGGACCCCCCATGAAGGCGCCCCCCTGCTTCTCCATCAGTCCGATCACGCGGAAGTCATTGGGCCCGATCTTGATGATCTTGTTGAGCGGGCTGACGGTGCCGAAAAGCCCCTTCGCGACCTCGGTCCCGATGACGCAGACGTCCTTCTTGTACTCGACGTCGAACGGCATGAGGAAGCGCCCGGCCTGGGGCTGCGCGCTGGACATGCGCGACTGCTTCTCGGTCGTCCCGATGGTGTAGACGCCGTCCATCGTCTCGTTCCGGTACTTCACCGGCTGCGGGCCGCTCATGGTGGGATTCACGACCGCGCGGCCGCGGAGCTTGTCCTCGAGCGCGGCGGCTTCGTGGAGATCGAGGTTGGGGCGATTCCGGAAATTGCGGAAGTCGTTCATGTTCACCCACGGCATGCGCGAGACGTAGAGCACGTCCGCCCCGACGCTCGCGAAGCTCTCGCGGAACCGGTTCTGGAGACCGTTCGCGGCGGTCATGGTCACGACCACCGCCACGATCCCGATCACGATTCCGAGCGTGGTCAGGATGCCGCGGGATTTGTTGGCGCGAAGCGCCTGCAGCGCGATCTGGAACGACTCGCGCAGCGCGAGTCTGTTGCTCATGCTACCCCTGCGACCCTTCGGGCCGCTCCCGTTCCGGCTTCTTCGTGTTGTCCACGTTCACCACGGCCCCATTGTCGAGGTCCTTCGAGATCGCGCGATAGCTGCCGGTGACGATCTCGTCCCCCTCCTTGAGCCCGGAGGTCACTTCGATGAGGTCCTCGCCCTGGATCCCGGTCTTCACCTGGCGGGCGACGGCCTTCCCGTTCTCGATGCAGAAGACGATCTCGACGAAGCCGTCCTTGTCCGCCTGGTACTTGGTCTCCGCGTCCTTCCGCTTCTGCCCCTTCATCGCGAGCTGGTCCACGCTGCGCGCGGCCACCGCCTGGAGCGGCACGGAGAGGGCGCTGTCGTTGACCTTGGTCGTGATGTTGGCGCTCGCGGTCATGCCGGGGCGGAGCGTCTTGGGCGGATTCAGGATCGCGATCTTGATCTCGAATTCGGTCTTCTGCTCGGTCGTGCCCTGGCCCTGCGACACCGCGCTCGAGCCGATCTCCGAAACCACACCCTTCAGCTGCTGGCCCGGAAGCGCGTCCACCTCGATCTCCGCTTCCTGGCCGAGCGCGATCGACATGATGTCGTTCTCGTCGACGTTGACCTCCGCCTCCATGGCGTTGAGGTCCGCGACCGTGAGGATCACGTCCTTCTGGAACTGGGAGCCGAGCGCGATCTCGCCCTGTTCCTTGTTGAGGGCGCTGACCGTGCCCGACATGGGGGCGTAGATCGTGGTCTTGGAGAGGTCGTCGCGCGCTTGCTTCAGCGCGGCCTTGCTCTGCGCCACCTGGTCGAGGGTCGACTTGTAGCGGGCCACCTCGACCTGGTACTCGGCCTGCTTCGCCTCGAACGAGGACTGGGACTCGAGCCCCGTCGCGACCATCTGCTTCGAGCGCTTGTACTCGTTCTCGGTGCGGGTCTTGTTCTCGGCGACGAGGCTCACGTTGGCCTCGGCCGCACTCACCGCGGCGACCGCGTTCTCGACGGCGGCGAGATAGCGCTCGCGCGCGAGGGTCACGAGGAGCGTGCCCTTGTTCACCCACTGCCCTTCGACCACGGGGAGCTTCTCGATCTTGCCGCTGACGTCGGCCGAGATCTCGACCTTCGTCTTGGGCTGGATCTTCCCGGTGGCGCTCACCCGCTGCACGATCTTGGCGCGGCTCACCTTGGCGGTCTGCACGACCGGGACCTTGCCGCCCCGGCCCTTGAGGGCCATTCCGGTCACCACCGCGACCAGCACGACGATGCCCGCGATGACCAGGATGGTCCTCTTCTTCCTGGCCCCACCGACTTTGTTGCTCATGGCCCAGCGACCTCCATTTTCTTGATGTTCATGGAATTACCCCGAACCCGTGCCAGCAGAACAAGTACGGCCGGAGCGGACCCAGGGTTTCGCTTGGCTTCGCGAGGGAGCGATGCGGAGCGGCCGGCAGGGCCGGGGAGTCGTCGTTCTGCTTCTGCCCACGTGGAAATTCGTAGGGAGTCTACCGCCCCTGGCCACGAGTTTCCAGGGGGCACGGGGCCGGACCGCTCCGAGTGGCGCGTCACGGGGGCTGGCCTCCCTCCGTACCGGGGGTATACCCTTCCAGCCTGCTGTTCCCACGTACCAGGAGGCTTTCCATGGCTGCCCAACGCTACGACGTCATCGTGGTCGGCGCGCGATGCTCCGGCTCCCCGTTGGCCATGCTCCTCGCGAGGAAGGGATACCGCGTCCTCGTGGTCGACAAGGCCTCGTTCCCGAGCGACACCCTCTCCACTCATCTCATCCATCCTCCGGGCATCGCCGCCATGAAGCGGTGGGGGGTGCTGGACCAAGTCACGGCCACCGGCTGTCCTCCCATCGACACCTACGCGCTCGACTTCGGCGCCTTCACGCTCGTCGGCGCCCCAGGCACAAAGGAATCCCCCGTCGCGTACGGACCCCGCCGCACCGTACTCGACAAGATTCTGGTCGACGCGGCAGGCGACGCTGGGGCGGACGTGCGAGAGGAGTTCTCGGTAGATGAGATACTGGTCGAGGACGGAAAGGTTGTTGGAATTCGTGGGCACGAGAAGGGGGGCGGGAGCGTCGTCGACCGCGCCCGCGTGGTGGTGGGGGCCGACGGCCGGCACTCCCTGGTCGCCAAGGCCGTCGCCCCGGAGTCCTACCACGAGAAGCCGATGCTCCTCTGCGGCTACTACTCCTACTTCAGCGGCATGGACGTGACCCGGTTCGAGACCTACTCCCGAAACCACCGCGGGTTCGCCACCTTTCCCACCAACGACGGCCTGACCCTCGTGGTCGGCGGCTGGCCCTACCGGGAATTCGAGGCGAACAAGTCGGACGTGGAGCGGCACTGGATGGCAATGCTCGACCAGGAGCCGACCTTCGCGGCTCGCGTCCGCGCGGGCAAGCGGGAGGAGAAGTTCTACGGCACGCCCGTGCCCAACTACTTCCGGAAGCCGTACGGGCCGGGCTGGGCGCTGGTCGGAGACGCCGGATACAACCGGGACTACATCACGGCCTTCGGAATCACGGACGCGTTCCTCCAGTCGGAGCAGGTCGCGACCGCGCTCGACCAGCACTTCCTGGGAGCGAAATACGACGACGTCATGAGCCGCTACCAGAAATCACGCGACGAGTGGTCCCTTCCCTTCTACGAGTTCACGACCGGGATCGCGACCCTGGAGCCGCCGCCGCCCCAGATGCAGCAGGTATTCGCGGCGATGGCGGGCAATCAGGAAGCGATGGACGGTTTCGCGCGGGTCAACGCGCTCGTGACGTCGCCGGCGGAGTTCTTCACGGAGGCGAACATCGGGAAGATCATGGCCGCGGCGGGAAGTCGGAGCTGAGCGGCTACCAGATGCGGATGCGGTTCTCCGGAGGCAGGTAGTAGGTATCGCCGGGCTTCACCTCCGGGAACGCCGCATACCAGCCGTCGTCGTTCCGGATCACGCCGTTCACCCGGTACTCCCCCGGGCTGTGCTCGTTCGACATCACGCGCTGGCGCATCGCGGCGTCGGTCGTCTTGTACCGCCAGTACTGCGCGAAGGCGAGATAGAAGCGCTGGTCGCCCGTATATCCGTTGAGGACGGGCGCCGGCTTCCCCTTGAGTGAGATCTTGTACGCCGCGTGCGC
>Ga0068858_100004816_pt1 | contig 13221 bp, 11 predicted proteins | sample KBSSwiS12_FD_66589 | JGI IMG/M metagenome (GOLD analysis project Ga0068858, IMG submission 66589) | Switchgrass rhizosphere microbial communities from Kellogg Biological Station, Michigan, USA - KBS Switchgrass S1-2 | ecosystem: Host-associated > Plants > Roots > Rhizosphere > Soil ... | reverse complement strand
GCCGACCACGCCGTTCTGCATCTCCTGGATCAGGAGGGCGGTGTGGTCGGGCGCGATCAGATCGGAGAGTGACGGTGCCGGCATCCGCCCATCATGCTCGCCGCCCACGGTCGCCGCGACCTCTCGCCGCCGCGGCCGCCAGTCGCTGCTCGCGCAGGTCGTCGACGAGCGTGCTCGGAAGCGGGTCGAGCGGCCCGACCACCCGCTCGAGCAACGTGTCGGCCAGCGCCGGGTTGCGCGCCAGGACGGGGCCGTGGAGGTAGGTGGCGAACACGTTGCCCTGCACCGCCCCTTCGTCACCGTGGCCCGCGTTGCCGACTCCGACGGTGAGCCGGGCGAGCGGCTCGACGCCCGAGCCGAGCACGGTGCGCCCGCCGTGGTTCTCGAAGCCGGTGAGGACACCGACGCCGGGGACGGTCGCGTCACCCATGATCTCGCCGACTGCCCGATGCACCAGACGATCCGACCGGCAATCGAGCACACCGAAGCCCCGCACCTCGGTGCCCGGGCCGACCTCGAACGTCTCGCCGAGCAGCTGGAAGCCGGCGCACACCGCGAACACGACCGCACCCGCCTCGACTGCCGCGCGCAGCGAGGCCGCGAGGGCATCGTCGCGAGCGGCGATCACCTGCGCGTCGTCCTCACCTCCGCCGAACGTGATGAGGTCGCTCCCCGCCGGGATCGGCGCGGTGCCGTCGAGCTGGAGCACCTCGGCGTCATGACCCCGCCGGCGCAACCGCTCCCGCAGCACCATGGCGTTGCCGCCGTCGCCGTAGGTGCCGAGCAGGGCGGGACGGACGTTGGCGATCACGACGGTCGACTCACGCACGGCGGGCCATCCGGCTGCGCGCTTCACGGAACGCGCTGTAGTTGCCCACGAGATCGACGGAGCCGGGCTTGCACCGGCGCACGGCGGCGACGAGGTCGGACTCGACGGTGACGTCGACACCGGCGTAGTCGACTCGCACGGCGAGATCGGCGGCGCGCTCCCCGGCGCACACCGCACGACGATGGCGCAGTCCCTCGAACGGCACGTCCCAGATCCACGACGGGTCGACGCCGTCTTCCGTGCGGGCGTTCAACGCCAGGACCAACTGCCGTTCCGGGTCGATCAGCTGCAACGTCTCCTGCCATCCCGCAGGGTTCTTGGCGAGCAGGAGCCGCACGTCGCGTCCGTCGACGTCCACCGACTCGTAGCGACCGGCGACGCTTCGGATCTCGACCCAGGAGTCGCTCGCCGACCGGGGCACGCCCAGCTCCGCCAGGACCGCCAGTGCCACCCGGGCGTTCGCCTCGTTGCACCGACCCGGCAGCGAGAGCGCCGGCAGCGGTCCGACGTCGACGACGTCGGGCCGGCGCAGGTCGCAGCGCTCGCACGCCCACCCGTCCGCCGCGAACGTGATGAACGACGTGCACGCGGGACACGCCGTGGCATCGACCGTCCACGGCTGGCCGGCGGCCACCCACGTCACGCGGGCCACCGCGCGCGCCGCCCACACGACCAACGGGTCGTCCGCGTTGGCGACGACCGTGCCCGCGAACCCGGACAGCGCCGTCTGCCACGTCGAAGCGGTGCGCCGGACCTCGTGCATGCGGTCCATCTGGTCGCGTGACAGGTTGAGGAGGGCGACGACCTGTGGCCGCAGGTCGACGATGGCCGCGGGAAGGGCCAGCTCGTCGACCTCCAAGGCGACGGCCGAGCGGTTGCGCTGGTCGACGAGCGCGCCGTAGATGCCGGTGGCCAAGTTGGCGCCCGACGCGTTGGTCGCCACGTCGGTGACGGTCGACCACGCCTTGACGATCAACGCGGTGGTCGTCGTCTTGCCGTTGGTGCCACTGACGAGCACCACCGGCGCGTCGGGACGGATCAGGCCGGTCCGGCCCCGCGGCGCGAGTCGAAGGAACACGTGCCCGCTGATCGTCCTCCCTTCGCGTCGCAGCAGCGTCCGGCTGAGCCAGCCGGCGGCGCGAGCGAGGACGACGGCGACGCCGAGTCGGGTGCGGTCGATCATGCAGCCACGGGCGTCGTGGCTCGGACGGCGCGGGCGATCTCGACGAACGACAGCACGACGGCCGCCACCAGCAGCGCGTTGCGCGCCGCGACGAGGGTCACGTAGTAGGGGTCGCCGTGGATGACACCACCGAAGCTGTGCATCTCGAGCCCCGTGAGCGGCGCGCACAGCGCCACGACCACGGCGATCAGCCGGTCGCCCTCGACCCACGCGATGGCAGCCGCCGGCAGCAACCACACGATGAACTGCGGTGACAGCAACGTGGCGGTGAGCATCATCACGCCGACCGATGCGATCCACGCGACGCCGATGCGCTGCGTTCGCCCGCCTCGGACCGACGCCCACAGCGCGAGCGGCAGGCCGATCACCCAGAGCGCCACCCGCCAGAAGGCGGAGACGACACCGACGCGCAGCGCGCCCTGTTCGGTCGTCACGTGGCCGACGTGGCGAGCAACCATCACCAGGCCAGGGATCGTCTCGATCTCCCAACCCTTCGCGTGCCGGAACGTCAGCACCTCGATCGGTCCGTCGGTCCCGGAGATGGCCAGCCACACGACGAGCACGGCGGCGCCCAGCGCGGCGGCGCCGATGATCACCTGGCGCCAGGACCGGGCGGCGGCGGCCGCCACGAGCACGAGCGGCGCCGCCCACAGCTTGAGCGCGCAGGCGGCCGCCAGCGCGAGTCCGGACTCCGTCTCCTTCGCACGGCGCAGCGCGATGAACGCCACGACGACGACGAGCGTCGACAGGAGGTCGAGGCGCACGTCGAGCAGGTGGATCATCGGCGTGACGACCACGAAGTAGAACAGCGCGGCGACAGCTCCCCAGCCGATGTAGAGCGCGGCGACGATGGCGAGATCGGTGAGGAACGCCAACAGCACGACGGCGTGGCCGAAGTGGCCGCGGCTGTGGGCGACCACGCCGAGCACCTTGAACACGGCGAGGGTGCCGATCGGGTACTCGACCGAGTAGTCCTTCCCCGGCCGGCCGTGGGCGAGTGCCAGGTGGTAGAAGCGGTCGACGTCACCACTGATGGCCACGTGACCGAGGTGGATCGCGGTGATGACCCGCACGCCGAGCAGGACGAGCACGCCCGCGCCGATCGCCAGCTGCGTCGCCGACCATCGGCGCGCCGGGGTCTCGCGCTTGCTCGTCTCCACGCTGGTCATGACCGAACCGCCCTTCGCCGTCGACGCCGCCGCACTTCGAGCCCGCCCACGGCGGCACCTGCCCCCGCCAGGGCGATCCACTCGCCCGTGTCACGACCGAGCGCGGACGATCCCGCCGTCCGCGCCACGACCATCGTCGTCCGCGACGTCGATGACCGGGGCGCGGTCGGCTTCACGGAGAGGGCGTTGGCCACGAGCTTGGGGCCGACCTCGGTGGCCGGTGCGGTGGCGAAGCCACGATCGAACAGCGCCTTCACGGGCCCGTAGAGGTCCGGGGCGTCGAGGACGACGACGAGCATCGTGCGCCCGTCGCGCGTGGCCGACGCCACCAGCGTGTTGCCGGCCGCCTTCGTGTAGCCCGTCTTCAGGCCGTTGGCGCCCTGGTACATCGTCAGCAGCTTGTTGTGGTTCAACAGGCGGTGGGCGTGACCGGACGGATCGGTGAACCGCACGATGGGGCTCGACGCCAGCGTCGCGATCTGCCGGTCGCGCAGTGCGGCCCGCCCGATGATCGCCAGGTCCCACGCGCTGATCCAGTCGCCGCCTCCGTTCGCGAAGTTGTCGTCGAGGCCGGCCGGGTCGGCGACCGTCGGGGAGTCGACCGCCCCCAGGTCGCGCGCGGTCTCCGTCATCTGGACGCTGAAGTCCGCCAACGAACCGGCCGAGGCCTCGGCCAGCGCCACCGCCGCGTCGTTGGCCGACACGACGATCGCGCTGTCGACGATGTCGTCGATGGGCCACGTCTCGCCGGCCGTGAGCCCGATCTTGCGCGCCGGCATGCCGGCGGCGACATCGGACACCTCGATCTCCGAGGTCGACTTCAGGTGGCGCTTGGCGGTGAGGACGGTGAGCAGCTTGATCGTGCTCGCCGGGCGCCGCAGGGTGTGGTCGTCGTGCTCGTCGAGCACGCGGCCGGTGTCGACGTCGAGGAGGAGCCACGACTTCGGCAGCAGCGGACCCGCCGGAACCGTGGTGGTGGTCACCCGAGCGCGGGCGGCGGGCGTGGCGGCGCCGGCGGGCACCACGGTCGCGACCACGAGGAGGAGCGAGGGGGCGAGGACGGCGAGCAGCCGACCGGCGCGGCGACGCGTCGGCATGCGACCAGTCTGGCCCAGTTCGGGGGGTGAGCGGCGAATCACCCGGTGACGGGCTAGAACGACGACCGATGCGCGCTGGAGGTCACTCGTGAGGCGGCCTTCCGCGCCCGTGGCCGCCGTGGTGGCCGCCCTCGCCATGGCCACCGCGCTCCTTGGCGGTCCCGGCTTCCCTTCGGTGCCGACGGCGGTCCTCTTCCTGGTCGCCTACGGGGGGCTCGGGGTCGTCCTGGTCGACGGGCGCCACCTCGACCGCCGGCTGGTGATCGGCCTGGGCTTCGGGCTGGTGGTCCTCGCCGTCGCCCGGCCCCCCATGCAGTCGCACGACCTCTGGTCGTACGTGATGTACGGCCGCGAGCTGTCGCACCACCACGTGAGCCCGTACACCCACGCGCCCGACCTCTTCGCCCACGACCCCTTCCTGCACCGGGTCGACCCGTTGTGGCGCCACGCCGAGTCGGTGTACGGGCCGCTGTTCACCGCGTGGTCGGGGATCATCACCCTCGTCGGGGGTTCCGTCACGCTGCTTCTGCGCCTCGGCTTCCAGCTGACCGCGGCGGTGGCGGTGCTCGCCGCCGCCCACCTCGTCGACCGCCGCACGAACGGCGACCCGCGCGCCCTCGCCGTCGTGCTCCTCAACCCGCTCGTGGTGTTCAGCCTCGTCAACGACGCCCACGTCGACGCCTTGGTCGGCCTGGCCGTGCTCGGGAGCGTGCTGCTGCTCGAGCGCCGGCGCCCGGCGCTGGCGGGCGGCGTGCTGGGGCTCGCCGTGCTCGTCAAGGTGATCGCGTTGCTGCCGGCCGGGGCGATCGGCCTGTGGATGCTCAGCCGCCGCCGTCGTTGGTCGGCGATCGCGCCGTTCGCGCTCGCGCTCGGCGTCGTCGTGCTCCTCGGCTACGGGGCGGGCGGCGGGCGCTCGGCGGTGCAACCGGTGCTCGACTCCTCGAGCCGCGTCTCCGGTGCCTCGATCTGGGGTCCCCCCAACCGGTCCGCGATCGACACCGAGGAGCACCAGGGCGACGCGCCGGCGGTGGCCAAGAAGGAGGCCGGGCGTTCGCTCAGCCGCTACGGGACGCTGTCGGTGGTGGTGCTCACGACCGCGCTGGCCCTGCTCTTCGCCGGCGAAGCGGTCCCGATCCTCGCGGCGGGAGGGGCGATCCTCGCCTACACCCTGGTCGGCGCGTACGTCTATCCGTGGTACGCGGCCGGCGCGCTGTTCGTGCTCGCCCTGCGCCGGCGGTCACCCCTGCTGGGGGTGCTGCTCGCCCTGTCCGCCGTCCTCCAGATCGCCGAGGTGCCGGGGCGCCAGTTCCTGGCCTTCGCCAACCGGCAACAGCGCTTCCCCGATCCGGGCTGGCACAAGTGGTTCCGCGCCCACGGCGCCCCTGCCCTCGACCTCCTGCTCCTCGGCGCGCTGCTGGTGCTCCTGGGCCGGACGTTCCTACGCGACCGAGCTGCCCGCAGCAGCCCGCACGACGTCGTCGGCGAGGAGCGGGAACAGGTCGACTAGTGAGCGGTGCACGAAGGCGAAGGTGTGGCCCCCGGCACCGATGTGCACCGTCGCCGCCACGTGCTGCTCGCGGGCGATGGCCGCGAGGTGCACGGCACTGACCACGGCGCGCCGGTCGTCGCGCCCGACGGCGAGCAGCGCGGCCGGCGGGTCGGGGATCGCGTGCCTGAGCAACGTCGCCGGATCGTGGGCGTCGTACTGGCCGACCGCTCCCCCGTAGAGGCGCGCGATGGTGAGCCGACGCTCCGCCGCTCCGTCCGCCGCGTTCGGATGCGCGTCGCCGGCCATGTCCAGGAACGCGGCGAAGCGGTCGGGATGGCGAAGCGCCAACGTGACGGCGCACGTACCCCCTTCGGAGTAACCCGCGATGCCCCACGTCCGCCCGAGCGTCGAGGCGTGGAAGTGGTCGGCGAGGTACCGAGGAACGTCCACCGTGAGGTAGGTCTCGGCATTGCCGCGGGGACCGTCGACGCACTCCGTGTCACCCAGGAAGCTGCCGTTCTGATCCGGGAACACCAGGATCGGCGCCACGCCGGCGTGGCCCGCGGCGTAGGCATCGGCGACCCGACCGGCGTGGCCGGCGCGCAGGAGGTTCGAGGGATCACCGGGCACGCCGGCGATCATCTCGACCACGGGCAACGTCGGTCGTGACGCGCTGAAGTAGGCCGGCGGCAGCCACACGAGCGCGTCGCGGGCCCGGAAGTGCGACACGACGCCCGGGATCTCGACCGACACGACGACACCGTGCCGAGTCGACGCGAGCGCGGGGCGCACCGTCGCCGTCACCGCGCGCGTCGGCACCTGGTCCTCCACCGGGCGACCGATGGCATCGCCGACCGTCGGCAGGTAGGCGTAGTGCTCGTTGACGCTGTCGGCCCCGAACGCGACCAGCAGGAGGACCGACCCGACCCCGACCGCCCGGCGGGTCCAGCGCCAGTCGCGCCACCGGTGCACCGCGACGGCGAGGGCGAACAGCGGCAGCGCGGCCCAGACGAAGAACGTCTGCGGGAACGTGCTGCCGACGCGGTGCTCGATGCCGACGGCCGTACCGATGGCGACGACGATGCCGAGCGACGCGGCCGCGAGCCCCGCCGTTTGCCGCCAGCGCCGGCCTCCCGGCTCGGCGAGCACGAACACCAGCGACGCGAACGCGGCGATCGTGACGGCGACCGGCACCGGGCCCGACACCAGTGACAGCTGCACGACACCTCCCACGATGCGCACCGTACGGGGCGCCAACGCGCGAGCGGCGGCGCCTGGTACGCATTGGCTCGGCGTGTCGCTGACCTCCACCTGGTTCCTCGTCGCGCTGACGGCCACGGCCCTCGCGCTGCTCGCCACGTCCGCCGCGCTCGCCCACTGGCGCGTGGTCGTCGGCGGGGTGGGCGTCGCCGCCGGCATCGTGGCGGTCGTCGCCGTGTGGTTCGCGGTGGTCGATCCCCTCCACGCTGGGTTCCCCCAGTCCTTCTTCCTGTGGGGTGCGGCCCCCGTGCTCGCGCTGGTCCTGGCCGTGTGGACGTGGCCGAGGCGATCGTGGTGGCGGCGCCTCGTGGGTGTGGCCGCCGTCCCGGTCGGCGTGGCGTTCGCGGCGGCAACGATCAACGCCCATTACGCGTACTTCCCCTCGATCGCCGCGCTCCGAGGGGAGAAGGCCCACGACCAGGTCAGTCATCGAAGGGTGGTGAGCATCGTCCAAGCGGCGCGCACGTCCGCCACGTTGCCGCCGCGTGGCGTGGTGCTGTCGCTCGACACGCCGACACCACGCTCCCGCTTCCACCCGCGGGGGATGTTCGTCTACCTCCCACCCGCGTGGTTCTCGGTCCCTCGGCCGCGGCTCCCGGTGCTGATGCTGATCGCCGGGTCACCGGGGACGCCCGCCGACTGGACCCGCTCGGCGGCGGCCGACCTGCTGTTCGACGGCTTCGCGTCGACCCACCGCGGGGTGGCCCCGATCCTCGTCATGCCCGACGTGAACGGCAGCGCGTTCGCCGATACGGAGTGCGTCGACGGGCCGCGCGGGAACGCCGAGACGTACGTCGTCGACGACGTGCGCCGCTTCGTCATCGACCACTACGGGGCCACGAGCGACCCCCGCTCGTGGGCCGTCGGCGGCCTGTCCGAGGGCGGCACCTGTGCGCTGGTGCTCTCGCTCCGGCACCCGGGCCTCTTCGGTTCGTTCCTCGACTTCGGCGGGGAGATCGCGCCGACGATCGCCGGCCCCGAGCTCGCCGACCTCTACGGCGGCAACCGGCAGGCGCTCGTCGCCCACCTGCCGACCCACCTGCTCGACCACCAGGCCCACCCGGGCCTCGCCGCGTGGTTCGAGGTCGGCCTCGGTGACCGCAGCGCCCGCGTGGCCGCTCGCCGCCTGGCGCCGCTCGTCGTCGCCGCCGGCGGGCAGGCGTGCTTCGTCGAGCGCACCGGCGGGCACAACTTCATCTTCTGGCACGAGGCCCTGCGCCACTCGCTGCCCTGGATCGTCAGCCGTCTCGGCCTCACGGCGGAGGACACCACGACAGCGTGCACGCAAGCGGGCGGCCACGCCTCCACGTCATCAGCGCGGTGACGACGCCGCGCCTCGCACGGGTCGGTAGGTTCGCGCCGTGGCGTGGACGCGAAGCACGGTGGCGCCGCTCGTCGACCACACGTTGCTGCGACCCGAGGCCACGGCGGCCGACATCGCCGCGCTGTGCGCCGAAGGCGAGCGACTCGGGGTCGCCACCGTGTGCGTGTCGCCGTCCCAGCTGCCCGTCGTCGCGCGCGGGGTGGGGGTGGCGGCGGTGGTGGGCTTCCCGAGCGGCGCCCACCGACCCGAGGTGAAGGCCGCCGAAGCGGCCCGTGCGCTGGCCGACGGCGCCACCGAGCTCGACATGGTGATCGACCTGGGGCGAGCGCTCGCCGGTGAGTGGGTCGACGTCGGGCGCGACATCGCCGCCGTCCGGGCGGTCGCGGCGGGCGCGGTGCTCAAGGTCATCCTCGAATCGGCGCTCCTCACACCCGACCAGCTGCGCACCGCCTGCGACGTCGCGGCCGAGGCCGGCGCCGACTTCGTCAAGACGTCGACCGGCTTCCACCCGGCCGGCGGCGCCACCGTCGAGGCCGTCGCCCTCATGGCCGCCACCGTGGGCGACCGCCTCGGGGTGAAGGCGTCGGGGGGCATCCGCACGGCCGAGCAAGCCGTCGCGATGCTCGACGCCGGAGCGACGCGCCTCGGCCTCTCGGCGACCCTCGCCATCCTGACCGGGCTGCCCGACTGATCGGGCCGTTCGGCCCTACACCCCGACCGCCCGTTCCCGGATCATGGAGCCATGTCTGGCCTCCCGGTTGCGCACCCATCGCAGACCTGGCTCGTGCACCTCCCGCGCGACGTGTGCGAGATGCTGCTGCGCACGTCGCCCGTCGGCCGCCTGGGCGTGGTCGTCGACGGCCGCCCCGAGGTGTTCCCGATCTGCCACGTCTTCGAAGGCGGCTGCGTCGCCTTCCCGACCAACGTCGGCACCAAGCTCCACGCCGCGCTCCGGTGGCCGTGGGTCTGCTACGAGATCGACGGGATGTCGGCCGACAACGAGAGCGCGTGGAGCGTGATCGTCTCGGGGCGCGCCGAGGTCGTGAGCGACCCGCGCGAGCTCCGCTTGGCGGCCGCGCTGCGCATGTCGCCGTGGCGCACCGGCGATGACGTGGTGTGGATGCGGATCGTCCCGTCGGCGATCTCCGGTCGTCGCATCGAGGCGGACCGCAGCGTCAGACCCTGAAGTAGCGGTGGGCGACGCGCCAGCCGGCGTCGAGGGCGAACATCGCCACGGCGGCCACACCCACGGCGCTGGCGGTCACCAGCGAGTCGGGGAGGTCGAGCGCGAAGAACGTGCGCGCCGGCGGCAGGACGAGCGCGAGGGCGAAGGCGCCCAGCATCGCCGCGATCAGCACGCGCCGGAACGTCGTCAGCGGCCGCGCCAGCAGCAACAGCACCTGCATGGCGACGGCGAAGAGCACGAGCGTCGCCGTGGTGCGGGCCTCGGCCGTCGAGACGCCCTGTTCCTGTCTTGCCAGTGAGTACGCGGTGAACGTCGCCGCCGCGGCCACCAGTCCGGCCGGCACCGCGAACCGGAGCACGCGACCGACGAAGCCGGCGCGCGCTCGGGCCGTGCTCGGTGCCAGCGCCAGGAAGAAGGCCGGGACGCCGATCGTCAAGCTGCTGATGATCGTGAGGTGACGCGGTAGGAACGGGAACGGCAGGCCGGCCACGCCGACGGCGACGGCGAGCGCGAACGCGTACACCGTCTTCGTGAGGAAGAGGTTGGCGACCCGCTCGACGTTGTTGATCGTCCGGCGACCCTCGGCCACCACCGCCGGGAGCGAGGCGAACCGATCGTCGAGCAGCACGACCGACGCGACGGCGCGGGACGCCGACGTGCCCGACCCCATGGCGATGCCGAGGTCGGCGTCCTTCAGCGCGAGGACGTCGTTCACGCCGTCGCCCGTCATCGCCACCACGTGACCGACGCGCTGCAGCGCGGCGATGATCGCCCGCTTCTGCTCCGGCACGACCCGGCCGAAGATCGCCGTCGCCTCGACGAGCGCGTCGAGGTCGTCGACGTGACGAGCGTCGACGGCGTCGCCCTCGAGCCCGACCCGCCGGGCGATGGCCGAGACGGTGGCCGGGTGGTCGCCGGAGAGGACCTTCACGGTGACGCCCTGCTCGGCGAACCAGCGCAGCGTCTCCTCGGCGTCGGGCCGCACCCGCTCCTCGAGCACGACCAACGCCGCCGGCTGCGGCCGACCGTCGTGCTCGCGGGCGGCCAGGAGCACGCGTTGCCCGGCGGCCGCGAGCTCGCGCGCCTTGGTCACGATGTCGTGGGCTTCGTCGAGGAGCACGTCGGGCGCGCCCATCACCCAGGTGCCGCGTCCGTCGAAGGTCGCCGAGCTGCGCTTGCGCGCCGAGGAGAACGGCACGACGTCCGTGGCGGTCCAGCCGGGCGGCGCCGGCATCGACGCGGCGATGGCGAGCATGGTCGGGTTGGGTGAGGGGTCGACGGCGGCGAGCGCGGCGACGGCCTCGAGCGCATCGTCTCCCTGGAGCACCTCGGTGGCGATGACGGTCAGCCCGGGCGATGTGATCGTGCCGGTCTTGTCGATGCACAGCACGTCGACGCGCGCCAGGCCTTCGAGGGCGTCGAGCTCCGAGACGAGCACCTGGCGCCGACCGAGGCGGATGATCCCGATCGCCGACGCCAGGCTCGTGAGGAGCACCAGGCCTTCGGGCACCATGGCGCCGATCCCGGCCACCGAGCCGCTCAGCGCGTCGTGCAGGCCGGCGTTCGACGCCAGCTGGCTGATGACGAGCAACACGGCCGCGGGCACCAGCAACCACGTGACCAGCCGCAGGATCGTGTCGATGCCGCGGCGCAGCTCCGAGCGCACCGGCGCGAAGCGGCGCGCCTCGATCGCCAGGCGCTGGCCGTAGGAGTCGGCGCCCACGCGCGTGACCCGCGCCGAGCCGTTGCCGGCGGCGACGAAGCTCCCGGCCAGCGCCTCGTCGCCGACGTGCTTGGCGACCGGCAGGGCCTCGCCGGACACCAACGACTCGTCGATCTCCAACCCGGCGGTGTCGACGACCACCCCGTCGGCCACCAGCTGGTCGCCCGCGGCCAGCACGACGATGTCGCCGGGAACGAGCTCGTCGGCCGGCACCCGCACGCGCTCGCCGTCGCGCAGCACGAGCGAATCGACGGCGACGACGACGGCCAAGCGGTCGAGCGTGGCCTTGGCGCGCAGCTCCTGGAGGATCCCGATGGCGGCGTTGGTGACGAGCACGATGCCGAACAGCGCGTCCTGCGCCGGCCCGACCACGAGGATCACGACGAGCAGCGCGCCGAGGATGGCGTTGAAGCGCGTGAGGAGGTTGGCCCGAAGGATCTCGCCGACGGTCCGACTGGTCGGCGGCATCACCTGAGCATGCCAGGCCCACCCTCTACCGTTCGGTGGAGGGGCGTCGGAGGGCGGCGTTCACTCCCCTTGTTCGGCCGGGAACGTCGCGACCGCCGTGCTCCCGGCCGGCACGGCCATCGAGCGCAGGAGCCACCACCCGACCGCCGAGGCGATGCCCGCGGCGAGGAACGCCCACCGTTCGCTGGTCACCGCCACGACGACGCCCAGCACGGGGGCGCCGAGGCCCTGGGCCAGGTCGAAGAACATCGTGAAGCTGGCGATGGCGTGGCTGCGCTCGTGCTCCGGCGCGGCGTCGACGACCGCCGGGAAGAGCGAGGGGTACAGCAGTGACACGCCGATGGCGTACGGCACCGTCGCGACCCAGAGCCCGAGCTCGGTGGCCCACAAGCTCATGGCCGCCAGCCCGACCGCTTGGAGCGCGAGCGCGAGGAGCGGTCCCCGCCGGGTGCCGAGCACGTCGGGCAGCCGGCTGCCGACGATGCGCACCGACAGGATCAGCGCCGCGTACTCGACGAAGATCGGACCGGCGCCGCTCATCCCGAGGTGCTTCACGTACAGCGGCAGGAACGAGGCGAACCCGGCATAGCCCAAGCCGCCGCAGGCGAGCACGAACCCGAAGCGGACGGCCGCCGGGTGCAGGAAGCGTCGGCGACCTTCGGAGCGCTGCGGCGGCGCGCCCGCGACGATCGTGGGCGTCGACAGCCCGATGACGGCCGCGAGCAGGCACAGCGCGCCGGCCACCGCCCACACGGTCGACGCGCCGTGGGCGTGATAGAGCCATTCGCCGATGGCCGGTCCGATGGCCAGGCCGCCGTAGACGGCGATCGAGAACAGGCTGGCGGCCTGGCCGCGACGGGTCGCGGGCGCCATGTCCTGCGCGGTCGTCGCCGCGCCCACGAACACGGCGGCCTCGCCCGCGCCGGTGAGCAGCCGCAGGAGGATGAGCACCACCACCCCGTCGAGGCCGTAGCCGAGCACCGACAGGCCGGCGAGCAGGCAGCCGCCGACGACGAGCACTCGCCGGCCTCGGGCGTCGCCGATGCGGCCCGAGGCGGAGCGCAGGAGTGCGGCCGAGAGGGCGAAGGCGCCGACGACGATGCCGACCTCGACGCCGCCGCCGCCGAGCACGTCCTCCACGTAGTGCGGCAGGACCGGGGCGACGATGCCCAGGCCGACGAAGTAGAAGCTCACTCCGAGGACGACGAGCGCGAACCGGGCCCCGAACCGCGTCGGAGCGTCGGTCAGCGCCACCCCTGCAGTGTCGCGGCTACGGACGTCCGATCTCGAAGCGATATCCCATCCCGTGCTCGGTGATGAAGTGCACGGGACTCGAGGGGTCGGGCTCGAGCTTGCGGCGGATGTGCGCGAAGTGGACACGCAGGTAGTTCGACTCGTCGCCGTAGTTCGGGTCCCACACCTCCTGCAGCAGCTGTCGGGCGGTCACGAGCCGGCCGGCGTTGCGCACCAGCACCTCGACGAGGTGCCACTCG
>Ga0068858_100004814_pt1 | contig 13223 bp, 11 predicted proteins | sample KBSSwiS12_FD_66589 | JGI IMG/M metagenome (GOLD analysis project Ga0068858, IMG submission 66589) | Switchgrass rhizosphere microbial communities from Kellogg Biological Station, Michigan, USA - KBS Switchgrass S1-2 | ecosystem: Host-associated > Plants > Roots > Rhizosphere > Soil ... | reverse complement strand
GCCGGCGATCACCTTCGGGTTCTGGATCATCAAGATCCTTGCCACCACCCTGGGCGAAACCGGGGCCGACCTGTTCACCCAGCAATACGAGATGGGCTACCTCGCTGGCATTGCCTTGTTCGCGGCACCGCTGGTGATTCTCGTTGCGCTCCAAATCCGGGCCGAGTGGTTCCATCCGCTACTCTACTGGGCCACGATCCTGGCTTCGACGACGGCAGGCACCGCGCTCGCGGACTTCTTCGATCGCGATCTCGGCATCGGCTACGCCGGAGGCTCGGCGGCTCTTCTGGCATGCCTTGCCGCTACGCTGCTTGTCTGGCGCCTCGTCACCGGCAGCATTGCCGTCTCCAGCGTCGCCTCGCCGCGAAGCGAAGCGTTTTACTGGCTGTCGATCACCTTCTCGCAAACCCTTGGCACGGCGCTGGGTGACTGGGCAGCCGACGATGGCGGGCTCGGCTATCTCGGCGGTGCAGCCGTGTTCGGCGGCGCACTAGCTGTCGTTGCCCTGCTTTACTGGCGCACCCGTGTATCCCGGGTTGCGTTGTTCTGGGGCGCCTTCATCCTCACGCGCCCACTGGGTGCAACCGTGGGCGACTTCCTCGACAAGCCGCTCTCCCAAGGCGGACTCGATCTCGGTCGCGACCTTGCCACCGCGGTCCTGCTTACCGCCATCGGCCTCGCGGTATACCTCGTGCCTCAACGCCCTGCATCAGCCGGTCAGTGAAGGTGGATTATCGCCTCAGCTCGAGGCGAGCGACCCTTTCACCACCGCGGGCGAGATCGCGAGCGCGGGTCATTTGCGCGAAGGCCTCGGCGTCACTCTCGGCCCGGCACTGGCGGCTCTGCTGGTCATAGAACCCGGCGTAGGCCTGCGGCGCGGCGGCGTCACACAGCAGTGACGTGCCTATCGCGACCCGGTGCGTCATCATTGCCCAACCGGCCGGGCTGGCAGGATCGAGATCGGTGATGTCTACGCGCAGGGCGTAACGTCCGAGCGCATCAGGTCCGGCGATCTGGAGGCCGTGCCACAACCGGCCAACGGCGATGATGTCAGACTCCGCGGCGAGGGCCTGCGTAGCTGCAAACAGCGCAAGGGGGACGACAAGATTCGACAGTTTCATGACAGCATCCTTTCCCCGCTGGTGCCCGCTGGGGATCGGCGCTGTTCCCGCGCCCCGATCCGTCAAACATGGCGGAGCACATCAGGTTCTTGGAACGGAAGCAGCCCCGTCATGTTCCGTTGCAAAACTTGTCATATTTGGTGCCCGGGGCCTCACCAGAACGGCTTGCAGTCGAGCAGCCCGTGCCGGGCATCGCTCGCCCGCAACAGCAGTTCGGTACGCTCGGACCTGCGGTCAGGCGCCATCGCGCCGAGCAAAGCCTGTTCCACGACGTGATCGTTCAGCTTGCCGAGAGCGCCCTGTAGCCGTTCGAGCGAGGCGGTGAACGCCTTGCGCCGTTGCTTGGCGGTCCCATCACGATAAAGCGGCGCGAAGAACTCCGCCGCGTAGCGCAGCTTCTTGACGTCCTTGCGCAGGGCATGGCGCGCGTCGTCGGGCAGATCCGGCAGGTGGTGGCCATGGCGGCGCACTTGCCGTAATCGCCGGTCAAGCGCTGCGCCGGCGAAGTTGCGCAGCGGCGTATTCCTCAACTCGGCGGTTGCGTCGGCCTCGCGCCATTCGCCGAATTGCCCCCATTCCGCGAGGTCGAGAAACAGGTGCCGGGTCCACGCGGCCCCGATTGCCTTGCCCACGTCCCTCCACCCCTGTTCACGCAGGGGCTGGAGCATGGCCTGCGCCTCCTCACCCGCTGCGCTCCAGACGACATCGAGGTCCCGAGCGGCACCGAGCACACGCGATAGCTGCCGCACTGCCAGATCCAGCCGAGCCGACCGAGGGTCGCGAAGCAGGGGGGCGAACACGGCATGGGCCGATCGCAATCGGCGGAGCGCCACGCGAGCCTGGTGAAGCGCTTCGCCCGAGCGCTCGAGGAGCAGCAAGGCTTCATTGGCGCGGTAATGGCGCATGCATTCGGCCATGATAGCACTGCAGGCGGTGACCGGCGACCATTCCGCCTCCAGTGCAGGCTTGCCCGCCTTGATTGCGGTGCCGATGGGGCCGACCAACCTGAATCCACGATCTGACTTGGAAAGCACCCCGATCCGCACTGAGGCGACGTTGTCGATCCGGCGAGCGAGGGCAAACAGATCGCGCGGATTTCCGTCAATCAGTTCGAGTTCAAGCTCGACGAACTCGCTCGCACGGTCCAACGCATGGGCTCTGCCCCTGTCCACCGCCACCTCGATCCGGCTTGCGCCATGATCGACAATCCGGCTTGTTCGATCGATCTCGACAGCGAACATGGGGGCGAGGACCCGAACGTCTGAGCCGATCGCGTCCGGTAGTGGCGTGCGCTCGTCCATCACCGGCGCGAAACCATGCACCGGCACTTCCCATTCTCCGCGCGTGAACAACCCGGCAGCCGCGCCCTCGCGCCGCTTGACCGTCTGGGTTAGTCGCCGGCGGTCCCGCCGAATGCGCAACACGAGGCCGTGCTTGCGCAGCTGCTCGTCGGGGGTGTCGAAGTAGGTGGACGCCAGGCGGCGAACCTTGCCCCCCACGCCCAGCCATTCGCAGTTCACCAGGTCCACTGCACCGGCCGCGCTGATATCCAGCTTGAGTTCGATTTCCGCACCCATGCCATCAAGGTGCACCAAGTCTGGGTATGTTCAAGGGGCTGCAGGCAGCTTGCAGAAGCGGTTCCCGTCCATTTCCCCATCCACTCCATCGTTTTTCGATCTGGGTGACGGAGTAGAAATACTCTTATTTCCCGATGCTGAAGGTGCCGCCGCAGCGTGCAAATGCCTGCCCGCGGACGCAAGGCTGCAACGAACCTGGAACACGCAGGCCATCGGCCGCCGGCTCCGTGAATTGCGGGTGTAGCTCATTGGTCAACGACGGAACCGCGCAGAACGGCGTGGGGATCGTTCGGGCTAAGCTGGCATTTCCTACCCATGTGCTTCGACCGGATCGGGCGCGGGGCGCCGGGCGAACCAGCCGAACCAGGCGATCACCACGTAGCACAGGACCGGCAGGAAGAGGCCGACTGCGAGTTTGCCCGTGGCATCGGCGATGGCGCCGGTGAGGAGCGGCACGACCGCCCCGCCGAAGATCGCCACGTTGATGATCCCCGAGCCGTCCGCCGCGCGGGGGCCGAGCTTCTCGGAAGCAAGGGAGAAGATCGTCGGGAACATGATCGAGTTCATCAGGCCGATGGCCAGCAGGCTGTAACCGGAGACCGGGCCGGTGGTCGAAACCGAAAGGCCGATCAGCGCCGTCGCGCCGAGCGCGACGGCCGCGAGGACCTTGCCCGGGCTGACGTAGCGCAGCACGGCGGAGCCGATGAACCGGCCGACCATTGCCCCGCCCCAGTAGAGCGGGATCATCTTGCCGGCCGCCTGCTCTTCCAGGCCCATCACCGACGCCTGCCTAAGGTAGTTCACGATCAGCGAGCCGATCGAGACCTCCGCGCCGACGTAGAGGAAGATGCAGAGCGCCCCGAAGCCGAACCGGGGACGCTTGAGCAGATCGAGGCCGGCAAGGCCCGAGCTTTCCTCGTGGCGTTCGCCCTTGAGGGCATTGCGGAACAGCCAGACCACCCCCGCGACGACGCCGAGCGCCACCGCGAGCCCGATATAGCCATGGACGATCGCCTGGCTTTCGGAGGTGCGGTAGGCGTCGAGCGCACTGCCCGAGAGCTCGCTTGCGCTGACCTTGGCGAGGCCGCCGAGGATCAGCAGCGACCCGAAATAGGGAAAGATCGTGGTGCCCAGCGAGTTGAACGCCTGGGCAAAGGTGAGCCGGCTGTGCGCCGTCTCGGGCTTGCCCAGCATCGAGATCAGCGGATTGGCCACGACCTGGACGATCACTACCCCGCTCGCCAGCACGAACAGTGCCAGGAGGAAGAGGGCGTAGGTGGCGGTCTGCGAGGCCGGGATGAACAGGAGGCAGCCCACCAGCATGGTCAGCAGACCGGCGACGGCGCCGCGCATATAGCCCAGCCGCTTGACCAGCCGCGCGCCCGGAATGCCGATCACCGCATATGCGGTGAAGAAGCAGAACTGCACCAGCATGGCCTGGGTGTAGTTGAGCGTGAAGAGCTCCTTCAGCTTGGGGATGATCACGTCGTTGAGCGAGGTGATCCCGCCGAAGATGAAGAACAGGGCCATGACGAAGGATTGCAGATGCGGTGCGTCGATGCGCTCGCCCGTCTGCTCCTGCGCTGCGGCAGCCGCCTGTATCGCCATTTGTCTCTCCCTTGTATTTGGCTGGCGAATGTTCGCGGGCATCCGGATCAGCCTGACGACTGCAGCGCTATCATAGGTTGGAAAGCGGTGGGGGGCTACATGCCCGGCGAGCCGGGAAATCCGACATAGTAGCTGCCCACGGTCATGCCCCCATCGACCACGATCTCGCCGCCATGGATGTAGGAGGCATCGTCGCTTGCCAGGAACACCGTGGCGGCGGCGACTTCTTCGGGTCCGCCGATGCGCTGGAGCGGAACGTCGCCGTACTGCTTGTCGATTTCCTCGCGCGCGACCCCGCCATGATTGGACATGATCGTGTCCACGCCGCCGGGATGGACCGAATTGACGCGGATTCCCTTGTGGCCGAGTTCCATCGCCGCGACCTTGGTGAGCCCGCGCGAGCCCCATTTGGAAGAGGCATAGGCCGCGAGGCTGTTGGCTCCCTTCATCCCGTCCACCGACGAGATGTTGACAATGGCGCCCTTGCCGCGCCCGATCATCCCGGGCGCCACGGCCTGGATGCCAAGGAACTGGCCGACGAGGTTCACCCCGAGCACCCGCTCGTATTCGGCGCGGGTGGTTTCGAGCAGGGACTTGAACAGGAGGATGCCGGCGTTGTTGACGAGGACGTCAATGGCCCCAAGGTCCGCTTCCGCCGCGGCGACCACGCTGGCCCACGCATCCTCGCTCGTCACGTCGAGCTTGTAGAAGCGGGCCGCTTCGCCCAGTTCCGCGGCGAGGGCCGCGCCCTCGGCCTCGAGCACGTCGGCGATCGCCACCTTGGCGCCCTCGGCGACGAAGCGCCGCGAGGTTGCCGCGCCCATGCCCCGTGCGCCGCCCGTGATGATGGCGACCTTGCCTGCGAGCTTGCCCATGTGTTCTCCCGGATTCTGTCTGGCGTTGCGAGTTGTTTGCTGAAGTTCAGTTGGCGTCTGGCACCGGCGGCATCGGCGGCGTGTTGTGAGTCCAGCCCATTTCCTCGACGCGTTCGATGATACGCCAGCCTTCAGCCGTGCGGGCGAGGCGATCGCGGTACCACAACCCGATGAAGAAGACCGTGTCGGCCCCGTCGGCGTCGCGGTAGGTCATCGGGTTGAACAGGATCGTCCGGCTGGTCGCTTCGTCGCCGGCAATCTCGAGCCGGGTGGTGGCGACCATGTGCTGGAACATCGGGAAGCGCTCCAGCGCTTCGGGCAGCCAGGCCTTGACCTCCGGATAAGGGCCTTTGATGCCACCCGCGGCGGTGTAGTCTATCCACGCGTCGGGCGTGAACACCTGGTCGAGCGCATCCCAGTCGCGTTCGTCGATCGCGAAGCTGTAGCGGGCCAGGAGATCCTGGATCTCCAGCCGGTCCGACATTTCCTGCAAGCTCAGCATGTGGTGCGCTCTCTGGCCGATGACCCGGTGACGGTATTCGCGGGGAGAGAGGGCCCTCCCGGCGCTATCGCGCCGGATCAGGCCACCTTCTGGTCGGTTCGCTTGTCGAGCGTGACGTGCAGGCCGTTGACGCGGCCCTGGATTTCCGGGGCCTTGTCGCGCGGGTTGTAGAACTGGCGGTACCACAGGCGCACCTTCGCGTAGGGGCCGTCCTTGGGGATCGCCAGGGGATTGATGCAGGCGCGCTTGTTGGCCCAGATCTCGACGTCCTGAGCAAAGGCGAGGCGGCTGCCCTCCTGGTAGGCCAGGGCAAGCTCACGGTCCTGCGCGGTCGTTTCGCGGCTGCCGTCGTGCACCTTGACCATGAGCGCGTGCCAGGCCCGGGTGACGCCATCGTCGATCGGGGTGTTCGCGATCATGATGAAACTGTCGAAGGTTCCAGCCATCTCCGACTGGAGGAAGCCCGGGCCTTCGTACCAGGTGTCGAGGACGAGCGCGTCCTCCGGGTTCGCGGTCAGCGTACGATGGCCCGCGCTGTAGTACTGGTGGAGGTGACCGTTCTTGAATTCGTTGGCGAAATACTGCCAGTCGGTCGCGCCGTGGATCGGGACGAAATGGCCGAAATCCGCCATGTTGTCGACAATCTCGATGCCGTGACTGTTGAGGTCGCCCATGTAGTCGACCTTCCATTCGACCCAGCCCGGCGCGCCGTAATGGCCCCCGAAATTCGGCAGCTCGACATCGGGTTCGAGGCCTTCGGGATCGTGCCACATCCACAGGATGCCCGCGCGCTCGATTACCGGGTAGGTCTGGAGCTTGGCTGCCTTGGGGATGAAATCCGAATAGGGGATGTGATTGCACGCGCCATCCGGGCCGAAGCGCCAGCCGTGGAACGGGCAACGGATCGATTCGCCCTCGACGTGTTCACCGTCGCGCACGATGTAGGAGGTGGTGTTGCGCGCGAGGTGCGCACCCATGTGGGGGCAATAGGCGTCGGTGACGTAGGGCGTGCCGCTCTCGCCCCGGTAGAGGACCAGGTCCTTGCCGAAATAGCGGATCGCGGCGGGGATGCGGGTGGCATCGCTGGCTGCGCCGATCATGAACCAGCCACGCGGGAAATCGAACTCGCCCAGGCCATAGTCCTTGGTTTTCGCCATCTGCATCGCTCCTTTTGCGCTTTCGGACCGGATTCGGCATTCGGTCAGCGCATATGCTGCATACATACCGAGTTGATCGGCTATTTGCGAATTATTTGAGCCGCTCTCGAACTGCCGCTGCGCGTTCCACCTCTTGGCCCCGGTTCATGCATTCACGCCCATGAGGTCGCGCGCGGCGATATAGCCGAAGGTCATGGCCGGCCCGATGGTGACGCCGGCCCCGGGGTAGCTTTCGCCCATGGCCGAGGCCGCGTTGTTGCCGACCGCATAGAGACCGGGGATGGGCTGGCCGCTTTCGTCCACCACCTGGGCGCGAGCATTGGTGCGCAGTCCGCCGTTCGTGCCGATGTCGCCCGGGTAGATCGGCATGGCATAGAACGGCCCCTCGGTCAGCGGGCGCAGGCAGGGGTTGGGCTGATGCCGGTAATCGCCGTACATCTTGTCGTAGGCCGCTTCGCCCCGGTGGAAATCGGGGTCCTCCCCCTTGGCCGCGTGAAGATTGAACCGCTCGACCTGCGCTTCCAGCGTCGCCGGATCGGCGCCGATCTCGCGGGCGAGGTCGGCGATGGTGGCGCCTTTCTTGAGGATCGTCTTCACCGGGCCGGACTGGAGCCAGTCAGGCACCAGCGGCAGCAGCGGCCCCATCGGATAGAGGTGGCGGTAGCGGTGGTCGAACACCATCCAGCTGGGGGAACCGTCGCCGTGGTCGCGCTCGCGGCGGGCCATCTGCTGTCCGACGATGTGGTACGAGGCCGCCTCATTGAGGTAGCGTTCGCCCTTCTGGTTGACCATGATGCAACCCGGCAGCGCCCGTTCGATCGTGCAGAGGCGCCCACGGTCCTCGCCGGGGACATAGAACACCGGCGCTGCCCATGCGGACTGCAGGTTCATGGTGCCCGCGCCGATCGCCGCGGCGGCGCGGATCGAGTCGCCCGTGTTGCTGGTGACGCCGCCCGACAGGCGAGTCTCGGGGTAGAGCGGGGCATTGGCTTCGCGCATCTGCTGGTTCTTGTCGAACCCGCCGGCCGCGAGGACGACGCCTTTGCGCGTGCCGATCCGGAATGGCTTGCCATCACGCTCGACCACGACGCCGACGACCTTGCCGCCTTCGATGACGAGCTCCTTCAGCGGGGTGCGCAGCCAGACCGGAACACCTGCCTTGTTCAGCGCCACGCGAAGGCCGCCGGTCAGCGCGTTGCCGAGAGTGAGACGGCGATCCTTGCGCGAGGTGAAGCGCAGCGGCCAGTCCAGCCAGTACTTCGCCATGTTGCGGGCGAGGCCGGTCAACCACCCCTTGCTGCGGTAGAGCAGCTGGTAGGTTTCCGCGAAAGTCCAGTTGAGATAGCCGAACAGGCTGGCAGCCGGCGAGGGCAGGCGCTGGGTTTTCAGATCGTTGCCGAGCAGGGTCCCATCGAGCATCTCGGGCAAGTGGGTGCGGTAGCCGGTTACGGAGCCGCCCGGGTTTTCCGCATGATAGTCGGGATAGGGCTGCGCTTTGTAGACCACCGGGGTATTGGCGGTGATCCAGCGCAGCATGACCGCAGCATTGTCGACGTAGGCGCGGATGTTCTCGTCAGGCACGTTGTCGGCCGAGAGGCCGCGGATATAGGTGAAGGCATCGTCGAGATTGTCCTCGAATCCCTCGGCCTTGGCCTGGTCACTGCCTGGAATCCAGATGCCTCCGCCCGAGGTGGCGCTGGTCCCGCCCCATAGCTTGTCCTTCTCGACCACCACGACCTCGGCGTGATTCCTGGCCGCGACGAGCGCAGAGACCAACCCGCCGGCTCCCGATCCGACGACGACGACATCGACTTCCATGTTCCAGTTCATCGCCTGCGATCCTGCAATCGGCCCGGTGGGCGGGCTCTGCCCCCATTATCAAACGCATTTGTCGGATATTGAGCGGATATGTCAACTCCATGCGTAAATGTGATAAGCCATGATTACGAAAATTGACGAAAATTGACGTCGTTACGAAAGGGCCTCCGCTCGCGACGCCTGCTCCAGGTAGCCGATGAACGAGCGGAGCAGGGACTTCTGGAGATCCATCACGGCCGGGTCGGTCGCCGGCTTGCCGGACAGGTTCTCGATCAGCGGCGAGGCCCAGAAGAATCCGAACAGCATGTTGTAAAACGCCACCACCTGCACGGCCTGCAACTCCGCGCGCGAGGGCAGCCCCGCCATGGCGTTGAGCTGCCTGCCGTACTTCACGAGCCGGCCAAGCCACTCGAGCGCGACCCGATCCTCCTCGTCATCCGACGAGATCGTGGCCCGGACCAGCAGGCTGGCAATGTTGGGATGGAGCGCGAGCAGGTCCGTCATGCGCTCGGCCAGCTCGCCAAACCCGACTTCGTGCCCGGCCAGCATGCTGTCCATCAAGTCGGTCATCGGCTGCAGCGCCCGGTCGTAGACCCGACGGTAGAGTTCTTCCTTGCCGGCAAAGTGCTTGTAGAGCCCCGGCTGCTGCAGCCCCGCCTGCTCGGCGATGTCCCGCAGCGAAGTGGCCGCATAGCCGTTCTGCGCGAACAGCGCCTCGGCTACGTCGAGAATGCGGCCGGCGGTGCGCTGCCCCTTGGTCGTCTCCTGCACTGCCACTCCGGCCTGCCCTCCATCGTTCGGACGACGCGGACCTTACCGCACTCTGCCGAAAACCGCTTGCAAAAAAAGTTATCAACCCATAACTTTTATCGATGGTCGCCGGCGTGAATCACGCCCGCGGTCGGTTGCCTGAGGAGACGGCGATGCTTGACGACGCGCGCAGACAATACCTTTCCGATATCCTGCAGCCGGCCTCGCCGCCGCGGGAAATCGCCAACCCGTTCACCGAGGAGCAGAAGCGGGTCATGCTGGACGTGGTCCACGACAATGGACCGTGGAAGCTGATCCTGGCGCAGCATTTCCCCACGGCCGAATCTCTGCTGGCGACATTTGCGGGCGGTTTCCCCGAAGGGTTCACGCCCACGCTGGACATGTTCCTGACGCCGACCTTCCGCGGCTTCCTCGCCAACTATTCGGCCGTGCTCTACCCTGAGATGCACGACCTGTTCTACAACGCCGCCTTCCTCGAGCATGCCAAGTCCTACTGGGGCGCCGAGTACGCCAAGCCGCAGATGATGCTGTTCAACATCAATGGGCCTTGCGGCAACTCGGACCCCGGGCACCTCGATTCGCCCAGCTTCCGCGGCGTGCGCTACGAGAATTCGCCGACCTGGCTTTGCTCGATCATGGGGCGGTCCGGCCTGTTCCAGGATTACCTGATCAAGATGGCCCAGGTGATCACCTGGTTCAGCCACGATCCGCAGAGCGGGTTCACCTACTGGCCCCAGGGGCCGCTGAAGACCCCCGCGCGGGTCCAGTCGCCGATCTACAACCGCGCCGTGGTCGTCCAGAACGAGATGCTGGTCCATCGCGGCGAGGGCAATGGCCCGGTGGAACGCCGTCGGCCTGCGGGCCTCGCGTTCGAGAGCGTGTTCGCAGGCGATCCGGCCGATCGCGACGGCTGGCTGGTGAAGACCGGCGACCAGGTGATCGAACGCTACCATACCGACGAACTGCGGTTCCTCGTCCACTGGTCAGCCGAGGTGTTCAGCGACTTTGCCGAGCTGAAGAAGAACATGGAAGGCACTGACGACCTGACTCACGAGCGGGCCATCGACGTGCTGATCAAGGACGTGCGCTCGCGCGGCATCCAGATCGAGACGCCGACCGACCCGCTGAACGACGCGGTGTTCATCCGCGCGCTGAATGCGGCCTACGACTTCGGCGGACCGGCCGAATACCCGGCGGAAGCCCCGCTCGACAGACCCTACGAAGCGGCCGCCTGAGCCAGGCGGGTATCGCCGGACGGATCGAACAAAAAAGGGGCCGCAACCACGAGGTTGCGGCCCCTTCGTCTTGAGACGTGACGCTTACTTGAGCTTGGCGAGTTCCGCGTCGATCTTGGCCAGGCGGTCGTCGGTGACTTCGTCCGGCGCAAAGGCCTGGACTGCCTTGAGCGTCATCGCGCGGGCCATGTCGACCTGCGGATTGGTCGTGAACCCGGGAATGTACTTCTCGACGATGGCCTTGGCTGCCGCGTCATCGAGCAGGGTCCCGATGTCGGTATCGGCAGAGGTGTAGGCCTGCTTGGCAGCCGGGGCTGTGGCGGCGGGCTTGGCCGCCTCGGCGGCGCTGGCGGCGGCGGGAAGCGTGGTGGCGGCAAGGGCCGCGGCAATGGCAAACTTGATCATGGTCATCCTCTCGGGGCCGGAACGAAGTGAGTCGCTCGCCCGATATTAAATGCACACTTGTGTTCGAATATCAAGACTACCAGTCGGCGCGTCCGCCGACGATCACGTCGACCACCCGCTGGGCGAACGCCTGGAGGCTGTCCCGATCGGTCGCCTCGCCATCCTCCTGGATGTGCGCGCCGCTGATCGCGGCGACCAGCATGCGGGCGACGGCGTGCGGATCGCGCAGGGCGGTGGCATCGCGCACCGCGGCGTCCCGGATGTCACCGGCGATAAGGCCGACGATGTAGTCATAGCCGCGCCGACGCATGACTTCGGCGGTCGCGGGGAACCGGTCCCGCATCGTCACCGACAGGCGCTGGAGCGCGAGCACGTCGGGTCGGCCGAGCCATGAGGCGATCGTGCGTGCGTGGTGGCGCAGCCGCTGGACGATGTCGTCTGTCAGCAGCGCATCGTCCTGTGCCGCCTCTGCGGACCAGTCCTCGACGGTTCGCTCGATGACGGCGGTGAACAGGGCCTCCTTCGACGGATAGCGGGAATAGAGCGTGCCCTTGGAGACCCTTGCCCGTTCGGCCACCTGCTTCATGCCTGCCGCATCGAACCCGTCGGCCAGGAACAAGGTGCGGGCGGCCTCGACGATCGCCCGGTCGATCGATGCCACCTGCTGCGCGGTCGGCCGCCCGCGGAGCGGCCGGTGCGGCTTGGCAGTGGCCGGTGCACGGGGGCCAGCGGTTTGCCCGAGGTCTGGTGAAGGGGCGTTCATGCAGCGGCTTCTTCCATAGCCGTTGACGAGGCGCAAGCGGACCGGTGCAGGGGGCGGACATTAATCGAACCCGCGTGATCTATTACTTGACAAGGAGGGGGCTTGAGGACAGTTCTCTCGTAGAAGCGCGGACATCGCGCGGCACCCCAATGGGACAGGATCGGACAATCGAGATGAAGCCAATTACGCGCCTGACATGCTCCGTGGCGGCGATCGCCCTGGGTGGTGCCGAGTTGGCCGCGCAGCCGCCGCAACCTGCTGCCGACGCAGCGCAGGTGCAGGCCGAGCGCACGGCCGCCCAAATGACGCAGGCCGAAAAGGTCCAGCTGATCCATAGCACCTTCGGTGTGGCGCTCCCGCAGGCCAAACGGCCGGCCGACACGCCGATGGGAGCCGGCGCCGTCCCCGGCATCCCCCGTCTTGGCGTGCCGCCGCAGTATTCGACCGACGCCAGCCTGGGGGTGTCCAACCTCATGGACATGCGCAAGGGCGACGTCGCCACGGCCCTGCCCTCGGGCCTCGCGCTGGCCTCTACCTGGAATCCGGGGCTGGTCCGCCGGGGCGGCCAGATGATCGGCTCCGAGGCGCTGGCCAAGGGGTTCAACATCATGCTGGCGGGCGGAGTGAACCTCGTTCGCGATCCGCGTGCGGGCCGCAATTTTGAATACCTCGGCGAAGACCCCCTGCTCGCGGGTACTCTGGTCGGAGCGCAGATCGAGGGCATCCAGTCCAACGGCATCATCGCCACGATCAAGCATTTCGCGCTCAACAACCAGGAAACCGGGCGAGCGACGGCTTCGGTCGAGATGCCCGAGGCGGCCATGCGCGAGAGCGATCTGCTCGCCTTCCAGATTGGCATCGAGCGCGGCAATCCCGGTTCGGTGATGTGCTCCTACAACCAGGTGGGCGGCACCTACGCCTGTGAGAACAAGTTCCTGCTGACCGACGTGCTGCGCCAGGATTGGGGCTTCAGGGGCTTCGTGATGTCAGATTGGGGTGCGGTCCATTCGACCGAGGCCCTGCTGGCGGGCCTCGACCAGCAGTCGGGCGAGCTGCTCGACAAGAAGCGCTGGTTCTCAACCGAACTGATGCCCAAGCTGGCGGACGGGACCATTCCCGCCGGCGCGGTCGACACAGCGGTGAAGCGCATCCTCTGGGCAATGTACGCCAACCGCGTGGATACCACGCCGCGCGGGCAGGGGCCGATCGATTATGCAAAGAACAGCGAGGTCGCGCTGGAGGCGGCGCGCGAGGGGACGGTGCTGCTGCGCAACGAGGGCGGTCTGCTGCCGCTGGCGACGAGCGTGCGCTCGGTGGTCGTGATCGGCGGCAAGGCGGACATGGGCGTGCTCTCCGGGGGCGGGTCGAGCCAGGTCGTCCCGGTGGGCGGC
>Ga0068858_100004813_pt1 | contig 13224 bp, 10 predicted proteins | sample KBSSwiS12_FD_66589 | JGI IMG/M metagenome (GOLD analysis project Ga0068858, IMG submission 66589) | Switchgrass rhizosphere microbial communities from Kellogg Biological Station, Michigan, USA - KBS Switchgrass S1-2 | ecosystem: Host-associated > Plants > Roots > Rhizosphere > Soil ... | reverse complement strand
ATTACGGGAAGCGGAACAAGGGTGTGATCCATAACTACGACCCGTTTCTGCTTGATACGGCGATGCTCGGGGAGCTGTTTGATCAGTACGCGACCGGGCCGCTTGCCGGCCGCAAGGACCGCAGCGAGATCAGTCCCGAGCGAATCACGGTCGGACAACTGCGACCGGATTCCATAGACGATTTCGCGGAGTCCGGGATCCGCGGGCCGGAGGACATTACGAGGATGTTCACTCAGCAATTTTTCTTCGGTTGCGAGGCGGACGATCCGTTGAATGCGCTGGCTTTCAATGACAAACTGCTCCCACATGGAGCGCGGTTGAATGCGGTGCTCGGATCGGACATAGGTCATTGGGACGTCACCGACATACGCGAGGTTCTTCCGGAAGCCTGGGAGATGGTCGAAGACGGCCATCTCGAATTGGCACAGTTCCGCGAGTTTTCCTTTGGGAACGTAGTTCGGATGTTGACTTCTGGAAATCCCCAGTTCTTTGACGGAACGGTTGTCGAGACGGCGGTAAGATCGGAAATGCAGACTCGGCGATTGAAGGGGGAAAAAGCCGCCAGCGCGTGAACAATGGCCCGTCACCACCCAACCACAATAGTTTTCATAACCACTCCAATATACCTACTATGACGACCTCAACCGAATTCCCCGGCCCTCTTGAAACCCTTACGTACGTCAATCGCGACGGCGTGGCATGGGTGACGCTGAATCGCCCTGAAGTTTACAACGCGTTCAACAATAAGATGCTGTACGAGCTGCGCCACATCTGGCGGGGCCTTCGCCGCGACGACAGTGTGCGCGCGGTGGTCCTGACCGGCGCGGGCGACCGCGCTTTCTGCTCCGGTGTCGACAGAAAGGAAAATGTGGGTGAACGCGTCAAGCCCGAGCAAATCGGCGAGGACCGGCCGAACACGTTCGGATCGACGCCGTTCATGTTCAATGACCCTAAAGACTGGATGTCCCCCAAGACGGTCGGGCTGTGGAAGCCGATTATCGCGGCAGTCAATGGCATGGCATGCGGCGGCGCATTTTACCTGCTCGGGGAAGCCGATATCATCATCGCGGCAGACCACGCGACCTTCTTCGATCCCCATGTGACATATGGGCTGACCATGGCATATGAGTCGGCGATGCTCGCCTCCAAAATGCCTTTGCATGAACTCCTCAGAATCGCCCTTCTTGGCAACTGGGAGCGTATGAGCGCTCAGAGGGCAAAGGAGGTTGGGTTCTTGTCTGAAGTCGTGCCGCTCCAGCAGCTCCACGAGCGGGCGGAATGGATTGCCCGCGCAATCGCCAGTGCGCCGCCCAATGCGATCCAGGCGACGCTTCGGGCGGTTTGGGCGGCAGCGGAACTGAGCCGGTCCCAAAGCCTTGATCTGGCGTGGTCATTCGTTGGACTGGGAAACACGGCGGATCAGATGTCGCAAGGAGACGCATTGTTCAAAAGCGGGGTGAAAATCGCCCCCCGGATTCGATAGCGACCGGTCCCAATCTTTAAGCCGGTCCGCCGACTTCAACGGCAAGCTTTCAGGTTCTGCGTGCGCGAGCCCGGCTGCGTGAGGATGTGCCTGCGTTGTATTGACCACGGGTCACGTCCGCGGTCCGCGCGTTAATGGATCACATGCGCCGGGACTCGAGTCCTTGAGGTCATCGAAATGAGTGAATTAACGGACAAACTGACATCCGAACGCCAAAAGGCCGTTTCGGAAATGGGGGGAGCTGAAAAGGTAGCGAAAATCCACGCGAAAGGAGGGTACACCGCCCGTGACTGGATTAACAACCTGGTCGATCGGGAATCGTTTCAAGAAATCGGAACATTCGCGCAAGCGGCCAAACCTGAGCAGCGTGACGGGAGCTACGGGGATGGAAAAATATGTGGACATGCTCAGGTGGCCGGTCGCCCGATCACTGTCGGTGCCGATGACAATACCGTCAAGGGAGCAAGCGAAGGCCCCTCCAATTTATGGAAGAGCCATCGCTTATACCGGCAAGCATTGAGCTTCGGTAATCCCTTCGTTTGGTTTGGCCAGTGTGGTGGTGGGCGAGTGGACGACCTGTTGGGCGCAGCCGCCATGACTCGCCAACCGGCGATGGAACTCTTTGAGCTTCGGCAACGGCGAATCCCCATGATCACGGCAATTGTGGGGCGTTCATATGGCCAGTCTTCGTTCATGGCTGCCCTGAGTGATTTTGTGGTCCAGTTGCGCGGTACGGCCATGGCGGTCACCTCTCCCCGGGTAATTCAGGTCGCGACCTCGGAGACTATCGACGAAGAAGCTTTGGGGGGCGCAGATGTACACAGCGAGCGATCAGGCCAAATTGATCTCGCTGTCGATACCAAGGATGAGGCAATAACGGCTATCCAGCAATTTTTATCCTATGTGCCAAATAACGCCGAATCTATTTCCCCGCGGACTGAGAGCAGGAGGACCGCACCGGAACCCGCCTTACGGCAGGTAGTGCCAGAGGCCCGCAGGCGAGCTTACGATATGCGCAAGGTGTTAGGGTACTTGGCGGATGATGGGCGGTATCTGGAGTTGAAGCCCAAGTTTGGCCGGTCACTCATTACGGCTCTCGCCCGAGTGAGCGGTCATTCGGTCGGAATTGTAGCTAACCAGCCCATGTTCCAGGCGGGAGCAATGAGCCCGGCGGGGTGCGATAAAGCCGTGCGTTTCATCTGCCTCTGCGATAGCTTCAACATTCCGTTGATCTTCCTGGTCGACACACCCGGTTTCCTGGTAGGGTCGACTGTTGAACATGAAAGGCTGCTATTCAAGGCCATGATGCTCAGCCAGGCTCTGGCCCACGCACGGGTACCTCGGGTGACGTTCATTCTGCGCAAGGCGTTCGGACTTGCATACTTTGCCATGTCCTGTTACGAGCAGGGATCGGGATTTACTTGCGCATGGCCGACCGCGGAGATCAGCTTTATGGATCCGGAAGTCGCCGCTAACGTAGTCCATGCCGGTCAACTGGAAGGGTTGAGCCTGGAGGCGAAGCGCGCCCAGGTAGCAACCCTATCGCAGCGTTTTGCAAAAGAAACAGGCGCCTTCGACGCGGCCGCGGTCATGGGTGTTGACGAAATAATCGACCCGGCCGAAACACCGCGTATTGCTGGTGATGCGATTGAGAGAATGTTGCAGGCATATAATCCTGCCGCCGCTAAGCGTGTTCTTACCTCTTGGCCGACTTGTTTTTGAGTCAACGTTGGCCAGCGTATTGACGCCGCGATGGGACCAATTTCCCCGCTTACCCTTGGGCAATCATCTTGACACTTCCGCTTTCTGGATATCGCGTTCTTGACCTGAGTCGTCAAGTGGCCGCCCCTAGCTGCACTCTCATCCTGGGTGATCTCGGTGCCGAGGTCATCAAGGTTGAGCGCCCTCGAATGGGAGATGACATCCGTAATTATGGCCCTCCCTTCCTAAAAGGCCAGGAGGGCGATGACATCCGCGCGTCTGCCTGGCACGTATGGGTAAACCGAAATAAAAAGGGTATCGCAGTCGACCTATCCAAGCCCGAAGGGCAAGACCTTATAAAGCGTCTGGCGCTCGTGTCAGACGTCTTGGTGGAGAATTACAAGGTCGGGGACTTGGCACGTTATGGCTTGGACGAAAAAAGTCTCCGGAAGCTAAATCCCAAACTTATATATTGCTCAGTCACAGGTTACGGGCAGACCGGACCTTACAGGTACAGGCCCGGTCTGGACGTGCTTTTCCAAGCCGCATGCGGCTTAATGCATATGTCCGGGGAGCCTGATGGTCCTCCGACTCGGGCGGGATTTGTTCTGACGGATTTTGTTACCGGACTCTATACGGCAATCGGGATAATCACCGCCCTCTTTCACAGAGTCGCTCATCATGGGCCTGGGCAGCATATCGACATGGCGCTAATGGATGCCGCTGTTGCGGCCATGTCTCATCGTGCGCAAGCATACCTTCTCAGTGGCGAAGAGCAAGAACGGCAAGGGAATTTTGCGCCGGGTGCGTCTCCGTCCGGCGTGTACAGAACCCTCGACGGCGAGCTTGCCATCTCCGCGGTCACTGACGAGCAATACGCGGTTGTGTGCCGCGCAATCGATCGCCTCGATCTTGGGGAAGATCCCAGGTTCAAGCTCCGAGAAAACCGGGTCCAGAACATGTGGGTTCTCAAAGACCTCCTAAGCGAGGTTTTCAAGCAACGGCCGACCCTCGAATGGGTGGACCGCTTGACCGGATTGGGTGCCGGTGCGGCTCCCGTGAATACCATCTCACAGACCTTTTCGGATGAGCAAGTCCACCACCGTGGGTTGGTGGTTGAAACACACCACCAAGATGCCGGAAAGATCAAGGTTCTCCGAAATCCCATTCGATTTTCCGAGACTCCGCTTGACCGGTACGAACCGCCCCCAAACATCGGGCAACACACCGAAGAGGTTCTGCGCAACCTACTTGGTCTTTCGACCGATGAGATAAGTGAACTACGCGATAAGAGCATCATCTGAAAATCGATCATTAAAAGTGCTTTAGTTAAGTTCTTAACTTCGAGGAAGGACGCCATGAAAATAAGCACACTTATAGCGGTCGTTTGTTTGGCCTGTTCACAAGCGGTAGCCCAGGAATATCCAAATAGGGCGATACGTCTAATAATCCCGTTTCCCGCGGGCGGAGCGACAGATGTCTCTGGCCGACTGGTGGCTGAGAGCATGAAAGACTTTTTGCCGACACCAGTCGTTGTGGAGAATGTGAGCGGCGCGGGCGGCACGCTGGGCGCAGAGCGCGTGGCTCGATCCGCACCGGATGGCTATACGGTCCTTTATTTGCCGAGCGGCGTTGTGGCGGCCAAGTTTACGGTAAAGTCCTTTGCAGATTTCGACCTTGCCAAGAATCTTACGCTCATAAGTTATCTTGCGGAGATACAACCGACGCTCATGTTGGTCAGTTCTGCCTTACCGGTGAGCAATTTGAGAGAATTTACAGCCTACGGTAGGGCTAATCCAGGCAAGATGAACTTCGGGGCATCCAGCAGCGTAGCCGAATTGGATGTGGGGCTGTTCCTGCATCTGGCAGGGATCCAAGCCGCAAAAATCAGCTACCGTGGCAATCAACCTGCGGTTCAGGCTCTGGCCGCGGGTGAGATTGATTTCACAGTGGATGTGCCTCTTGCGACGACAAAGGCCTTCATGGAAAGTGGCCGCATAAAGGCAATCGGCATTCTTACCGGGCGCGAATGGCCGCAAAACCGCGCGCTCGGGCTCGCCAAGGAAGTGGTGCCGGGCTACGAGATGATCCCCAACTGGTTTGGCGTCGCCGGTCCTCCGGGACTACCTCAGGGCATCGTTTCTCGACTTTCGACCGCTTCGCGACTCGCGATCAACAAGAACGAGGTAAAAGCCAAACTCGCTCCCATGGGCGTGCTGGTAGCCGACGGCGACGCAGATGAACTGAAGCGCCAAATTGACAAAGCGTCTACGACATGGAGCGAGGGCGCCAAGGTCACCGGCATCCGCCCCGAGTAAGACAAGCCTTCATCATTGTCCCTCTCGCCGGAGGAAGCAACCGGCCGCTATTTAAAGGAAAAAGAATGGGTGGCTTGAAAAATGGAAACGCCCCTCGACTGACGCCCCTAGACGATGGCTTTCACCATTTCACCGATGATCCGTGGTTGACAGAAGGTTCTTGGTGGTGCTTCTTCGTTCCGGAACGTTGCATCGACGTATGGCTTTACAACGTTAGCCGGACGAATCTGGGGGTTGTTTCCGGAGGTTGTTGGGCATGGGATCATACTGCCCACCAATGCCAGGAGGTCCTGTACTACGCAAACTACAACTGTTTGCCGCTGCCCAAGGAAGCTGACCTCAGAAATATTCAGTTCCCCAGTGGAGTAAGAATCGAAACGCTTGAGCCGCTTCAAAAGTACCGTTTGAGCTATTCGGATGGCGACTTAATACAGATAGATGTCGTATTTGAAGGGGTTGCCGCCCCTTGTCTGAATGTCACAGACGAAAAAGGGCCCGCCGCGCGGTTTGAGCAGCTATGCCTCGTGACAGGCGACATGCGTCTCCTTGGGGAGAACTTTCGAATCAACAGTTTGGCCCTGCGCGACCATTCCTGGAGCGTCCGCCCGGAAAGGCGTGAACGAATCGACCCCAGATGGACGCGGCATGCCAGCGAACTTGGGCAGGGTCCGGTGGGCTTTCTCTTCGGTGCTGAGTCTCCGCGCGACGCATTCCTGGTTTCCAGGCTGGGTTCGGGGTACCTGATTGCTGATGGGCAACGGGCATCAATTCCGTTCCTTGAAAATCAGTCCATTGAGCGAAGCGACGCAACCGGTCTTTTGCGCAGAGTGACTGTTTCCGGAAGGGACGAACTGGGGCGCGAGTTCCAAGCCGTGGGTACCGCTGTTAATGGTATGTCTGTGCCCATGCCAGGATGCCATTTCGCAATGTGTAATTATTTGATGGATTGGCAATTCAATGGTCATCGCGGCTGGGGTGAGATTCAGGAGGTTTGGCCACGTCCTGCTTGGTCTTCCTATCGCCGTTGGCAGATCGCGAATTTCGCCAGGTAGCCTGGTATGCACATAGGTCCCCAGCGTAATGCAGAACAGGTTCGCAGTGAGATCGAAAGTTGGTTTCGAAAGAGATATTCCCATACCCGCATTGACGTCCCCACAATCAGCATACCGCGAACAGGTGGCCGGACAAATGACACGTTCATTCTTGAGGTGAATTCACAAGGAGCGCTCCCCTACGAGAGGCTGGTGCTGCGGATAAGGCCCGATCGCCACCAGGTTTTTCATGACCTGAAATTCGAGGAACAATTTCGTGTTTTGGAGGTACTGAACGAACGACAAGTAATACCGGTTCCCGGCGTTCTATGCTATGAGCCTGATGCTTCCCTATTCGGGGTTCCCTTTTATCTTATGGAAGCAGTAGATGGGCAAAGCCCCGGGGACCGACCTTCTTACAGGATACAGGGGTTTGTATATGACGCTTCCAAGAAGGAGCGGCGAAGCATATGGGAAAGCGCGGTGCGCACCTTGGGCGACTTACATCGTTTTCGGTTCGGATCCGATGAACTGTCGTTTCTGGACAAGGATGGAAATGCCCGCTCGGGGCTTGAGCGACAAATGGTTTGGTGGAGAGATTTTCTGAATTGGGCTGCCGAAGGCAAAACGGTCCCTCTTGCCGAAAAAGGGTGGGACTACCTCATCAGTCATCCCATTAAAAATCCCCCCACGGCCCTTTCATGGGGCGATTCACGCCTGGGCAATATGATCATAAAAAATTTCGAATGTGCCGCGGTGATCGACTGGGAGTTGGTATCGCTCGGCGGCGGGATGCAAGACCTCGCGTATTGGCTGCTCTATGAATACGAATTCCTGCCCCATCCACAACTCGAGGGCTTTGGCACGCGTGACGAAACTATCGCCTTGTGGGAAGAATCCAGCGGGCATCGGGCTGACGATCTATTGTGGTACGAGATCTTTGCGGCGCTCAAGCTTTTCGCGATCATCATTCGCTTGTGCGCTCTGCGGCTAAGAAATGGGGAGCCCGATCCCTATCAGGACTACGAGTGGAACAACCGGTGCACCCATCGGCTGGCCCATTTGCTGGGTCTCCCGCCTCCTGGTCGACTGCCGTAAACCGGGGTCGCTTGCCGGCGATTGAGCGTTTGCGTCGTGGCGGTATCGTATAAGAAACGTTGCAAATGATAGGTTAGGGCGTCACGGTACGGGTGTCTCTACCGGAACGAAGTATCCGACCGGGAAATTTCCCCAAGAATTCGTTCTCACGCACGATTTCGCACCCTCCAACGAGTACGTTATTGACCCCGACCGCATCGGCAAACAGACGTCCGGCGCCGGCCGGCAAATCCTGGCGCATATGCACCGGGCCGGCTCCCACAGTGTCGGGATCAAAGATCACCAGATCGGCATGGTATCCGATCTTTAAGGCGCCGCGGTCCACCAATCCAATCAGGCCGGCGGGTACGCTGGTCAGTTGGCGCACGGCCTGCTCAACGGTCAGGAGCTTGCGGTTTCGAACGCCTTCGGCGAGCACCTGCACGGGTGCCGTAAAGCTGTCGATCATGTCCAAGTGCGCGCCGGCATCGGAAGCACCGACAATCGTTCTTTCATCCAGCCACGCCTCCGCGCGCATCTTCCAGGTGGCCTCATCATTGCCGCCGTGCGGCATTTGCAGTGAAGTACGAAGTTCGTCCGCCACGACGATCTCGCACATGGCATCAAACGGAGGCTTTCCAAGCGCCTTCGAAGCCTCACCTATGGTTTTGCCTTGGAACCGCTTGTAAGCCGGATGAAACACCTCCGCGATCGTCCAGTAGTCCCATCGGGAAGGTAGTCTGCGCGGCACCGGGCGGCCGGGCGTCCCAGGCTCGATCGATCGACGCCGCTCCGGGTCGCTTAACCACTTTATCCGCTCAGGGATCGACTGGCGGAAAAGTTCGTCCCACCCGGAATACGTATCCAGTATGAACCCGCTTATGAAATTGACCCAGACTGTGTTCACCTGAGCGGTAACCAAAGGCACGACCCGCGCCCCACGCTCGCGCGCATAATCGCTCGCCCCCAGGTGCGACTCGTACATGTCCCGCCTCTTGGACATGGGATTGAGCACGTTCCAGTTGAGAGGGCGGTTTGCCGCTTTTGAAAGATCGGTCATCAGATCCAACTGTTCGGGCGGGAATACGTCCGACATGACCGGCAGGAATTCGAGCGTGGTACCGGGGAAATCCTTGAGAACCCCCGCCAATGCCAACAGCTCTTCCCGTGTGGCGAAGCGTGAAGGGACCGGGTTGCCATCCGCATCGTTATGCGTAGAACTGATCGTTGACGAAAAGCCCATGCCTCCTGCCTGCAGAGACAGGCGCAGCAGGTGCTGCATGGCCGCGATCTCTTGGGCGTCAGCCTTATTCCCAACTGCCCGCGCTCCCATCACGGCGCGGCGCAACGCTGAGTGCCCCACCATGAAGCCCATATTCAATGCGGTGCGTCCATCCAGGCGGTTGAGGAAATCGGCAAAGGTCACCCAATCCCACGGCACACCGGCTTTCAGCGCTTCCAGGGGCATGCCCTCTACCCGGGCCAGCATGCGCATCAGATAGGCGGCATCGTCCTCGTTGCCGGACAGTGGTGCGATGCTGAAGCCGCAATTTCCCGATACAACGGTAGTTACGCCGAAGTGGCTTGAAGGGCTGAGTGTGGGATCCCAGAAAGCCTGGGCATCGTAATGAGTATGGATATCGACGAAACCGGGAGCCAAGATGCTGCCTTGCGCATCGATAACCCTGACAGCGTCACCGTCGATTTTTCCCAGTGCCGCGATCCGGCCCTCCCGTATGCCCAGACTGCCCGTGCTGGCGGGGCCTCCGCTTCCGTCGACCAGTCGCGCATTGTCTATCCGAATATCGAAGGGCGCCGTACTGGATGCGTAGTTCATATTCCTCTCCTGATCCCGGATCCATATTCCGGCGCATCATCCAAAGCAAACCAATATTTGATGATGACCTCGCAACGGCGCGTAAGAAGAAAGAACAACATCAAAACTCCGCACCGTTCAGACAGTGCCCACTGGAACCAGGCTCTTTGGACGAGCGTCAGTCCGAGTCTCGTAAAGATACAGTCAAGGGTAGTATGATCTGACTAGAACGTCAATAGATCGACGTCGGTGACCGAAGCGTCATAAAGCACAGCATGTCATGTCAAGCATCGCCAAGCATAAGAGGTGTGTTTTATTTTGGAGAAGCTATGCTCTCGCTGCCCCTTGCCCCTTATCGCGTCCTTGATCTGAGCCGGCAGATCGCCGGGCCAAGCTGCTCGATGATGCTTGGTGACCTGGGTGCGGAAGTCATCAAGGTTGAACGGCCAGGCTCGGGCGACGACATCCGCAACTATGGGCCGCCTTTCCTGAAAGATCGCCTTGGCCAGGACAAAAATGTCTCCGCGTGGCATCTATGGGCAAATCGCAATAAAAAGGGCATCACTGTCGATATTTCGAAGTCGGAAGGGCAGGACATCATCCGGCGCCTGGCGCTCAAGTCGGACGTAGTGCTCGAAAATTATAAGGTCGGCGATTTAGCGCGGTACGGGCTTGACGAGAAGAGCCTTCGGAAACTCAAGCCGGATTTAATCTATTGCTCCGTCACAGCCTATGGCCAGACCGGGCCTGATGCCGCCCGCCCGGGTCTTGATGTACTTTTTCAGGCGGCTTCCGGCTTTATGAGCGTCAGCGGAGAGCCGAACGGCCCGTCCACCCGAGCAGGTTTCCCCCTGAGTGACCTGTTAACCGGCCTGTATTCGGCAATCGCCGTCATCACAGCTCTTTTTTATCGCGTGGCCCATCATGGTCCGGGTCAGCACATCGACATGGCTCTGATGGACGCGTCCATCGCGGCGATGTCAAATCGCGCGCAAAGCTATCTCATGGATGGCAAGGACCAGTGGCGCCAGGGGAATTTGACGCCCAATGCTTCTCCCTCCGGCGTATACCCGACAGCGAGCGGAGAAATCGCAATATCCGCCGTCACGGACGAGCAGTACGCGGTTGTTTGCAAGGCGATTGGGCGTTCCGATCTCGCCGAAGACCCTAGGTTCAAATTACGCGCTGAACGAATTGCCAACATGTGGACTTTGGTGGAAATACTCTCGGACGTCTTCAAAAAGCGTCCTGCAAAGGAATGGGTGGATTTGTTGAAACAAGCCGGGGCAGGGGCCGCAGTGGTCAATACCGTCGCTCAAGCGTTTGCGGAAGAACAAGTGCAGCATCGCCAGATGGTCGTGGAAGTGGAGCATCCCGATGCCGGGACCATAAAGCTGATTCGCAATCCGATTCGCTTCTCGGATACTCCACTTGACCGCTACGAAGCGCCGCCGGACCTCGGCCAACATACAGACGAAATCCTGGTCAATCTTCTTGGATTATCTCCGGACGAAGTTGCCCGTCTGCGTAAGAGCAAGATAGTTTAAGAGGCTGCCAAACAAATCAGGTCACGGTGAGCGGCCGCTCAACCCGCGCACGCAGCGTGTTACATGGGATCGTAGCGGTCTGGCCTGTCGCCGAACGGGTGGAAAGATCCCTTGATCGTGGGAATCATGGCTAGAAGCTGCTCCGGGGTCCACCCGCCGTCGCGATGAATGGTGCGGACCAGGCGGTTTTGGCTGTAAATAAAGACCTCTCCGCCGCGCGCTCCGAAAACCTGGCCATTAACCTGGTTGGCGGCGTCGCTCGCCAGCGTTGTCGCCAGTACCGCCACTGACTCGGGCGGCATTTTTGCCAGCCGCGCCTGGCGCGCTGCTTTCATGTCCGAAGCTACCGGAACGCTCTGAGTCATGCGCGTGGAGGCCGCGGGGGCAATGCAGTTCGAGCGTACGTTGTACCGCTGCATGTCCAGGGCGAGCGCAGTCGACAGGCCCACGATACCCATCTTTGCCGCCATGTAGTTGGCCTGCCCGACGTTGCCGAGCAGCCCCGAGGTGGATGTCATGTGCAGGTAACAGCCGGACTCCTGCTTCTTGAAATGATCGGCTGCCGCACGGCTGACGTAGAAGGCGCCGTACAGGTGCACCTTGATGACTGCGTCGAAATCCTCAGGCGACATCTTGAACACCATGCCGTCCCGCAATATGCCCGCGTTGTTCACCACCACGTCGATCTTGCCGAAGGCTCTTACCGTCTCAGCCACCATGCGCTGCGCACCTTCCCACTCCGAGACGCTGTCGTAGTTAGCCAAGGCTTGTCCGCCCGCCTGGGTGATGAAGTTGGCCGCTTCCTGCGCCGGGCGCTCGGTCGTATCCTGACCATACAGGCCCGCGCCCACGTCGTTCACCACGACGCTCGCGCCGTGCGCCGCCATCATCACGGCGATCTCGCGTCCGATGCCCCGGCCGGCGCCAGTTACGAGAACAACCTTATTCGACAGCAGTTTTTCGCTCATATTAATTTAAGCCTTGTGAAGATTCGGCGTTCCGGAATGTGCATTGGCGTTCAACCGCGAACCGTGAAAACATCGGCCACGCAATTGAGCCGAGCGGCCGAATTCGAGAGCGCAGCAACGATTCGGCGCCGAGCATTGCCAGAAGGAAAGCGCATTGCACCGTCCGAGCGTACGGACGATTAGAAAACGTCGGGAAAAATCGTGTCTGCCGTGCGCCGCATTAAATCGATTTGACCCGCTCGATCGAGTGAGACAGTTGTCAGAGTAATCGTGCGGGCGCCCCAGGAAATCAATTCACGCAGGCGCTCCGCGCATACCGCCGGGGGGCCGATGATCGCGAATCGCTCGATGAGGTAGTCAGTCAAACCGTACTTGTCGAGCAGGCTGGCATTGAAATGGTGATCGCCAAGCTGCTGGTGACTGCTGCTCCGGTACTCGGCCTGAAGGCCGCGGAACCCGGCGTGAAGGTGTTCAGGTACGAATTTGTCGGTGAGGGAGTGCCGGAATGCGCGATTGGCTGTGCCGGCCAAGGCGAACTTTATGGCCTCGCGGCCGGCAGCGACGTCGTCACACAATTCAAACGGGATAATCCATTGAAGCTCGACATCGTCCACGCTGCGCCCTGCTTCGGTGACACCGGCATGGACCTGCCTAATGCTTGCTTCCACGACTTCGCGCGAGATGCCGTTAAATAGGATCGCGCCGTCAGCGAAGGTTCCAGCCAGTCGTTGCGTCTTAGGACCCTCACTGCACAGGTGCATGGGCACCGGCTTGGCTGCCCATTTCATCGTCAGTGTTTGTCCCTGATAGACTGCTGGCCGACCTGAGCACAGGGACTGAACGGCACGCCCGTACGCTTCGACTTCGGCCATTTTGGCGCGTGGCTTGCCCATATTGGCGACGGCGCTATCACCCGATCCCAGGCCATAGAAGGCGCGGCCCCCGGAAAGCAGCTGGAGACTCTCCATGGCGGCCGCTGATGCGACCGGATGCCGGCTGATCGGGTTCGTCCCCTGCACGGAAAGGCGCAACGTACTCGAGTGCTGGGCGGCGATGGCCAGTGTGATAAAGGGATCGTTCCACAGCGTGGGCGAGTCACCGGTAGCGACATGCGAGAAACCGGTGGCTTCGGCAGTTCGCACCCATTCCGGAAACAGGTTGTAGTCCCCGGGGATGCAACCTATGCCAATGCGGACGGCGGGTTGTGGATTTTCCATGCTCACGGCTTAATTAAGGTACACAAATTGAGCAAACCATAAAGGGGAAATGACGAGGCTACCCGG
>Ga0068858_100004804_pt1 | contig 13238 bp, 10 predicted proteins | sample KBSSwiS12_FD_66589 | JGI IMG/M metagenome (GOLD analysis project Ga0068858, IMG submission 66589) | Switchgrass rhizosphere microbial communities from Kellogg Biological Station, Michigan, USA - KBS Switchgrass S1-2 | ecosystem: Host-associated > Plants > Roots > Rhizosphere > Soil ... | reverse complement strand
CCACGATCGGCTCGATGAGCGATCTCGATGCCGCCAGCCTCGACGATGTGAAGGCATGGTTCCGCGACCATTATGGCCCCAACAATGCCGTGCTGGTGCTCGCCGGCGACATCGACGTCGCCACCGCGCGGCCGCTCGTCGAGAAATATTTCGGCGCCATCACGCGGGGCCCACAGGTCCATCTGCCGGGGGCACCCGTGCCGACGCTCGCCGCGCCCAGGGCCGAGACGATCACCGACCGCGTCGCCAATACCCGGCTCTACCGCATGTGGGCGGTACCCGGGATCAACGACAAGGAATCGGTCGCGCTCGATGTCGCCGCGGCGGCGCTCGGCGGGCTGTCGAGCGCGCGGCTCTATCAGGCGCTGGTCAAGAAGGAGAAGCTCGCCGTCTCGGCCCGCGCCAGCAACGAAAGCTTCGCGCAGGTCGGCATCTTCCAGATCACCGTCGATGTGAAGCAGGGGGTCGACCCGGCGCTGGTCGACCGGCGCATCGACGAAATCCTCGCCGATTTCCTAAGCAAGGGTCCGACCGCCGACGAGGTGCAGCGCATCGCCACCACCGCAGCGGTGCGGCGCATCGCCGGGCTGGAAGGGATCGGTGGCTTTGGCGGCAAGGCGGTCGCGCTGGCGCAGGGCGCGCTGTTCTCGAACGACCCCGATCATTACAAGAAGGAACTGGCGATCCTCGCCGCCGAAACGCCGGCGCGCGTCACCGCCGCGGCGCGGAAATGGCTGTCGCGCCCGGTCTATGCCTTGACCGTCGCGCCCGGTCCCCGCGCCGCCTATGCCCAGGCCGCCGCGCCGGCCAGGGCGGCTGTCGCCGCCGCGCCCGATGCGCCGCCGGTCAGGCTCGATGTCGGCAAGGTCGAGGCGCTGTCCTTCCCGACGGTCGAGCGCACCCGCCTGTCGAACGGCATCGAGCTGGTCTATGCGCAGCGCGGCGCGGTTCCGATGACCCGCGCGGTGGTGGTGTTCGACGCCGGGGCGGCGGCCGATCCCGCCGGGCGGCTCGGCACCCAGGGTTTCACCCTGTCGATGATGGACGAAGGCACGCCGACGCTCGATTCGAACCAGATCGGCGCCGCGCGCGAACGGCTCGGCATGGCGCTCGGCATCGGCGCCGGGGCCGATCGCACTTCGCTCAGCCTGTCGGTGCCGAGCGTGAACCTCGCGCCCGCGCTCGACATCTTCGCCGACGTGACGCGCCACCCGACCTTCCCGGCGGCCGAGATGGAGCGCGTGCGCGGGCAGTTGCTGTCGGCGATCGCGCAGGAAAAGACCAACCCCAGCGCGCTCATCGGCCGCGCCATTCCGCCGCTGCTCTATGGCGCTGACTCGCCCTATGCCAAGCTCGCTGCCGGTACCGGCGATCCCGAAGCGATCAGGACGATGACCCGCGACGAGATGCTCGCCTTCACCCGCGCGTGGATCCGGCCCGACAAGGCGAAGATCTTCGTGGTCAGCGATCGCCCGCTGGCCGAAATCAAGGCCGCGATGCAGGCCCATTTCGGCGACTGGACCGCCACCGGCCCGGCCGGCGTCAAGGCCTTCCCGGCGGCGCCCGTGCAGGCCGCGCCGAAGATCATGCTGATCGACCGGCCGGATTCGCCGCAGTCGATCATCGCCGCGGTGCAGCTGACCGGCCTGACGGGCACCGACGACCTGCTGCCCTACAGTACCGCCAACGTCGTGCTGGGCGGCGATTTCCTGTCGCGCATCAACATGGACCTGCGCGAAGCCAGGCACTGGTCCTACGGTTCGAACGGGCGGTTCGTGGCGCTCGAACACGCCGCGCCTTACCAGATCTTCGCGCCCGTCCAGGGCGACAAGACCGGCGCCGCGATCGCCTCGCTGCAGGACGACGTGAAACATTTCCTCACCGACAAGGGCATCACCCAGGCCGAGTTCGACCGCACCATCGCCGGCGCCACGCGCCAGCTTGCCGGCAGCTTCGAGACCGCCAATGCCGTGCTCGGCGCGATGCAGACCAACGACCTGCTGCGCCGCCCCGACGATTATTACCAGACGCTCGCCGCGCGCCTCGCGCGCTTCACCCGGCCCGAGCTCGACGCCGCCGCGCGCCGCGTGATCGATCCGGCGAAACTGATCTGGGTGGTGGTCGGGGATGCCGCGAAGGTGCGGCCACAGCTTGACAGCCTCGGCCTGCCGGTTGAGGTGGTGCCGGCGGAATCCGTTGCGGATCAGCACTGATTGGAGAGCATCATGTCGGTCGATGGCACCTATAACACCACCGTGAAATCGCCGCTCGGCGACCAGCAGGCAGTGCTGACGGTCAAGAGCGACGGCAACAGCTGGACCGGCACCCAGTCCGGCGCAATGGGCACCGCCGAGATCACCGACGGCAAGGTCGACGGCAACACGATCAGCTGGAAGATGTCGATCACCGTGCCGATGCCGATGACGCTCGACTGCACCGCGACGATCGATGGCGACACGCTGACCGGCTCGGTCGGCGCCGGCGCGTTCGGCAGCTTCCCGATGACCGGCACGCGCGCTTAAGCGACCGCCGGGGCGACGAAGCGGCTCGCCTCCCCACGGGGAGCGCGGGCCGTTTTCTTTTAGGACCACGGCCGCCGGCATCCGGGCTTTTACGCATGATGGCGCCGGGGCAACGCCTCTAGGCTTGGGCTCATGAGGAGTTCAGGCATGATCGTTCGCCCTATCGGGATATGTGCGGGCAACGCGCGCCCATCCTCGCCGCCGGCATCGGTGGCATGACCCGCGGCCTTACCCTCGCCTTTCACGGCGCGTCGCGTACCGTGACCGGCTCATGCATGGAATTCTGCCATGACGGCAAGCGCGTGCTGGTGGATTGCGGCCTGTTCCAAGGCTCGCGCACGCTGGAGACGCTCAACCGCGCCGACTTCGCCTTCGACGCGCGCAAGGTCGACGCAGTCATCCTGACCCATGCGCATATCGACCATAGCGGGCTGCTCCCCCGGCTCGTCGCCGAGGGCTTTGCCGGCGACATCTGGTGCACCGAGCAGACCGCCGCGCTGCTCGAATTCATGCTCGCCGATGCCGGCCGCATCCAGGAGGGCGATGCCGCCCGCCGCAATCGCCGCAAGGATCGCGCCGACCAGCCCGCGATCGAGCCGATCTATACCGAACAGGACGCCATCGCCGCGTGGCGGCAGACCCGGCCGGTCGATCTCGAAACATGGTTCGAGCCCGCGCCCGGCTTCCGCGCGCGCCTGTGGAACGCCGGGCACATCCTCGGCTCGACCTCGGTCGAACTGATCGCCGACGACACCCATGTGCTGTGCTCGGGCGACATCGGCCCCGAGCACAAGGCGTTCCAGCTCGATCCGCAAGGCCCGGCCGGGTTCGATCACGTCATCTGCGAATCGACCTATGGCGATCGCACGCGCGATGATCTCACGCTCGAACAGCGCCGCGCGGTGCTGGAAACCGAGGTCAAGGAAGCGCTCGCGCACGGTGGCAACCTGGTCATTCCGGTCTTCGCGCTGGAACGCACCCAGGAATTGTTGCTCGATCTCGCCACGCTGATCGATGCGAAGCGCATCCCCGCCGTGCCCGTGTTCGTCGATTCGCCGCTCGCCAACCAGACGACGCGCGTCTTCGCCAGATATGCCGGCACGCTGGAGGACATGGAAGGCGGCAACATCTTCCGCAACAGCGCCTTCCACTTCGTCGATGCCACGGCCGAATCGATCCGCCTCAACAGCGTGTCGGGTGCGATCATCATGGCGGCGTCGGGCATGTGCGAGGCGGGGCGCATCCGTCACCATCTGATCCACAATCTGTACAAACGCGAGGCGACCATCCTGTTCGTCGGCTTCCAGGCCGAGGGCACGCTCGGCCGGGTGATCCTCGAAGGCGCCGAACGCGTGCGGATCTGGGGCGAGGACATCGTGGTGCGCGCGCGCATCCGCCGCATCGAAAGCTATTCCGCCCATGCCGATCAGGATGGCCTGCTCGGCTGGATCGAGGCGCGGCGGCCGGTCGCCGGCAGCCTGTTCCTGTCGCATGGCGAGGCGGGCGCGATCGAGGCGCTGCGGCGTCTCGCGACGGCGAAGGGTCTGGCGTCGTCGATCCTCGCACCCGAAATCGGCGAGGTCTATCGGCTCCAGCCGGCGATGCCGGCGGCGCGTCTCACCACCGCCGATCCGCGGCTGCGCGACGCGATCGGGCCGGACTGGCAGAACAGCTATGCCGATTTCGCCACCGGCCTGAAACGCGAACTTGCACAGATCCGCGACGCGAAGGCGCGCGAGCGCGCCGTCGCCGAAATGCGCGCCGTGCTGGAAAGCTACAAGGACGCGCGCGCCGAGCAGAAGGCGCAGCGCTATCACGCGTGAGGCGGGCACGGTGACGACCGGCATGAGGATCAGGCGGGTCGCGATCGATACCCAGCCCGAGAACACCGCCTTCCTGCCGCGCTCGGCCGATGGCTATGGCGCGGAGCAGTTCTTCGCGCTGCGCAAGATCGAGGTCGCCGGAGGTGGCCATAGCATCCTCGCGACGCTGATGGTCAGCGACGACCCGGCGATCGTCGGCGCCGGCGAAATCGGCCTCGGCGAACAGGCCTTTCGCCGGCTCGGCCTGCCCGAAGGCGCCTGTGTTGCGATCGCCCATGCCAGGCCGCCGCAGAGTCTGGAGGCGGTCCGTCGCAAGATCGGCGGCGACGTGCTGAGCGACGACGAGATCGCCGCGATCATCATCGACATCGCCGCCTATCGCTATTCGCCGATGGAGATCGGCGCCTTTCTGGTTGCCTGTGCCGGCTTCATGTCGACCCAGGAGACGCTGGCGCTGACCCGCGCCATGGCCGATGTCGGCAGCCGGCTCGATTGGCATGTGCCGCTGGTGGTCGACAAGCATTGCATCGGCGGCATCCCCGGCAACCGCACTTCGATGGTCATCGTGCCGATCGTCGCCGCGCACGGCCTGATCATGCCCAAGACCTCGTCGCGTGCCATCACCTCGCCCTCCGGCACCGCCGACACGATGGAGGTGCTCGCCCATGTCGACCTGACCGCCGAGCGCATCCAGGCGATCGTCGCGCGCGAAAAGGCGGTCCTCGCCTGGGGCGGGCGGATGAACCTGTCGCCGGCCGACGACGTGCTGATCTCGGTCGAGCGGCCTTTGCGCATCGACACCGCCGAGCAGATGGTCGCCTCGATCCTGTCCAAAAAGCTCGCCGCAGGCTCCACCCATATGGTGATCGACATTCCGGTCGGCCCCAGCGCCAAGGTCCGCACCCAGGCCGAGGCGGTGCGGCTGCGCAAGCTCTTCGAATATGTCGCGCACAAGGTCGGGTTGACGATCGACGTCGTCCTGACCGATGGGTCGCAGCCGATCGGCCACGGCATCGGGCCGGTGCTGGAGGCGCGCGACGTCATGGCGGTGCTGCGCCGCGAGGCCGACGCGCCCGCCGATCTGCGCGAGCGCGCGCTGCTCCTCGCCGGTCGCGTGCTCGATTTCGATCCCGATCTGCCCGGCGGGCGCGGTCATGCCCGCGCGCGCGAACTGCTCGATTCCGGCGCGGCGCTCGCCGCGATGGAACGGATCATCGCGGCGCAGGGCGCGCAGGCCATGGTCTGCGAAGCCGGGCCGCTGCGCCGGGAGATCGTTGCGGCGGCCGATGGCGCGGTGGTGGCGATCGATTGCCACCGCATCGCGCGTATCGCGCGGCTCGCCGGCGCGCCGACGGACAAGGGCGCCGGCATCGACCTGTTGTGCAAGATCGGCGACCGCGTCGCGCGCGGCGATCCGCTCTATCGCATCCATGCCCGGTCGGAGACCGGGCTCGGCTTCGCGGCCGAGCTCGCCGCCGAGGATTCGGGTTACCGGCTGGTCGCATGACCGCGCCGACGCTCCACGCCTTTGCCGAAGCGCTGGCCCCCGCCGGCCGCCTCGCCGCGCTGCTGGGGATCGCTTGCCGGCCGATCACCACGCGCCGCTTCCCCGATGGCGAAAGCCTGGTACGGGTCGCCGCGACCGGCGACAACGCGATCCTCTATCGCTCGCTCGACCATGCCAATGACCGGCTGGTCGAGCTGTTGCTCGCTGGTGCGGCGCTGCGCGATCGCGGCGCGCGCCGTGTCGTCCTCGTCGCGCCCTATCTCGGCTATATGCGCCAGGACACCGCCTTCCACCCCGGCGAGGCGGTCAGCCAGCGCGTCGTCGGCCAGCTGCTCGCCGGCCATTTCGACGCGGTGGTGACGGTCGACCCGCACCTGCACCGCATCGCCTCGCTGGCCGAGGTGATGCCCGGTATCGCCGCCGTCGCGGTGTCGGCGGCGCCCGCGCTGGCCGATGCGTTACGCGCGACGCTGCCGCGCGACGCCATCCTCATCGGCCCCGACGCGGAATCCCGGCCATGGGTCGAATCCGTCGCGACGCCGCTCGGCTGCGAAATGCTGGTCGGCGAGAAGCGCCGGCGCGGCGACCGCCAGGTCGAGCTGACCATCGCCGGGATCGAGCGCGTGCGCGGCCGGCCTGTCATGCTGGTCGACGATCTCGTCTCCAGCGGCGCCACCCTGCTCAGCTGCGCCGCATTGCTGCGCGCCGCCGGCGCCGTTCAGGTCGAGGCCTGCGCGACGCACTGCCTCGCCGGCCCGCACGACCTGCGCAGGCTGGCCGAGGGCGGCATCGCCCGGATGCGCGCGACCGACACCGTTGCCGGCCCGACCGCCGACATCGCCATCGCGTCCGCCCTGGCCGCGGCGCCCGACGCGCGCGCCGCGATCATGGGCGGGTGACGGCCGTGCGGGCTATTCGTGGATCCGCCAGGCGGTTTCGGTGCAGACGTTGAAGCTGCGGCGGATCGTCGAGGTATCGTCGGAAAACACCGCCTTGAGGTCGAAGCTGCAATAGCAGGTGCCGTCGTCGAAATTGACCGTGACGGTGTTGCCGGGGCCGAGCACCTTGCGCCCGAGCACGTCTTCCTGCCACGAATCCGCCCCGACATTGGAACCGTACAGTTCGCGCAGCGAATAGCTCGTGTCGTTGATGATCTTGATCCGGCGGTTCTTGCCGTCGCGGCATTGCGCCTCGGCCGAATTGGCAAGGAACAGCGCGGAAAGGGCGATCACGCCCAGGCCGACAAGCTTCACCTTCACCTTCATCTTCATGACAACCCCCGCTTCTGTTTCCCCGGGCTGATGCCCGAACGGGGCCATGAGCCCTTGAAGCGCGGCGGGATTGGACAAATAGGCCGTTTTCGTATCGGCGTCGGTCGCCATGCGTCCCCGGCACGAGCTTTTCCTGTTTGCCCGTCAATTCCGCTCGGGCAGCGGCAGCAATATCCCGTGCGGGTCGTCGCCGGCCGCGCGCCTGACCGCATCGAGCAACCAGTCGCGAAAGCACCGAACCTTGGCCGCGTTGCGCTTGTGTTCGGGATAGACCAGCCAGAAGGCGTTGCCATAGGTCGCGACGTGCGGGAATGGCTGGACCAGCAGCCCGGCGTCGATCGCCGGCTGGAACATCGGCGGACTAAGGATCGCGACGCCATGTCCGGCAATCGCTGCGTGCCCGTCGAGCACCTGCGATTCGAAGCGAATGCCGCTGCCGCCCGCGCCCTCCGCGCCGCCGACCGCCAGCGTATCGAACCATAAATCCCACCAGTCGTCCTCGGGCGAGATGCGGATGGTCGAGCGCAGATCGGCCGGCGTGGCCAGCGGATGGCGCGCGAGGAAGCCGGGATTGGCTAACGGCGTCACTGGCATGCGCATCAGAAAGTGCGATACCAGCCCGGGCGCCGGGGCCGGCAGGCCGCGGATGGCGACATCGAATTCGCTCGCCGCGAGATCGACCATCTGGTCGGACACATCGAGCCGCACCGTGAGATGGGGGCGGACGATATGGAATTCGCCCAGCCGCGCCGAGAGCCAGTTGGTAGCGAAGGTACGCGGCGCGGTAATGGCGAGAATTGAATCGCTCTCGGTTCGTGCGACTGCAAATGCATCTCCCAGCGCGGTGAACGCTTCACTCACGCGCGGCGCGATGCGGCGTCCAAGGTCGGTCAGCACCATGCCACGGCCCTTGCGGACGAATAGTGCCGCGCCCAGCCGTTCCTCCAGCAGCTTCATCTGATAGCTCACCCCGGCCTGGGTCATCGCCAGTTCCTCGGCGGCGCGGCTGAAATTCTCGTGGCGTGCCGCCGCCTCGAAGGCGCGAACGGCGGAAAGTGGCGGGATCGGCTGCATCGAGTAATTATAAGTGCAGCTTGCAGATGGCGTCCACCGCTTTGTTGGTGCTTCGGGCGATGCGCCGGCAAGGAGAGGCGGTCGATCACGACGAATGGAAGGATGTTACCGATGTTGAAATATCTCATTCCGGCGGTGCTCATGACCGCCTTTCTCCCGGGTGCCGTCACCGCGCAGGAAACCACCACCACGGTGCATGTCGCCTATCGCGATCTCGATCTGCGGAGCGCCCCCGGCGTGCACCTGTTCGACCGCAGAATCGCGAAAGCGATCGAGCAGGTTTGCCCCGAGGATGTCGCTTCCAGCCTGTCGCTAAAGCTGCTTGTCGCGCGGTGCCGCAAGGCGGCGCTGGCGGGGGTCGCAAGCCAGCGCGAGGCGGTGCTGGCCAGTGCCGCGCGTCACGCGGTCGAACTGGCCGGGCGCTGATCGCCAACGGCTCCGGAGGGTGTGCGACCGTGCTGGGAGCCGCGCGCTCCACGGCACGCGTCGCCGCCGCCGAACGATCAAGTATAACTGATATATCGACATGGCCGCGGACGTGACTGGACGCCAAATCGGTTCAGATCGAAGCGCACAGTGGCTAAGGTCGTTTTCAGGCGGATCGGAATGCTGGAGGCGATTCCGGTCGCACCCATCGCCATGCCCGACACAGCAAGGGAGAAGCACATGCCGACCACCGCTGAAAAGCGCGCCGCCTTTCGCAAGCTGCATGAGGACGGCTTTTTCATCATCCCCAACGCCTGGGACGGCGGCAGCACGAAGCGGCTGACTGATCTCGGCTTCAGGGCGATCGCCTCGACCAGCGCCGGCGCGGCCTGGGCGGCGGGCCGCAACGATGGTGATCTCAGCCGTGACGAGGTGCTGGCGCATCTTCGCCAGCTCGTCGCGGCGACCGACCTGCCGGTCAATGCGGACTTCGAGAACGGCTTTGCCGACGCGCCCGATCAGGTCGCGGCCAATGTCGCGCTGGCGGTCCACACCGGCGTTGCCGGCATCTCGATCGAGGACTGGTCGGGCAGCGCGATGTACGACACCGGCCTCGCGGTCGAGCGATTCGCCGCCGCCCGGGCCGCGATCGACGCGGCCGACCCGTCGGTGATGTTGATCGGCCGCAACGAGAATTTCCGCGTCCCCGGCATGCCGGTGGCCGACAGCATCAAGCGCGCGATTGCCTATGCCGAGGCCGGCGCGGATTGCCTGTTCGTGCCCTTCATCCTCGATCGCGGTGCCGTCGCAGAGCTGGTCGCGGCGGTGGCGCCCAAGCCGGTCAATGTCGTGGTACATCAATATGACGACAGCATCGCCGGCTATGCCGCGCTCGGCGTGCGCCGCTGCAGCCTCGGCGGCAGCCTCGCCAGCATCATGTGGAAGGCGTTCGACGAGGCGGCGCGACGGGTGAAGGCCTGCGAGCCTCCGCTACTTTCCTGAGTCGCGTGCCGGCGCCGGTGCGAACGGATCTTTCGGAATATCGTCGGAATGCGCCTTCCCGCCCGCTGCGGCTGCGGGCTTTTCCCGCTGATCGTCGACGCACTTTCTCAGCTCGGCAACCGCTGCGTCGGCTCCGTCGAGGCTCAGCCGCTCGACCGGCACGTCGCCGCGTGAGACGTCGAGAGTCCTGGATGCCGCGAAGTAGGAGGGGAATTTTGCGCCAAAGCTCGTGACGAACCCCTGTTTCCCTTCCGATATGATGCCGACGGCAAAGTGGGCTGGGTAGCTGCTGTTCGAGGGGCGAAAATTCAACTTCAGCCGATCTTCGGGCTTGATCGACCAGTTCGCGTTGAGCACCGAAAGACGGTTCGTGCCGTCGATATCGAGACCAAGCAGCAGTGTCGTTTCACCGTCCCGCTCATATTCCCGGGTCAGGAAGCAGCCTTTTCCATCCTTGCTCGCCACCACCGTCCAATCGCCGATGGTGCGCGAGCTATAGTCGCGCGCGGATAGGTGATCGCTTGCCGCGAGGCTGGCGGCACAAGCCAGGGCGAAGAACACGGGGCGTGGGCTTGCCGGAAGCCGCGCCCGAGCGTTGGGGCCGGCGCGTTCGATCGGTCGTTGCGGCGCTACCATGAGCATTTTCTCTGCCGCGACCTCAACCGGCAGCGGCCACTGTTGGCCACGACCGCCGCTCGTGTGTGCCGGGGTCGTGCCGCGGCCGAGATCAGCCATTTCGCTTTGCGTTGAGAAGGACAGCGTCGCCTTGCGCCCACACGCCCCAGCTTCCTCGCGCCCATCCTCTACTCCATCACCGCCAGCAGGTCATCGACGCCCAGCGTCGCGAACGCCGTGAAGCTGTCCGCCACCGCATAGGGCAACAGCATCCGGCGGCCCGCGACCAGCGCGCCACAGCTATAGACGACATTGGGCACATAGCCGTCGCGCTCATGCGGACTCGGCGCGAGCACCGGGCGTGGGGCACGGGCGAGCAGCTTTGTCGGGTCGTCCTTGTCGAGCAGGCACGCGCCGATGCAATAATTGCGCACCGTGCCGACGCCGTGCGTCATCACCAGCCAGCCCTCGTCGATCTCGATCGGCGATCCGCAATTGCCCATCTGGATGAATTCCCACGGATAGCGCGGGCGCACGATCTTCGTGCCGCCCTCCCAGTGCAGGATATCGTCGGACAGATGCAGCCAGATATTCTCGTTATCCTGCCGGCCGAGCATGGCATATTGGCCGCCGACCTTGTGCGGGAACAGCGCCATGCCCTTGCCTTGCGCCGCCGATCCGGTCAGCGCGCGCATGTCGAACGAGCGGAAATCGCTGCCGCTGAGCAATTCCGACCGCACCTCGGCGCCGCTGAACGCGGTATAGGTGCCGTGATAGACGGTGCTGCCGTCATCTTCCACGAAGCGCACCAGCCGCATGTCCTCGATGCCCTGTCGCTGGCTCGGCAGCATCGGGAACAGCACCGTCTCGGAGATCGTCCGGCTGCCGCCGCAACGGAGGTGGACCGTCGCGTCGCTGTCGTCCGCCGCCGCGGCGACGATCGGCGCGACCGATGTCGGGCTGGGCTGGTCGATCACCAGTTCGCCGCCCGGCGTCCAGCTACCGGTGCGAAAGGTCACCGACGAGACATGCCCCTCGCCGATGCCGCGCAGCGACATGACGAAGCGCAGCGTACCCTCGGCCAGGCCCGACTGGTCGGGGTGGAGCACGATGCTCGGGTTGAACAGCGCCGCCGCCTCATAGGCATATTCCTCGCTGAAATAGGCCCCGATCAGCCGGCGATGCTCAGGCCCGATCGCCTCGATATCGGCGATCCTCTCGGCGATCTGGTCGAAACGACGCATCAGCAACGCGTCGACATCGCGGTGGTTCTCGTCGAGCGATTCGGTCACGCCCTCGAACTGGTGCGCCAGCTCGGCGCCCTTGAGCGTGACTATGCGGTCGACGATTTCCTGGGTCCGCGAAATGCCGCCGTCGAACCCCCTGGGATAGGCCAGTTCGAATGGCCGCACGACGGTGCGCGACGGGTCGGGCCGTAGCACCTGCTTGTAGAATTCCAGATGCACGCGTTCGGTCACGCTCCGTCCCTTCATCGTTCGTTGCGCCTTCCCGGTCGCGCACGGCGTGCCAAACGCGGCCGGATTGGATTAGGGCCCACGCCGCCACGCCGTCGGGTGAATTTTACCGTGATCGCGATTCAACGCGCCCGGCACTTCGGCCATCCTCGGCGCTCACCGCGCTGGCGGATCGTGGCGCCGCTGTTGGCTTTGGCGCCATGCTCGCCGCGCGCGCCGCAAGCAGAAAGTTGGTCGAACCGCATGTATTCGCATAATGGGTCAGGAAAAGCGGCTGTTCTCGATGCGCCAGGGTTTGCCGCCGGCGCGCCGCCAACTTGGCGCTCGCTGTTGGAAAAGACGAACTTTTCATCGCGTTACTGCAAGGCGTCGATTGCTGTTCTGCCGCGAAGTGGACGCATGGCGGGTCGCAAAATACCCTCGTTACTTGACGACTGCCGGAAAAATTACTTGCGGTATATTTGGGCAAGCGAAGCGCTCAACGCGCCAGCCGCGTGACGTGCCCCATCTTGCGGCCAGGACGCATCTCCTTGCCATAAAGGTGCAGATGCGCCCCCGGCTCGGCGAGGATGGCGTGCCAGGCGTCGGCCTGCTCGCCGATCAGATTGTCCATCGCCACCGCCGGCGCGGTCAGCCCGGTGTCGCCGAGCGGCAGGCCGCAGATCGCGCGGATATGGTTCTCGAACTGCGAGGTCACCGCGCCCTCGATCGTCCAGTGCCCCGAATTGTGCACGCGCGGCGCCATCTCGTTGAACACCGGGCCGTCGGCGCCAGCGAAATATTCGCACGCCAGCACGCCGACATAATCGAGCGTGTCGGCGATCCGTCCGGTCAGCGCGGCGGCCTCGGTCCAGCAGCCTGCGACCTCGGCCGGGGCGGGCAAAGTAGAGCGCGCCAGCACGCCATCGACATGCTCGTTCCATGGCGGCGGATAGCTGACCATCGCGCCGTCCGCGCCGCGTGCCAGGATGATCGAGAATTCATGGCTGAAGGTGACGAAGCCCTCGAGGATCGCCGGCCGTCCGCCGATCGCATCCCATGCCGCCTCGGCCTCGCCCGTATCGGCAATACGCACCTGGCCCTTGCCGTCATAGCCGAGCCGCAAGGTCTTGAGGATCGCCGGCGCGCCGATTTCGCCCAGCGCGGCGCGCAGTTCGGCGATACTCGTCACCTTGCGCCACGGCGCGGTGCGCCCGCCGATCTTGCCGACGAACGCCTTTTCCGCCGCGCGGTCCTGCGCGATGGCGAGCGCGGCCGGGGCAGGATGCACGGGTACCTTGGTCGAGAGATAGTCGATCGGGTCGAGGTCGATATTCTCGAACTCATAGGTCACGACGTCCGCCGCGCTGACCATTTCGTCGAGCACGATGCGGCTGTGATAATCGGCGCGGGTGAAGCTGGAGGCGGTCTGCGCCGCGACGCTTTCGGCGTCGGGGGCGAGGATGTGCGTGCGATAGCCGAGCTCGGCCGCGGCCGAGGCCAGCATGCGCCCGAGCTGGCCGCCGCCCAGAATGCCGATCGTC
>Ga0068858_100004803_pt1 | contig 13238 bp, 10 predicted proteins | sample KBSSwiS12_FD_66589 | JGI IMG/M metagenome (GOLD analysis project Ga0068858, IMG submission 66589) | Switchgrass rhizosphere microbial communities from Kellogg Biological Station, Michigan, USA - KBS Switchgrass S1-2 | ecosystem: Host-associated > Plants > Roots > Rhizosphere > Soil ... | reverse complement strand
CTGTCGGAGATCAAATCATCGCGCGTAGCGCCTGTCCACGCGACCGTGCCGGTGATGCGAAGCGGTGCGAGGATCGGAACGGTCTATCTTGCCGGCGCGATCGATCCCCTATGGCGCCGCCTGTCGCGCTACGCGATGATTGCGCTTCTGGTGGTGATGACGTCGCTGGTGCTGGCGGTCCTCGGCTATGGCCAAGCGGCACTCGGTCGAGTCAACCGGACGCTTGCCGACGCCAACCGTGAACTGCATTTCCAGATGGAAAAACGCAGCCGCACCGAGGATCAGCTCCGCGAAGCGCAAAAGATGCAGGCGCTCGGCCAACTGACCGGCGGTATCGCGCACGATTTCAACAATCTGCTCGCTGTGATTCAGGGTTCGGCGGATATTCTGCAGCGGCCCGGCCTGTCCGAGGAAAAGCGAATAAGGTTCACCAACGCGATCATAGACGCATCGGCACGCGGCGCGCTTTTGACCGGGCAGCTTCTTGCCTTCGCACGCCGCCAACCGCTCAGACCGGAAGTACTGGATCTCAACAACCGCATTCTGACGATGCTTATCATGCTCCAGCCCACGCTGGGCCCCAATATCGTCCTCAGTACGGATCTCGAAGAGGCGCTGCTGCCCGTCGAAGTGGATCCAGGGCAGTTTGAAGCGGCGCTCCTCAATATCATCGTCAACGCGCGCGACGCCATGCCGGATGGGGGTAACATCACTATTCGCACGCGCAATGTGATGGGCGAGCAGCGTGCTGCCGCTATATCCATCACGGATAACGGGTCAGGCATCGCGCCTGATCAGCTCGAGCACGTATTTGAACCCTTTTTCACAACCAAGGCCGTGGGCAAGGGAACCGGGCTTGGCTTGAGCCAGGTTTATGGCTTTGCTGCGCAATCGGGCGGAGAAGCGCGGATCGACAGCGAAGTGGGCAAAGGCACCACGCTGACGATCCTCTTGCCCGCAAGTGACAAGCCACTGCACATTGCCCAACAAGTGGAGCGGGCGGCGGCGGCAAAGGAGCCGGCGGGACGCGTGCTTTTGGTCGAAGACAATGAGGATGTCGGCAATCTTGCCGAAACATTGCTCGGCGAACTCGGTCATGCCGTAGTGCGCGCACGCAATGGCGCCGAGGCGCTGCGCCTCGCCGATAACGGCGCAATATTCGATATCGTCTTCAGCGACGTGGTGATGCCGGGCATGACCGGGCTGGAGCTTGCCGGCGCACTGAAGCAACGCCGTCCGAAATTGCCGATCATCCTGACCACCGGCTATAGCGATCGGATCGCGGCGGCGGGATCCCAAGGCTTTCCAATCGTTCGCAAACCCTATCGGATGGAAACGCTTGCGATCGCCGTCGACGAAGCGTTGGCGGTCAAACGGGCGGATGATAGGCGAGGTTACAATTAGGCTGGAGTCGTGACGAGACCCGATAGCGGACATTCGCGCCGAGCGTGCCCACGTCGTACATCCACCCTTGGCGGACATGCAGAGAGCGCAGGAATTTCGCGCCAATCGCGTCGTTTTGTCTGGCTTCTCTCATCGGACGAAGGCAGACCCTATGCCCAACGAAGGACGTCCGGTGCCGAGCGCGGCCCCGACCGCTTTGAGGGGTTCAGCGATGCCGTCTTTGCGATCGCGCTGACACTGATGATCGTCAAGATCAAAGTGCCTGGATCTCCCGATGGCCCCCATGGCTACCGCGATTCGGCAAGAGCCATGGCTCACCAGTGGCGTGAACACCTCGCGCTGATCCTTTGCTACATCGTGATCGGCGCCTACTGGCTCCCAACACCATTATTCAGGTCGCATGTATGCACGAAGCGATCGCTGGTTCAGCGCGATCAATCTTCTGTTCCTTTTGGCCATTGTCGTCATTCCCTATCCGATCCGCGCCTGGTGTTTTCACCTCGGCACGCGGTTTGAGCCGACTGGAGCGCTGGCCCTCGTGGCCGGCCTGGCGCTGATCGCCTGCATATGGATGGCCAAGTGGTACTACGGCATGTCTGGCCGTCGCGCGATGGACGAAAGGCTCGCGCCGGATTTCCTTCGCCAAATGACGCGGCGCTACGGATTGGCGACTTTGGTCCAGATCGCTGCGTTGCCGGTTGTGATCGCGGCACTGCGGTTGGGCGTCGCTGTGGCGCTTCTCAGCGTTGCCTTCTTCCTGCTGCCCCAACCGAAGCCGCGTTACAATCCGGGAGAAGACCGACCGAAGAGGAGAAATCCAGCCAATAGCCTCGCTCTACTCCCCCCCGATTGAGCGGTCGCTGGCAGCTCTAGATCGTTCTGTCGGGGGCTGCCGTGCATAATGTCCTGCATAATACGGCAATAGGTCGGGGACTTTTTCGGATGTGCGCCAGGCTCGGGATTTATAAAACGAAGACTTGACGCCTATTTTATGAGATAAGGTCGGCGAAGCGCTAATATGTGCTCACAAGGAGAGTTGCCAGGAAGCTCGTCCGTTAGGGGAGCATGGTATATGGCGACTGTTGATGATCATCATGGTTTGGTGCTGCAAGGAGGCGGAGCACTTGGAGCCTTTGAGTTAGGCGTTGCGCGGGTAGTCTATTCCAAGGATTGCGCGTTTCGCCCAGGCGTGATCGCCGGCGTATCGATCGGGGCGATTACGGCGACGCTTCTGGCTCGGCCGAAGAACAAGGATCCGCTGGCAACGCTCGAAGCCTTCTGGAAAAAGGTCACGGTATCGCAGCTGTTTCCTTCGTTCGTTCAGCCCTATTTGTCATTATATGGGCTACCCCATTTTTATGAGTTCAATCCCCTCTGGCCTTGGGGAACACATTTCTACTCCACCGCCCCGCTGTTGGACACGTTGGCGGAACTTGTCGACGTCGAGGCACTGAAGGATCCGAACGCCGCCCCGAAGCTGATCTTTACTGCCACGGACTTGGAGGCCGGGGAGATTAAGACGTTTGGGAGCGAGCAGGGCGGTCTCACACTCAGCCATGTGCTGGCGAGTGGCAGCCTGCCACCTTCCTTTCCCGCCACAGTGATCGATGGTCGTTCTTATTGGGATGGCGGTGTATTCGACAACACACCGCTCGGCGCCGTGATTGACCGTTTAGGACCCGATCATGAGAAGAGGGCTGTCATGGTGGTCAACTTGTTTCCGAACAAAATGCCGCTGCCCACCAATATGGCCGAGGTCAACCAGCGCTTTCAGAACCTGTTGTTTGTCAACAAAACAGCCAGCGACATCAAGCTCATGGAACGCTTCAATGTTGTTGCGGATGCAGCAGCGGCGCTCGCTTCACTGCCGGAAGATTCGGACGCGCGTAAACTCCCCGCTGTTAAAGCGTTGATCGATGCAAATTATCACCGCGTGCCCACTATTCTCGATGTGACCCGCAAGACACCAGCTGGCGCAATGGAGGCGAGCGATTTCTCGGAAAGTGGTATCGAAACCCGGGCGGCTGACGGATTGGAGACGGCACTATCGGTGCTTCGGACGGCCTTCAACGTGCCAGCCTTTAGCGGGTAAATCTGGTTCCTCATGGTTTGCCAGGGGATAAGCCGTCGCTTACTCCACCACAGTCGCAACTGTCCGTTGCCAGGAAGCGGGTGGTAGACCGAACTGGCGCTTGAACGCACGACTGAACGCCGCTTCTGAGTTGAAGCCCACCGAATATGCCACGCTACAGGCATTGTGCTCATTCCGGCGCAGCAAATCGGCAGCGACCTGCATGCGCCAGCGCGCGCAATACTGCATTGGCGATTCCCCCAGGAGGGCACGGAAGCGGTCGCCCAGAACCGTTTTGGATACCCCCGCCTCGCGGGCAAGCACATCAAGCGTTAGAAAATCGGCGTAACGCCGATGGATCATCGCGATCGTGCGCCCCACCGCGGGATCCCGCAAGCCCGCAAGCCATCCGCCATCAACGGGCGGCAATTGATCAAGGTAACGGCGAACGGATTCGGCAAACAGGCCCTCCGCAAGCTTGCCAACCATCTCGGGTGAATCGCGGCCCAGTCCCTGTGTCGCGAATTCAAGTGCGCGTCGGATCGTAATACTTTCGCGCGCGCCGTCCAGCGCGATGACCATCATCTTTGGCAGGTTTTTCAGCAGCATGTTCTCGGGCGTGCTGCTCCCGAAGAAGCCGCAATAGATACTGGTAAGGTCGCCCGCGTCGATTGAGCCCAGGCGAATGCGGAACAGCCCTTCCTCGTCCGGTTCGGGATTGATGATCATGGCATGGCCATCGACCGGCTCGCTGGGCACGGGACCGTGCAGAATATGAGTATCGTTGCGGGGAAGGATCACAATCTCCCCTGCCTTCACGATCACCGGCGGCTCGCCTTCGATCTCGCAGCTCAGCCAGCCCGAGCGCACGAAATGATAGGCAATGATGTTTGAGGGAACCGTGGGAAGATAGAGCGCGCAATCCTCCGGGGCGATCTTCGACCGGATCGACCACGCCCCCCTCATCTCGCCATCGAGGAAGACGCCGCCCACGAGCCGCATCGATGACAACAGATCCGACAACATCTCCAACGGTGCCGTTCCCCCCGCAAATCCGGTTGCTCGATCAATCCTTCCGTCAACCCGATCATATTCGCACGGGCGCGCCGAGACTAGTTGAGCCTCCATCAAAGGATCGGGACGAAAACGCCGATCCAATAGAGGTCGTAAAATAACGTGAGCGGACTGTTCCAGCAACCGGCCACAGGAGAATGACCATGTTTCACGACTTTAACTACCCGGCCGTACTCACGGCCGCCCACCGTGCCGAATGGCAACTTGACGATGTCATGCCATGTGATGCGACGCTCGACTTCAGCAGACCCTTTCTGCCCGAAGCGCTGGCAGGGACACTTGACCTTTCCGGCCTGTCCTCCGGCGAGAGACTGATCCTCAACCAAATTCGTGGCCACGAATATCTTTCGATCTTCGGGCTGGTGGAGGAGTTCATCCTCCCCTTCCTGCTCGATCATGTAAGATCGCAGGATGGCAGCGACCATCACCGGGTGCGCGCATTGCTGCAATTCGCGTCCGAAGAGGCCAAGCACATTCACCTGTTCCGGCGCTTCCAGAGGGCCTTCACCAAAGGCTTTGCGGTGCCCTGCGCGGTGATTGGTCCAGCGGAAGCCATCGCAGCCAAGATATTGGCCCACGATCCGCTGAGCGTCGCTCTCATCATCCTTCACGTCGAGTGGATGACGCAGATTCACTATGTCGACAGCGTGCGTGACGACAGCGGTCTCGATCCGCTATTCGCCAGCCTGCTTCGTCATCACTGGATGGAAGAGGCCCAGCATGCGAAGCTGGATACGCTGATCGTTGAGACGCTGGCCGAATCGGGAACCCGGGCAGGCCTGGAAGCAGCCATCGACGGCTATCTGGAAATCGTCGATTTCCTGGATGGCGGCCTTAAGGCCCAGACCGAGCTCAACCTGTCTGCGTTCGAGCAAGCCACTGGCTACATGCTGGACGCCGGGAGCAGGACCAGCTTCCTGACGGAGCAGCATCAGGCGCTTCGTCGAACCTATCTGGGCAGCGGCATGACGCATGGCCGTTTCCTGACGACGATCGATGCGCTCTCGCCGGCGGGCCGCGCACGAATCGACGCGATCACCCCAAAATTCTGCTGAAGCTCTCTCTAACTTTTTAGATTTATTGTTGAAAGGAACCAGAAATGACTGATGTTTTGACCCGCAATATCGTCAACGGCCTCGATCTTGATGCGCTTGGCACATATGTCCAGGAGGTGCAGCAGGACCCAGCCAACGGCATGGTACGCTTCGCGGTCTCGACCCGCTGGACGGGCCAGACGAGCAGCCGAACCACCGTCAAGGGCTATGACATCGGCGGCCGGCATGTTGAACGCCGGTTTGAGATCGCGGCAGATGAGCCCCACGAACTGCTCGGTAACAATGCCGCGCCCAATCCGCAGGAATTGCTGATGGCTGCCGTCAATGCCTGCATGACCGTGGGCTATGTCGCGGGCGCGTCGCTCAACGGCATCACGCTCGACAGTCTCGAAATCGAGACAAGCGGTGAGCTCGACCTGCGCGGCTTCCTCGGCCTCGATGACAGCGTCGCGCCGGGATATGATACCATCGATTATATCGTGCGCATTTCCGGCAACGGCACGCGGGAACAATTCGAGGAAATACATCAGACGGTGATGAAAACCTCGCCCAATTACTTCAACTTGGCTCGCCCAATTCGGATGAACGGGAAGCTCCAGCTGGCGTAGCCGAACCAGAGCATCGCGCGGAAAAGTGGGTACCGGTTTTCCGCACAAAGCGATGCGGCAACAAAGGGATATAGAGCAGAATGCGATTCAGATTAATCGCTTTCTGCTCTCATCCTCTCCCGCTTTGCAACGCAGGCGGGAGAGGGTATTTTGACGCCGGGTCCGGACTGGCAGGATTTGGATCACTGCCGGGGATAGCTGCCGTTCAGCGCCGCCATGCCGGTCGATGTCTCGTAGGCATTCCGGCCTTAGCCTGAAGGGGCTATGCTGCAGCCGGTTCTTTTCGGGCCCTAACGATTTCGTCCGCCTGTTTTCCTGCCAACTCGGCGAGATGGTCGAAGCTGACAGTGAACTGGGCAAGACCTTGGCTAAACGAGCAAAGATCCCCGTCCAGCCCTTGCAAGCTTGCCTCGGGCAAGAACGCTTCCACGCGCTCCCAACGATCCCAATCCGGATGCGGCAGCAAGCCGAGAATTTGTCCTCGTCTGCCGGTAAGTACCGACACGGCTTTCGAACCGGTACCGGCCGGCATATCGACGACTATACGACAGATAGGCTCAAGCAGATAAGGCGCGGCAGCCGCCAAAGCTTCGCTCGCCGCCATGCGACCGGCGATACGAAAGGCAAGCTCTGAGGAATCCACCGAATGGTATGAACCGTCGGTCAGAATGACCGCGACGTCCACAACCGGGAAACCCAACGGTCCGGCCTCCAGTGCATCGCGCGCACCCATTTCCACCGCGGGAATCCACTGTTTGGGTATGGCGCCACCGATGATGCGATCCGCAAAGTGGAAGCCCCCGCCGCGTTCAAGCGGAGCGATTTCAAGGACGACATCACCATATTGGCCGTGGCCGCCTGACTGCTTCTTGTGCCGCCCTCGTCGCGTTGCACTTTTCCGGATCGACTCCCGATAGGCGACGCTTGGCGCTCGGGAAACCACCGTGACACCATAGCGGCGCTTGAGCCGGCCGAGGATGACCTCGAGATGATCGTCGTTCACGCCACTAAGCAGGGTCTCGTGAGTGGTCTCGTCCTGCCGCCAGTCCAGCGTCGGATCTTCCTCACACAGCTTGTGAAGAGCGGCAGAGAGCTTGACGTCGTCCTTGCGGTCCCGCGCCGCAATTGCCAGCTTCGCGTTACGCGGTGGATAGTCGGGCATGGCGACTCTGCTCGCGGCACCACCTTTGCGAGCGAGCACCATGCCCGCAGTGGCATCGTCCAATTTAGATATGGCGACCACCTCGCCTGCGCCGGCACTTGCCTGCTTCAGGGTCTTTTCGCCCTGCATGGCAAACAGGGTGCCGCAACGGGCGGTCTTGTCACCGATTACGAGTTCCTCGCCCTCCTGCAGCGGGCCGCCATAGACCCGCGCACAGGCGAGCCGTCCGACAGCATTCCCCTGCGCAACCTTGAATATATGAATGCCATTGGTCGTGCCAATCCGCGCCGCGGCAGCCTCCGGTCCAGGCGCTTCGTGACGCAGCAGCTTCAGCAACCGATGGATGCCCCCTCCAGTCAGCGCCGAGGTGAGCACCACGGGCACCACCCGATTGCGCGCGGTATCCTCGGCAAGATCGGCCATCACCATCGCAGGATCGGGCACTTCATCCATCAGCAGGGTTTCAAGCAACGCATCATCGAAATCGGCCAAAGTTTCGAGCAGTTTGCCGCGATCTTTTTGCTCGAGAATGGCGACATCCGCTGACATCTCGATTTTCTGGGACTTGCTACCCGAGCAGTATCGATAAGCCCGTTCCAAAGCCAGGTCGACGTAGCCCACAACTTGTTCACCTTCGCGAACAGGGATCTGTCGGAGCGCCAGCGATTCACGGCTGAGCGGCTGCAACTTGTCGATCAGGCCATGGACTGAGCCAACGCGGGCGGTATCTATCCGGTTGATGACAACGGCGTGGGGGATGCCCAGTGCATCCAGCCGCCGCAGAATGGGCTCGGCCAGACCTGCGCGTTCCGGTACCGGATCAACCACCACAAGGGCGAGGTCCGCAGATTGCAGGCCAGCAAATCCGTCGGCGACCAAGCCCGCCGCACCGGGCACATCAAGGAGGGTGAAGCGATCGCCCTGCCAATAGAAATGCGAAAGATTGATTTCAGTGGAACCGCCACGGGATCGCGCTTCGTCGCTCGCATCGCCAACGGTTGAGCCCGCCGCTATTGTTCCGGCCCGGTTGATAGCGCCGCTGGCGTGAAGCAGCGCTTCAGCCAGGCTTGTCTTACCCGCGCCCGCCGGTCCGACCAGAGCGACCATGCGGGCAGCTCGGCCGGTGGGAACTGTGTCGGTGGTGGGGAGTGTGCCCATCGGTTCGCCTCCTCTCATGCGAAGGCGCGCCCGGCGCTAGAAGCAGAGGTTCGCCGCGGGCGCCTTCCCCTTGTCTTGCGTCTGATGCGCAAGGACGTGGATACTCAAGCTGGGCCGTTCCTCTCACAGGCGCAAGCACATTTTGGATGTTCGATGGGTCTCACGGCGACCCGACGCAACGGATCATCGGGTCAACGCGCAATTTTGGTCAGTTCGGACTTATCACGGCGCTATCTTTCTGGGTGGCCTCGTTCTATAGTGAAAATGTCTGTTGGTTCCCGCGCGCCGGTCAGAACCTGACAATGGTCCCGGACGTGGGTGCGAACGCTCACAGACGGGGAAGATGCGTGGCAATAGCAATCGCGGTCGCTCTGTTGGTATTGGTGTCGATCGCCTTCCAATTGTTCGCGCCATGGTGGCAGACCCCGCGTGCGTCCAATTGGGGATCGATCGACGATGCGCTGATGATCACGATGTGGATCTGCGGGATCGTCTTCATCGCGCTCAATCTGTTCATGGCCTGGGCGATCATTCGCTACCGGCACAAGCCAGGCAACAGGGCGCATTACGAGCCGGAAAATGCGCGGCTCGAAAAGCGGCTGACGGTCTGGACCGGGACCGGTATCGTCGCCATGCTGGCACCGGGCCTGCTCGCCTGGCATGAGTTCGTCACCGTGCCGAAAGAGGCGACAGTGGTCGAGGCGATCGGGCAGCAATGGCAATGGAGTTATCGCTTCCCTGGGCCCGATGGCGTGCTGGGCACCGCCAGCACAAGCAACGTCACGCCCGACAATCCCTTCGGGCTCAACCCACGCGATCCCTATGCGCGAGACGACATATTGGTGGAGAGCGGCGATCTGCATCTGCCAGTGAATCGCCCGGTAAAGCTCATATTGCGATCAAAGGATGTGTTGCACGATTTCTACGTGCCACAATTCCGCGCCAAGATGGACTTGGTTCCCGGCATCGTCACCTATTTCTGGATGAAGCCGACCAACACCGGAACCTTCGAGATCCTCTGCGCGGAGCTTTGCGGGATGGGGCATTACATGATGCGCAGCAACGTCGTCGTGGCCGACCAAAAGTCGTTCGACAGCTGGCTGGCCGGGCAATCGAACTATTCGCAACTTCTGGCGCGCGCCGATCCGGCCAATACCCGTCTCGCACTCGCGCAACCCGTATCGATTGGGGATAAATGATGGCTACCGTCACCATCGCTGACGACCTGATTCCGCTGCATCATCCCCACACCTTCATCGGAAAATATGTCTGGAGCCAGGATCACAAGGTCATCGCAATCCAATATTCGCTGACCGCAATCGCGATTGGGCTGGTCGCGCTGGTGCTCTCCGTCCTGATGCGGCTGCAACTCGGCTTCCCCGACACCTTCCATTTCATTACGCCGAACAACTATCTGCAGTTCGTGACCATGCACGGCATGATCATGGTCGTTTATCTGCTCACCGCGCTGCTGCTGGGCGGCTTCGGCAATTATCTGATCCCGCTGATGGTGGGCGCGCGGGATATGGTTTTCCCGTTTGTCAACATGCTGAGCTATTGGGTCTATCTGCTCGCGGTTATCGTGCTGGCAGCGGGCTTCTTCGTGCCCGGCGGGCCCGCCGGCGCAGGATGGACGCTCTATCCACCGCAAGCGATCCTTGAAGGAACGCCGGGGCATCACTGGGGCATCATCACGATGCTGACGTCGCTGGTGCTGTTCATCATCGGCTTCACCATGGGCGGGCTCAATTATGTGGTGACCGTGTTGCAAGCGCGCACCCGGGGCATGACGCTGATGCGCATGCCCTGCTCGGTGTGGGGCATCTTCGTTGCCAGCATCATGGCGCTGCTCGCTTTCCCGGCGCTGTTCGTGGCGTCGATCATGATGTTGCTCGATCGGATCGCGGGCACGAGCTTCTTCATGCCGTCGATCGTCTCGATGGGGCAGCAACTCGGCTATCATGGCGGCAGCCCGATCCTGTTCCAGCACCTGTTCTGGTTCTTCGGCCATCCGGAGGTCTATATCGTCGCGCTGCCGGCATTCGGGATCGTTTCGGATCTGATCAGTGTCCATGCCCGCAAGAACATCTTCGGCTACCGGATGATGGTGTGGGCGATCGTGATCATCGGCGCGCTGAGCTTCTTCGTCTGGGCGCACCATATGTATGTGAGCGGCATGAACCCCTATTTCGGATTCTTCTTCGCGACCTCGACGCTGATCATCGCGGTCCCGACCGCGATCAAGGTCTATAACTGGCTGCTGACCCTGTATCGCGGCGACATCCACCTGCGCGTGCCGATGCTGTTCGCGATCGGCTTCCTGTTCACATTCATCCATGGCGGACTGACCGGCTTGTTCCTCGGCAATGTCTCGGTCGATGTGCCGCTCAGCGACACGATGTTTGTCGTCGGCCACTTTCATATGGTGATGGGGGTCTCGCCGATCCTGGTAATCTTCGGCGCCATCTATCACTGGTATCCGAAGATCACTGGCCGGATGTGGAATGAGACGCTGGGCAAGATCCATTTCTGGATCACCTTCCTCGGCGTCTACGCGATCTACCTGCCGATGCATTATTTGGGCTTTCTGGGCGTCCCCCGGCGCTATTATGCGCTCGGCGATACGGCGTTCATTCCGCAATCGGCGCATAGCGCGAACGAAGCGATCACGATCGCCGCGCTGATCGTGTTCGTCGGGCAGGGCGTCTTCTTCTGCAATATGATTTGGAGCCTGTTCAAAGGTCCCAAGGCCGATGCCAATCCTTGGGGTGCGGCCTCGCTCGAATGGCAGACACCCGATACGCCGCCAGCACACGGAAACTGGGGGCCGAGACTGCCAACCGTCTATCGCTGGGCCTATGATTATAGTGTGCCCGGTGCGGCCAGAGACTTCATTCCCCAGAACGAGCCGCCGGACGGAACGGCGCTGCATCATCCGACATGAGCATCTTCGGCAGGCTCACCGAGAAGAGTTGGGAGACGCCGGGCGCTACCGCGTATCTCGAACCGGCAGATTATCGGCCGGAGGCGGCGCGGGTGGCACTGTGGGTCTATTTCTGTGTCGCAACCATGCTCTTCACTCTCCTGACCGCTGCTTATCTGATGCGGATGCTGTCGCACGGCGAAAGCTATGAAATCGTGCACGATTGGCATTCGATCCCCCGGCCGACGCTGCTGTGGATCAATACCGGCGTCCTGGTTCTTGCAAGCATTGTCTGGGAGGCAGCGCGCTCTGCTGCGCAACATCAGCAGACAGCAAAGATACGGGAATATCTGATTGCGGGCGGGGTGCTGGGCTTCCTGTTTCTGGCCGGCCAGCTTGTCGTCTGGCGGCAGCTTCATGACGCCGGCTTTTTTCTCGCGGGCCCGTCGCTATGTCTTGGTGACTGGAGCGATCTCAGCCAGCCGGTGGTGCATTTCCCTTCGTCCAATCCCGCGATCGGCTTCTTCTATCTCATCACGACGATCCACGGTCTCCATATCGGCGGGGGCCTCGTGGCGTGGGCGCGGGCGATCGGCCGCGCGACGAACGGAATCGACGTGCACGGAATTGTGAGCTTGAGCGCTACCTATTGGCATTTCGTGCTGGTGGTTTGGCTGGCGATGTTCGGATTGTTGTTATCGACCTGATCGAAAGCGAAGTGGACTAATCATGACGCAGACCGCAGTCCAAGCGGCGGACACCGCCCATTCGCCCCCCCAGGGCGTGAACGAGCTTGCCGCAGATTGGGCCGGCGATCAGGAAGTCTTCAAGGCGGTCCATTGGGGGAAGGCCATGATGTGGATCTTCCTGCTTAGCGATACCTTCATCTTCACCTGCTTCCTCACCTCCTACATGACGATGCGATCATCGGTGACGGTGCCCTGGCCCAATCCGAGCGCGGTCTTCGCCTTGACAATCGGTGGCCAAACCATCCCGCTGATCCTGATCGCGATTATGACCTTCGTGCTGATCAGCAGTAGCGGTACGATGGCGATGGCAGTCAATTTCGGATATCGCGGGGACCGCAGGAAAACGGCCGCGCTGATGTTCGCCACGGCGCTGTTCGGCGTGACCTTCGTCTCGATGCAGGCCTTCGAATGGCATAAGCTGATTTTTGAGGAGGGCGTGCGCCCCTGGGGCAACCCGATGGGCGCGCCACAGTTCGGCGCGAGCTTCTTCATGATCACCGGCTTCCACGGGCTGCACGTTTCGGCGGGCGTGATCATGCTCCTCATCGTCGCATCGAAGGTGCTGCGCGGCCATTATGACAAGCGCGGTTATGAGGCTGTCGAAATTGCCGGGCTCTACTGGCATTTCGTCGACCTCGTCTGGGTTTTCATTTTCGCCTTCTTCTATCTTTGGTGAGGAGCAGCCGATGGACCGCCTGACCGAACACCCCGAAGCACATGCTCCCACATCGGCTCACGCCAAGGGACAGCAGCATCCGATCGGCATCTATCTCAAGGTATGGGGTTATTTGTTCGTGCTCAGCGCCTTGTCTTACTCGGTCGACTATTTTCATTTCGAGGGCGCACTGCGCTGGTTCCTGATCCTCACCTTCATGGTGCTGAAGGCTGGGCTGATCGTCTCGATCTTCATGCATATGGCCTGGGAACGGCTTTCGCTGATTTACGCCATTCTTGTGCCGCCGCTGTGTCTGGCAACGCTGGTGGGCATGATGCTGATCGAATCCGATTACACCTTCTGGACGCGCATCCTGTTC
>Ga0068858_100004801_pt1 | contig 13240 bp, 9 predicted proteins | sample KBSSwiS12_FD_66589 | JGI IMG/M metagenome (GOLD analysis project Ga0068858, IMG submission 66589) | Switchgrass rhizosphere microbial communities from Kellogg Biological Station, Michigan, USA - KBS Switchgrass S1-2 | ecosystem: Host-associated > Plants > Roots > Rhizosphere > Soil ... | reverse complement strand
CTTTGAACTTTGAACTTTCTTCTACGCGCCCGGCCGCGCGTAGAAGTAACCGTCGTGCTCCTCGAGCGCAATCGGCGCGCTGAATAGATCGCCGAGCGCGTCGCTCGTCAACACCGAGCGCTTCGGGCCGGCGGCTGCAATCCGCCCGTCGCGCAGCAGGACCACGCGATCGATTTCAGGCACGATTTCGTCGATGTGGTGCGTGATCAGGATGAGCGTCGTGCCGTCACGTGCGATCCGGCGGACCTGCTCCATGAAGTCGTGCCTGGCCACGAGATCGAGGCCGGTCGTCGGCTCGTCGAGGACGAGTGCGCGCGGTGACGTCACCAGCGCCCGCGCCAGCAGCACCCGGCGCGCTTCCCCGCTCGACATTTCGTCGAGCCATCGTCGAGCGAGGTGCGAGACACCCAGGCGGGCGAGCGCCTCGGCCGCCGATCGGCGCATGCCGTCGGTGATGACCCCGTATCGAAGGATGCCGTCCGAAGCGAGAAAGGCCGACAGAACGGCGGCCTCCCCCGTGATGCGGCCTTCGCTGTTGCCCGCAACGAACCGCTGATGCAGATCGGCGGACACGATGCCAAGCTGCGACCGCAGCTCGAACACATCCCAATTGTCGCTGCCGAACACTCGAACGGGCGAGCGACCGTCAGCGCCCTGGAGCGCCCGGTCCTCGTGCGTCAGCAGCCTGAGGAGGAACGATTTCCCCGCGCCATTGGGCCCGACGATGGCCGTGTGTTCGTTGAGCCCGATCGTCAGCGTCAATCCATCAAGGATGCGCCGATCGTTCTTGACGACCGTTGCGTCGACGAGCTCGAGAACAGGGTGGAGCATCTCGGAAAGTTTGAAGTTCAAAGGTTAAAGTTCAAAGTAAGTCGAAAGTACTTGCATGGTCGCGTTTCACTTTGCACGTACTTTGGACTTTTGGCTTTGAGCTTTTCACTTCCGCTTCCGGCTAGGCCGGAAGCGGCCTGCCCCGCGTCTCCTCGGCGAACGGCAGAAGGATCAGACCGAGCACGAACGCGGTCGCCGTTACCGCGACCGGAATGCCGAGGCTCCCGTAGGACTGGATGGCGGTGCCGACGAGAAACACCATCGCCACACCGACAAAGCGACCCACTGAGCTGACGAAGGCAATGGCACTGGCCCGGCAGGTGGTCGAGTACTGTTCGGGCAGCCAGAGTGTGTACACCGCGAAATTCGCACCCCCGATGCCCAGAAAGAAGATCAGCACGAAGAACGGCGTCAGCGCCGCGGCCATGTAGAACACGTACCCGAAGGCGATGGCCACCGCGACACCGAGCGCGACGAAATACAGGCCGATCGCCCAGCGGCGCCCGACACGTTCGCAAAGCCACGGCGCCATCAGGCAGCCGATAATCGTGGCGATCGACAGCACCATCGAGCCGTACGACGCGAGCCGTGCGGCCGCCGCAACCTCGTAGCCTTCCCGCCTCGCGATCTGCGTGACCGCAGCGGGCACGTAGATCGAGCCGGCCCACAGTCCGACGATCGACACCGTGAACAACAACGAGTTCACGATCGTGCGGCGCTTGTACTCGGGCGAGAACAGGGCGGTGAACGCGTCGCGCATCCTGGGACGCTGGCGCTCGTCAGCCGCTTTCTTCTGCCACGTCGCCGGTTCGCGCACGCCGCTCTGAATCCAGCCGACGAGCAGGGCGGGCGCCCCGCCCAGGATGAACATCCAACGCCACCCGTAGTTCGCGCCGATGTAGTAGTTCGCGATCGCCGCGAGGAAGAAACCGAAATAGTAGCCGGTGTGCATGTACCCGGCGCCCATCTTGCGGCGATCCTCGGGCCATTCCTCGGCGACGAACGTGCCGCCCATCGGCTGTTCCCCGCCGAGACCGATCCCGCACAGCACCCGGAGAACAGCAAGCTGCCAGATGTTCGTGACGAGGCCGCACATGAGCGTGAACACCGAATAGAAGAGAATCGTCAGAATCAGCGCCCGGACGCGCCCGAAGCGATCCGCGATCGGGCCCCAGACCATCGACAGGCCCCAGCCGAGGAGAAAGAGCGCCTGCAGAATGCTGCCGTAGTACCCGACGTTCCCCTGCGTGGCGGCCACCCCCGACCGGGGGAGCAGCTCGGTCAGGGCCGGCACGAGCACGAGGGCATAGATGAACGCGTCCATGCCGTCGAGCGTCCAGCCCCCCCAGGCGGCCCAGAATCCTTTGATCTGATTCGGGTTGAGCTTCGTGCGTGTGAGCGTCGCGGGCGCACCGGTCAGCACCATGTGATATCCCCCGGGAAGAGACGCGAGTCTACGGGCGTTCAGCGACGTGGTCAAGGCTCTTGGTGAAGCGGAATCCGCAGGCGGCCCTTGGACTTTCGCGATCGCTCTCCGATAGACTCCCGCGATTCCACACGTCGCAGTCAGGAACGGCAGCCGCGTCGCGTGGACGGACATCAGCAATGCGAAGAGTGAATCGCGAAGACGAGACCTCCTTCCTGAACGTCGATCTCGACATCTGGTCCCGCCGTCCACTGGAGCCACTCGTCGAGGCTCTCGGGAAGAAGATCTTCGTCCACCATGTGGGCAGGGAAGGCCGGCGCCATGGGGCTCACCTGTCTCTCTCGAGCAGCGGGCAACGCGCCGATGTGCTGACCCGGGCGCTGGCAAAGCTCGTGGCGAAGCTTCCGAAAGCCGCGAGGCAGCTCTGGGACGATGCGACCGCGCGGGAGTTCAATGTCGGGATTCAGGCAGGCCTCACGCCATTCAGCCATGAAATCCGTCTTTCGCCGGAGACGCTCGAGATCGTCGCACGACTGCGAGGCAGCGTGGTGGTGACGACCTACGCGCCGTACACCCTTGCCAACCGACGCCGGAGAGCAAAACCCGCGACGAGGCGATGAGGCTGGCGGACCGCGATTCGTCGGCCGGCCTTCAGCGACGCCCATCAGACGCGAGCACGACCTCCAGATCGTGGCGCGCCTGAGAGTTGCCCGGGTCGAGCCGCACCGACCGGCGCAGATGTTCGAGGGCTTCCTCACGCGCGCCCTGTGACGCGAGCGCAGCGCCGAGGTGCCAATTGGTCGCGGCCGATTCGGGATCCAGTTGCAACGCCTGGCGGAATTCGCCGATCGCTTCGTCGATCTGACCCTTCGTAGCCAGGGCGATTCCCAGCACGTTATGCACATCGGCTGATTCAGGAACGACCGCACCGAGATACGCGCTGCCGGCAATCACCCGGTGCTGAGTCTCAGCGAGGCGGCGCGCACGCACCACTTCGGCGTGCGACGCCCTGTACGCACGCCCGAGCAGGGCCAGATACGTATCGAGTCCTTCCACGAGCGGAGCGGGCTGGCCGTCGACAAAGCACCCCGGACACCAGGCGGCTGCTCCGTTCAGATCGACGATGGAACCGGGGACGGCTTCGCCGAGATTCAGCAGCGACCTCACGCCGTACTCCTGGATCGGCCGATCGTCACTCACGGGACTCGAGTCGCGAGTCGCCTCCGTCAGCGTCTGCGCCGACCCCACGAAGGTGCCCACGATCTCGCGCACGCTGCCGAGGTCCAACCGGCGCAGGTCCGCCTGCACGGCCGGCGCCCTGGCGAGTGCCGCCGCCAACCGGCCCGGATCCATCTCGATACGCGAGTCGTTGGTGCCAAGGAGCAGCAGATCCGCTTCCGCGCCCGAGACGAGCACCGCCTGGGGAAACACGTCGATGAACGCGCGAATCATCGCCAACGTCGTCGAGCCTGGAACCTGATACGCGGGGAGCCACTGGCTGACGTAGCCCTTCGCTCGGAGGCGCGTACGCGCCAGCGCGTAGAACTCCTCCGAGTAGAGTGCGGACACGCCGGCGTACCCAATCGGCGGCGGCTCGAGCGTGATCAAATCGTACGAAGCCGGCGGCCGCATCTGAAGGTGGTGTCGCCCGTCGTTGATATACACGTCGACTCGCGGATCGCCAAGCACGTCGCGATTGACGTCGCGGAAGTAGCCGGCGCTGCCGAGGATGTCTCTGGAAAGATCCGCCACCTCGACGCGCCGAATCGACGGGTGGAGCGTCGCCGCATGCGTGGTGTTCCCAACGCCGAATCCGATGACCAGCGCCGCCTCCGGGTGATCGATCGTCAGAAGCGGAATGTGGGCAAGGGCACGCATATACCGCTGGGCTACTGCCGTCGTCGAGGACATCGGGTGCCCGTTCGTGAGCAAACGTCGGCCTCTACCCGGCACGTCGGTGACCGCGACGACTTCCGTGAGGCCCTCGCGGACCGAAAGCCGCCGCTCCTGGCCGACCGGATGCGGCAGTGCCCGCGCGATGACCCAGTCTGCGGGCAGTGTCAGCCACACGCCTAGCGCCGCGCCGCCGGCGAGGAGCGCTGCGACCCGCACGCCCGCACCAGCAGACGGGACGAGCCTCGAGGTCCGCTGCCGGCCTGCCAGATCATCAGGGGGAATGCCGGCCCTCAGGCCAGCCACGTCATCAGATGTAGCGCCGGCCTTCAAGCCGGCAAGATAGAGCGGCACCACCGACAGCAGCGCTGTCGCCATCAGCATCGACGCGCTGCCCTGGATCCCCAGCCACGGCAGGAACAGGAAGCCGGCGGCCAGCGAGCCGAAGACGGCGCCGACGGTGTTCGACAGGTAGAGAGCGCCCGCGCGGCGTCCGACGAGAAGCTCCGCACGCTGGATGATCGCGTTGCCGAGCGGAAAACTGAAACCCATCAGCAGCGCCGGCAGACCGACTTCGAGCAGAATCGGCCTCACGTTGAACCAGAGCTCGGCGAAGGTACGCGCCAGGCCTGTAGGTACGACGAGCGTCGCGTCGAGGGCGCCGCCCACGAAGGCCTGGTACGCGGGATCGGCGCTCACGATGCTCTCGATGCGGGCGGCATCCGCCACCGCCAATCCAAGCAGGGTGAACGCGACGAATAGCCCCTGCACGACCATCAATGTTTTCGCCGCCCGGACCGACGATCGCGACGATCCCGGCGCTCGGCGATACAGAGACCCTGACAAGAGCGAGCCTGCGCCCGCGCCGACCAGGATCACCGTCAAGAGCAGAGAGAACACCGCGCGGAATTGGCCGAGCAGGATCGTCAGGTGACGGAACCACAGAATCTCCATGCCCATCGCCGCGAATCCGCTCATCGCCAGGGCCAGGCCGGTCAGCCACAGCGCGGCGTCACGGTCCGCTTGACCGCCTCCGCCAGGGCTTCGGCGGTCCGCCGCAGCTTCACGCGAAGGCGGAAGGTGAACACCACGTACGTCGGGCGCGCCGCGGTCCGTCTGAGAGCGGACACTGCGTGCGTCGTCGGGCGCGTCACGGGCGGCGTGGCGACGGATACGGACACCGTCCGGCACTTTGCGTTTCGCGCGAAGCGCATCGTGCGTAGTGTCCGGCTTCAGCCGGACCGCTTTGGGAACCATCGGCCGGCTCTGTTGCCGGACCCCCGACGCGACGTGACGCGCGAGCCAAAGCGCGCCAGCGCCGGCGACGAGATTGAAAACCACCGCGACGATCTGCGTTCCGAGTAGACCGACGGACGGGACGAGCGAGAAGTCGGTCAAAAAGGCGCCGAGCGCCGCCCCCACGGTATTGATGCCATAGAGCACGGCGATTCGTCCGCCACCCCTGTCAAGGTCATGTCGAACGAGATGACGGATGAGAAGCGTGAGCGTGCCGCCCATGAGGATGGTGATTGGCGCGAGCAGGACCACCGCGATTCCTGCACGGGCGAAGTACGACGCGATCGACAGGACGTACCAACCCGACGGTTCACGCGAGTACGAGGAGACCAGTGCGGAGATTCGATCGAGGTGAGGCAGGAGCAGGGAAACACCGAGGCCCGCTACGCCGATGATCAGCTCGACGTATCCGTACGCGCGAAGCAGGGAGTCGGGCTTCTCCGCCCGACTCCGCTCTCTTGAGCTGCGTCGAGGCTCGCCGAAGCCTTCGGCGAAGGCGGCGTACCGGCGATCCGCCCATGCGCCCGTGACATAGCTGCCGGCACCGAGGCCGAGCATGAACACCGCGACCACCAGCGAGGTGGAGTAGACGGTGTTCCCGAACACGTTGCCGAAGACGCGGACCCAGACGACCTGATAGACGAGCCCGCTCAGGCCTGAGCAGAAGAACAACAGATACAGGAGGGCAGCCACGGCCGCCCGGCCCGCTATCGGCTTCCCGCGGCTGGGGCCGGCTTCGTCAGGAGGAACGCCGGGTTCGCGCCCGCTCGCGGCCGGAACTTCTGTCCTCCACCGTTGTCGACTTCGGCCACGTACACGTTGCCGTCGGTGTCGACGCTGATCCCATGCACTCCCCAGAAGGCGCCGGGGAACGTGCCCCAAGTGCCCCACGAATACTGGTAGTTCCCGTTCAAGTCCCACTTGATCATCTTTGACGTGGCGCGATCGAACGCCCAGAGATGGCGGGAGCCGTCCATGTGAATGAGGTGGATGTCTGCGGGTGGCGGACCAACGCTCCACGAATCCAGGAACTTGCCGTTCTCGTCGAACACCTGAATGCGACGGTTGCCGCGGTCGTTCACGAACACGCGCCGGGTCTGCGGATCGACGGCGACGCCATGCACGTTGTTGAAATAGCCCGGCCGCGTCTCTTTGCCCTGGTCGCCCTTCTGGCCCCAGGTCGTCAGGTACTTGCCATCCTTGTCGAACTTCACGACGCGCGTGTTCGCGTACCCGTCGGCGACATAGAAGGTCCCATCGGGCAGCCACGCCATGAACGTCGGCCGATAGAAGTGCTTGTCGTCGGCGCCGAACTCGTTGGGCGTCCCGATCGTCTGCAGCAGCTTCTTCCCGTCGTTCGAGAACCTGAAGATGGCGTGCCGGTAGTCGTCGACGATCCAGACGTTCTTCTGAGGATCGTACGGGCTTTCGAAAACAGAGTGAGGCCGCCTGAACATCTTGTCCCACTGCGACCAGTCTTCGATGAAGTTGCCGTTGGCATCCACGACGTTGATGATGTTCTTCCAGAGGTACTCCACGCCCGGCTGACCGACGTCCAGATCGTCGCCCGGTGTTTTACCGTCGGCCTTGAGGAGCGCACCCGGAGGGCTGGCACTCGTCGCGTCGCGCCACGGGAGCCGGAAATTCGGGAATTCAATGCCCGGCCCGAGCTGGGGCAACTTGATGGTCTTCGGTCTCTCGAGCTTTGGCAGCTCCCCGCGCTGCAGAATGAAGACCCGGTTGGGGCTCTCGGCAAAAATGCCCTGCCCCGCACCCCACGTCCACTTTTCGTTGCCAGGCAGCGAGGACAACGGCTTCGGCCAGTTCGGAACGACTTCATACGCGCCGAAAATGTCCTGCCCTCCCTTCTCGCCAGGCACCGCCGCGACGGTGACCTCCTGTCGCGCCTGACCCTGAACGGCAGTCGAACGCGTGCCGAACACGAACGCCATCGTCATGAGGGCGATACCTACCGTCAGACCGGTTATCGTTTTCATGGCACGCATCATTTCTGCCTCCATGCAAAGTTCAAAGTTTGAAGGTCAAAGTTCAAAGTAAGTGGAAAGCTTCCCACTTACTTTCTGGCTTTGAACTTTGAACCGTGAACTTGCGATTCTCGCTTCTATCGCACGAACAAGTAGCCTGCGCCGGCGTCCCGGACAGAATTATCCGCCTGGTTACCGTTGACGCCCTTGCCGCCGCTGTCTTCGCCGCGTGCGGCCACGAGCATGGTCCTGCCGTCAGAACTGAGGGCAAGCGAGCTTCCGAACTCATCACCCGCGCCCGAGTTCGAGGCTTTGACGTAGGCCTGCTGAGCCCAGGCGGTCCCGGTGCGCCTGAACACGTACACGGCACCGGCTTCGAGCGCAGTGTCGTCGTCCTGTTTGCCGTTGATGCCTTTGGCCGAGCTGTCTTCGTTTGTGGCGCCCACCGCCACCGTATCGCCGTCGCCGCTGATCGCGATCCGGATTCCGAACCAGTCCTGCTTGCCGGGGTTCGAGGCCTTGATGAACGCCTGCTGGGTCCAGGTGCTTCCGCTGCGAACGAAGACGTACGCCGCACCCGAAGAATTATCCTGGGGCTGATCTTTGTCGCAGCCGGCCTGATTGATCCCTGGAATCATGCAGTCCTCGTCGGCCGCGCCTGCCGCGATGGTGTTCCCGTCGTCGCTGATCGCGAGCGAATAGCCGAGCGAGTCGCCGTTCTCCGCGTTCTCGGCCTGGATGCGAGCCTGGTGCGACCAGGTGCCGCCGCTGCGCGCGAGCACGTACAGGGCGCCCTTGCCGCGGTCGGCATCGTACTCGGCGACTGCAAGCGTATCGCCGTTCGCGCTCAATCCCATCGAGTAGCCGAACAGCACGTTCGGACGCGTCATCGCCGACTTGATGTACGCCTGCTGCGTCCAGGCGCTGCCGTTCCTGGTGAAGACGTATGTCGCACCGGACTGATTCGCCATGTTGTCGGCCTGATCGCCATTGACACCGGTGGCGGCGCTGTCTTCGCCGATGGCACCCACCGCCAGCGTATTGCCGTCGGAGCTCAACGCGATCGAGTAGCCAAACTGATCTCCTTCAGCGAAACCGTCTCCGACCGCGGCCTGGCCCGTATTCGACGCCTTGATATAGGCCTGCTGCGACCAGGTGTTGCCGCTGCGCGTAAATATGTAGACGGCCCCAGCCTCCGGAATCGATCGATCGTTCTCGTTGCCGTTGATCCCGGTGGCCGCACTGGATTCGTAGTAGGCGGCGACGGCCATGGTGTTGCCGTCGCGGCTCAACGCGACTGTCGATCCGAAATTGGCGCCTTCGCCCGGGTTTGACGCCTTGATGTAAGCCTGCTGCGCCACGGTATTGCCCTTGCGCGTGAACACGTACACCGCGCCGGAGCTGTAAACCGACGTGCCGCCCGGGTTGCCGTTGATGCCCTTGGCGCCGCTGCTTTCGTGCGGCGCACCCACGGCGATGGTGTTGCCATCATCGCTGATGGCCGACGCGTTGCCGGCATGTCCGGTGAGCGTGCCCCCGCAGCCGAAATGGGCATCCTCGCCGGGATTCGACGCCTTGAGATAGGCGATCTGCCTCAACTGTCCCGCAGTGGAGGACGCTGAAGAGGGGGGCGACTGCGGCGTGGCATAGGCGACTGCGCCAAACATGACGGCCACCAGGACGACAAACGAACCCGTTCTCGGTTTCATGCCCCCTCCGCTTGAAGTGCCTGGGCCCTCAGCCGGCTATGGCTTCGCCGGCTCGCCAAAGTTCATGGTCCGGTAGATCTCCTTGCCGGAGTCGGTCAGGACGATTTGCGCCTTCTCCGTCATGTTCATGTACGGCGCGCCGTTCTTCACTTTCCGGCCGTTGAGCGTGATCTTGTCGCCGATCTTCGGCATGTCCTTGGTCCAGTTGAACTGCCTGACCAGTTGCTGCCCGCCGCCCATTTCGGCCTGCCACCTCACGACCTTGCCAGTCGAATCCGGCGCCTCGAAAACGAGGATCGAGTGAGGATTGGTCAGTTTGATCTCCACGAGCGTGCCCGTGATGATAAACGGCGTCTCATCGTAGCGGCCCGCATCCCCGTGATGGGCAACGACGGGGACCGACATCAGGAAGAGACCGGCAGCCAACACGGACGCATAGAATGATTTGTTTGTCATAAAATCAGAACCCCCAAATACTCCTTGAATCGAGCTTCACGAGATCGTTGTCACGTTCTTTTGCATCCAGCCCACGATGAACTTGATGATCTCGTCGCTGTTCTTCTCGAGCATCATCATGTGGCTGTTCCCGCTGATCCCGACGGTTTCGAGTCGCACGAAATCCGTGTTGACGCCCGCCTGATTGAGCCACTTCGGGATACAGGGATCGTAGGTGCGGTGGTAGGTGCCATTGGCGGAGATGTCGAGCACCCGGATATTCTTCCACTTTACCAGCTTGCGCGCCGGCTCGACCTGGAGCCAGCAGCGCGCTTCGTCGGGCCGCTCCTGTTTCTCCTCGAGGTAGACGTTCAAATCGGATGGCCGCGCCGCCGGAGGATCGTACTCGAACCGGCCGGTCGTCAGCCCCCACGAATTCGGATTTCTGGGGCCGGCCTGGGCCGTGGCGGTGTCGACGTTGCCGATCTGCGGGCCTCCAGGCTCGATGGTCACCATCGCCTTGACCGACTGCGGCCGCGCCTCGGTGACATCGAAGCCGATTCCCCCACCCTGGGAATGGGTCATCAGAACGACCGGCGTACCGATCTGGTCGAGCAATGCGATCGCGGCGTCCCGCGCCAGCCCCGGGCTGGCTGCCGCGGATTGCACCTGGGTCTTGATGAAGGCGTCGAAGATCGGGTCACCGATCTTGCCTGAGCCCGGCCATTGCGTGTGGTTCATCTTCAGTGGGAAATCGCCGCGCTCACGTCCGTTCGTCCAGATGCGTTCGAGCTCGAGCGCGGTTCGAATGCTCAGATTGCCGTCGATGGGCGTCTTTCCGTCCGGTCCCGGAACCGGAACGTACGCCGACCGCCCGCGTCCGGGATAGTCGACCATGTAGAGCACGTAGCCCTGCTTGACGAGGTAATACGCCCAGCCGGCGCGGCCGTCCGGCGTCTGCAGCCAGTCGGTACCCGTCTGTCCGTTTCCATGGAAGATGACGATGGGATTCGGCTGCCGGACCTGCTTCGGCACCCACACTTCGGTATACATCGCGCCGCGCATGATCTCCTTGCCGGCTTCGCCCCAGTACTTGCCGCCGGCATAAAGAAACCCTTTGCGTGCGATGTCGTCGGTCGCGAACGTCGGAATCGATTTCGGCGGCATCGCTTTCGAGACATCAGCACCCGCCGCGGGCTTCGCCATCCTGCCGAGCCAGTTGCCCATGTACCTGGCGATCTCGGCGCTGTTCTTCTCGAGCATCATCTCGTGACCGTTGCCGGTCAGCCCCGCCTTCTCCAACTCCACGTACTCGGTCTTCACGCCGGACTGATTGAGCCACCTGGCCAGACAGTGATCGTAGACGCGGTGGTAGCCGCCTTCGCCGTTCAGGAACAGCACCGGAATATTCTGGAGGTTCTTCAGCTTGCGCGCGGGCTCGCGCTGCACGTAACACGCGACTTTGCCAGGCTCGGCGGCCTTCTGCTCGAGCACGGTCTGCAATTCGGATGGACTGGTGATCGCGGGCTCGTACGCGATGGGGCTGTTCGCCACTCCCCAGCTCAATCCTCCGCCGTCGCCGTAGGTCAACTTGGACGTGTCCACGCCTTTGATCGGCGGCGCCGCCGGTTCGACCGTGACAATGGCCTTCACGAGGTTCGGGCGGGCGTCGGCAATCAGCCACCCGAACGCGCCTCCCTGCGAGTGCGTCAGCAGGATCACCGGCGAGGCAATCATGTCCAGGAGCGCCACGTTCGCATCGCGCGTGAGCGTCTCTTGCCGTCCGCCGGCGAGGAACTGCACTTGAGTCTTCGCGAAGTCGTCGAAGATCCTGTCGCCCATGCGCCCGCTGCCCGGCCACTGCGTGTGCTTCTTCGCCTGAGGAAAATCGCCTCGCGCCGCCGACGCCGTGAACGTCTCCTCCAGATTGGGCGCCGTCCGGATGTTCAGGTTCAGGCGCTCTGCGGTGCCGTCGACGCCGGGAACATATTGCGATCGGCCTCTCGTCGGAAAATCCTGGAGGTAGACGACGTAGCCCATGTCGAGGAAGTTGTAGGCCCATCCCGGCCGGCCGTCCGGTGTCTGCAGCCAGTCGACACCGGTCTGCCCGGCTCCGTGGAGGAACACGATCGGATACGGGGAGCGAATCTGTTTCGGCACCATCACTTCCACGTACATGGCACCGCCCATCGTCGATTCCTTGTCAGCGCCGAGCTCGCCGACGTACTTGCCGCCTGCGTAAAAGAATCCGTGGCGTGCGACGTTGTTCAAAGACACCGTCGCAATGGAGGCTGGAGGGGCGGCCTTCTGGACGGTGCTTTGCGCGCTGGCGCGCCGCCCGGACCCGTCAAGGACTACGACCAGGGTTGCCAGGCCCACAATCAACTTCCCTGGCGTCATCACACCTCCACTTGCGTGTTTTCGTCCTTCGGACAGACCGCGAAATGGCGTCCGGCTGTTCGGTTTTTAGAGCCGAACGGGGATTATGTCAAGTGTATAGAATATGACCGCGCGAATGTCGCCAACGAGTTCCAAGGAGCAGACCATGCCGAATCGCAGGACCTTCTTCAAGACTGTGACGGGCGGGGCGGCGGGACTTTTCGTCACGAGCCGCGGCTTCGCGAACGCAAACGCCTCATCGTTTCAGTCGGCGCCAGGCCGCCGGCGCGAAGTCTCAATCGGAGGCCGCCGCATCAAAGTTGTCGACCTGCACTGTCACTGTGTCGTGCCGGAGGTGGCGGACGTCGTCAAGGGCACGCCGCTGGCGAACAACGCCAGAGGGGGCGGCAACAATGTCATCGGGCCGGAGCGCCTGCAGCTCATGGACCAGCAGGGTGTCGACGTTCAGGCCCTGACGATCAACGGGTACTGGTGGTACGCGGCCGATCGCGACCTCGCGCGAAAGATTGTCCAGGTCCAGAACGACGGGCTTGCGAAGCTGGTGGCCGCTCACCCGGATCGGTTTGTCGCGCTCGCCTCTGTTGCATTGCAGCACCCCGATCTGGCGGCCGAGCAACTCGAACATGGCGTCAAGCAGTTGGGACTGCGCGGCGCGTCGATCGGCGGCCACGTCAACGGCGAGGATCTGTCGCTGCCGAAATACGATCCTTTCTGGGCCAAGGCGGCGGAGCTCGGCGCGCTGATCTTCATGCATCCCGGGGGCGCTGACAACATCGTTCGAGAGGGCGCGCTGCGCGGACGGGGCGACCTTGGCAACATCATCGGCAACCCGCTCGAGACGACCTATTTCTTCACGCGCCTGATCTTCGACGGGACACTCGACAAGTTCCCCGGCCTGCGGATCTGCGGGGCACATGCCGGCGGCTATCTGCCGTCCTACCTGGGGCGGATGGATGCGGCGTGTGACGTGCGCGCCAACGCCAATTGCGCGAACAAGAAACACCCGCGCGAATACTTCAAGCGGGAGCTCCTCATCGATACGATGATCTTTTCAGAAGAAGGGCTGAGACATCTGGTGGCCGAAATGGGCGTCGGTCAGCTCGTGTATGGGACCGACGTCCCCTTCAACTGGCCGGTGACGGTCGACTTGATCCTGAATGCGCCGTTCCTCAGCAACGCCGAGAAGGAAGCAATCCTCAGCGGAAACGCGATGAAACTGCTGCGCATGGCGGCATAGCCGCCATGCGAAGTTTAAAGCTCAAAGG
>Ga0068858_100004798_pt1 | contig 13246 bp, 10 predicted proteins | sample KBSSwiS12_FD_66589 | JGI IMG/M metagenome (GOLD analysis project Ga0068858, IMG submission 66589) | Switchgrass rhizosphere microbial communities from Kellogg Biological Station, Michigan, USA - KBS Switchgrass S1-2 | ecosystem: Host-associated > Plants > Roots > Rhizosphere > Soil ... | reverse complement strand
CCACTATTACAGGAGGCAAACACCACTGCTGCTGCTACTATAGTTATTATTTGTTTCATGGTTTGTCTGTTTTAATGTTCTTTTTACATTTTATCCTTTGCCCTGGCAGGTTTCTTTTCTACCAGATCCATCCCACATTTGGGACATTTGCCGGGTTTTTCACTTGTTACCTCCGGGTGCATTGTGCAGGTGTATGATTTCTTTGCCTGCAGCTTTACTTTCTTTTGTACCAAATCCATCCCGCACCTGGGGCACTTCCCTGGTTTGTCTGAGACTACATCGGGGTGCATTGTACAGGTATAGATCACACTATCCTTAACATGAGTTTGCATTTTCATCTTATTTTTTGCTGAGTCCTGTGCAGAAACAGCAACAGATACAATGGTTAAGGTTGCCATAAAGAGCAATTTGATTAATTTCATTTTTGTGTTTTTTTAATGAAGAAATAAATACATTAAGAATAAAGCCTGTCAGGATTGCGCACCCTGACAGGTCCGATGAGTTGACTATGATTGTTTTCTTTGATAATGACAGCATTCAGGCAATTTTTGATACACTGTATCATCAGCCCTGTATTTCTCTGTGTCATTACCAGCAAGCGCTATTTTCTTTTGAACCTTGTCCGCCGCATCCTTTTTAAACATATTGTACGTTAATGTAAGTGACTGCGTAGTTTCATCCCAAACAGCCAATTTTACCCCATCAACCGTGTGGGCGGCAGTTTCAATACGTCTTTTATCCATGCTGCATGTACCGGAAACGTTGATGGTTTGTGTTTTTACACCAACGGTTCTTTGTGCTTTGTCGCTTTGTGCATTGGCAAATGATACTGTAACCAATAATATGGCTACAGTGAAAAACATTTTCATTGTTTTCATTTTACTTATTTTTAAGAATCATTAAATAGCCCTCAGGATAAACGCGCTGCAGCGTTATCACATTCCGGGAATGGTTATATATGTTGAATTTTATGGAGGGCGATAGATAGAAAAGCCCTTTGCCCGGCAGAATGCCAGTTATACCATCAGGAGAAGAAAATCAAATGCGGAAATTGCGGTTAAGAACGAAAATGGGCACTCCACCCAAATGGGGAGGCGCATGAGCAGTGGGGTTATTGGTAACTAAGTTTGAAAAATATACAACCGGCAACCCCATATGAACCGGAGCGATAACTGCAGCGGAAATGAAAAGAAATTGAAAAGCAGATTCAGAAACCTTTTGGTCTTTTTCAACCTTTAACTGCTTATGCTCATCATGACAGCAGCCTTTGTGCCCTGTCTTTTCCATGCCGCAGGAATCACATTTACCCTTGCTTTTGGCCGACAAATCCCAACTCATCAACTTACCCATGCAATAATGCAGGTTAACCGTAGCCCCGCTGGAGACAGCAAAATACACAAGGGCTGTTATGGTTATTAAAAGCTTTTTCATGAATTTGTGATGTAAAAGTAGAGTTATTTTTGCTATATCAAAATTAGTTCTTGTTAATTGTATACAATGTCAATCTCCCGACCTTTACAGCCTTTACTTACAGCAATCCTTTTTGCGGACAAATATTGCTTTCAGCAAATTACTGAAAAAATGCCCTATGGTTGCTGCAATACGCATCAAAACTGGTTATATCATTGAGAAGTTAACATACATGGAGACAATCATCCGGCATTGTTTTTTGATAATAATTCCGCTTTATAGCCTGCTTTATTCACCATCTGCATCACTTCATCTTCTGTTAAGTTTTCAGTCTCAACAGTCAGTATTTTTTTTACATCCAGCGTATCTACACTCCAATTCTTAATATCACTACTGCTATTTAAGGAAGGAGTTACTGCAGCCACACAACCACCACAATTAATATTTGTTTTAAACTGATACTTTTTCATACTTTTCAATTTATAATTTAACCCATTTTAAACGTAAGCTATTGGTAACAACAGATACTGAGCTAAGTGCCATTGCCGCACCTGCAATCATAGGATTTAGTAAAAACCCATTAACAGGGTATAATACACCTGCCGCAACAGGGATGCCAATAAGATTATAGATAAAAGCCCAGAACAGGTTTTGACGGATAGTATGAACCGTTTTCTTCGACAGCCTGATGGCTGCCGGGATTTTTGACAAATCCGAACCCATTAAAGTCATCCGGGCAACATCCATTGCAATATCTGTTCCCTTGCCCATCGCGATGCTTACATCGGCCTGTGCCAGTGCATGGCTGTCATTAATGCCATCGCCTGCCATGGCAACTATCCTGCCCTGTTGTTGTAAGCGTTTTATAAAGGCGGCCTTATCATCTGGCATTACTTCAGCTTTATATTCTTTGATACCCACCTGTCCTGCAACTGCTGCTGCAGTCTGCCTGTTATCGCCTGTAAGCATATATACCTCTATATTCATTTGCTGCAATGTCTTTATCGCCTCTGCAGAAGATGGCTTAACTTTATCAGCAATGGCAAGTATGCCCAGTACTTCTTTATTTGAAGCGAACCAGATAACTGTTTTTGCTTCATTACCCCAATTTTCAGAGGCAAGCTGCAACTCATTTGAAATGGCAATATTTTTTTCTTCCAGCAACCGCTTATTACCGGCATAATAAGATACGCCATTATAATTAGCCTGAATTCCTTTTCCGGTCACGCTGGCAATATCAGTTATAGCGATTAATTGAGATTCCGATGTAAGCCTGGCAACCACAGCTGCTGCCAAAGGATGTTCCGACGATTGTTCAATACTGTAAAGAATATTTTTTTGTTCGTTTGTTGGATTGTTTATCCAAAGTATATCAGTAACAGTTGGTTTGCCTTCTGTAATTGTGCCGGTTTTATCTAATATAAGGGCATTAATCTTGTGGGATAATTCAAGGCTTTCAGCATCCTTAATTAAAATACCCTGTTCAGCCCCTTTACCTATTCCAACCATTATAGCTGTTGGCGTTGCCAGTCCCAATGCGCAGGGACAAGCAATGACCAGTACGGTTACCAAGGCCAGCAACCCCTGCGTTACGCCATTTGCACCGCCCAATAATGCCCATGCAATAAAAGACAAAATACCAATACCAATTACAATGGGAACAAAAATGCCTGCAATTTTATCCACCAGTTTTTGAACCGGCGCCTTGCTGCCCTGCGCTTCCTGTACCATCTTTATAATGTGTGCCAGAAAAGTATCAGCCCCCACTTTCTCTGCCACAAATTGAAAACTGCCTTTTTGGTTAATGGTTCCTGCTATCACTTTGTCACCCCCGGTTTTCAATACAGGTACAGGCTCTCCACTAATCATACTTTCGTCTATGTAAGATTCTCCGTCCCGGATGGAACCATCTACAGGAATTTTTTCTCCGGGTTTAACCAATAACAAATCGCCCACTTTCACCTGCGCAATGGGAATTTGCATAATATGCCCGCCCTGGTGAATAATATTAACAGCATTGGGTTGTAATCCTATTAGTTTTTTTATAGCTGAAGACGTATTGGCTTTTGCTTTTTCTTCCAATAATTTTCCGAGCAGGATAAATGCAATTACTACCGAGGCCGCTTCAAAATACACATGAACCTGCAAACCCCTGCTTTCCCAGAACCCGGGGAAAAGTGTATTAAAAATGCTGAACAGCCAGGCAACACCTGTACTCAGCGCCACCAGTGTATCCATGTTCGAGGAACGGTGCCTGGCCTGTTTCCAGGCATTGATAAAAAACTGCCTTCCAAGCCAGGTAACAACAGGCGTTGCCAATGCCCATAATATAAAGTTCGCATAAGGGATATTCATAAAAAACATCCCAATCATTACCTGTGGCGCAGATAAACCGATTGCCCAAATCGTCCGTTTACGCAAGTTGTCAAACTGTTCCCGGCGTATGTTTTCTACTGCTTCCTTAGCGTCTTCTGTTTCATCAATTACCAAATCATACCCTATTCCCTGCACAGCCTGCTTCAGATCTTTTGGTTCAATAATGGTGGGAACAAATTCTACCTGCACGCTATTGGCAGCAAAATTTACGGAGGCCTGCACCACACCTTGTTGCGCATGTAAGATTGATTCCACACTTACAGCACAGGAAGCGCAGCTCATGCCCGTTACAGGAAATTGCTTTTTTACTGTTGCCACATCATACCCCGATTCACGGATAGACTGCACGGCATGCTGCAGCGTTTCCGGAGCCATATCTGTATCTATAACTGCCTGCCTGTTGTTCAGTTCCACACGATGTTTTTGTATTCCTTTTATTTTTGAAAGTCCCTTGTCTACAATCAATGCACAGTGCTCGCTCTCTACGCCAATCAACGGTATCCCGAAATGGTTATTTTCAACACTCATGATTAATCAATTTGATTAGACAAAGTTGCATCATGATGGTGCCAAATTTGTTACAGAATTTTGAAAAAGAGTTATACTTACCGGCGGATTACACCTTATCCGGCGGTTTGCGTTTGCCCCCAGGTTCTTAAATTAACCTTGAATAGATTTTCTGCAATTGGTTTTTATCTCGTTGCTGATCGCCTCTCCCCTGGCCTGGTATTGCCTGCATGCCTGGTTAAATAATTTTGCCTGCCGTGTGCCTGTTACCCCGTGGATTTTTTGCCGGCGCGGGGCTGGTAACAACAGTATCGCAGTTATTACGGTAGGCTTTCAGGCAATCAAATCTGCTATGGCCAATCCTGTTAACAGTATCCGGGCGGAATAATGTTGTTTTTTAACAGACATACTTTTACAGGCCAATATTGTTTTTTACAAAATATTATCCCCTATTGTTTGCAACAGCAAAGCAATGTCAAATGGCTTTTCTATATAGCCGTCGGCCTGTATTCTTTTACATATTTCTTTGACTTCCACATTTGCTGAAAATATGATGACAGGAATGTGCTGGGTTTGCGGGTTTTCCTTAATTGTTATGATATTTTTTTCGCCGCCGGTTTCGGGTATCCACAGGTCCATTAAAATGATACCAGGTTTATAAAGCTCAATGTCGGCAATAACATCGACGCAGCGTGTCAGGGTTTCTACGCGGTATTTATCTTTCCCCAGTATTTCTTTGCACAAAAACAATATCTCCTTGTCATCATCGTATATAAGAACAGATTTCTTCATAAATAGTGCAAAATAGTGTGAAATAAGCGTACAGCGGGAGGTCGGGTATTTATCTAAATCGTTACATTAATTTACCGGCAATGAAAAATTGAATGTACTTCCTTTCCCCAGCTCGCTTTCTGCCCAAATCTTGCCATGGTGACGCTGAATAATTTCATAAGAAATAAATAAACCAATACCCAAGCCCTGGAATTGTATTGGATGATCTTCTATGCGGTAATACTTTTCAAATACTTTTTCAAGGTTCTGAGCAGATATTCCGATACCATGATCTTTAACAGAGACTTTTATTCTACCATTTTGTTCTTCAGTATGTATAAGAATCGTTCCGGCTTCCGGCGAATATTTAATAGCATTGCTCAAAAAATTGATAACTACCTGTTGCAATCTGTCTTTATCTCCGGATACTTTCTGCAGCACGCTGCCTGTTTTTGTTATGGTATGCTGCGGCGAAGAATACTGCATATTTTCAATGGTATTGTCAATCATCTCATTAAAATCAAAACTGGTAATGTTATAATTTAATTTACCGCTTTGTATTTTACTAACATCCAGCAATTCGTTTATCAGTTCATTGAGCCTGGTAACAGAAAGGCTGGCTTTTTTTGCGTAGAGGATAGCTTTTTCATTGGCAGCATCCAAAGAAAGCTCCAGCAATTGAAGATATGCTTTGGCAGTAGTCAGCGGGGTCTTCATCTCATGGCTTGCAATGCTGATGAATTCATCTTTTTTCTGTTCCTTCATTTTCTGTTCATCTATATCTGTATGGGTGCCTATCCATACCATTACTTTTCCATTCGCATTTTTTTGAGCCAGCCCCCTGCTTAAATGCCAGGCATAGACGCCATCGTGCCGGAGGAAGCGGTGTTCCAGTTGAAAATCTTCGCCGGAGTTAATAGAACGTTGCCAGGTCTGTTGGTTGTGGCTCCAGTCATCAGGGTGTATTATTTTTTCCCAGCCCAGTCCTTTTAAATCTTCAAAGGTTTTATGTGTATATTCAAACCACTGCCGGTTAAGATAATCTACATTCCCATTTTCATCTGCTGTCCACATTTTTTGCGGCATGGCATCGGCCAGTATCCCAAAACGTATTGCGCCTTCTTCCGCTATTTTTTTGCCGCGTATTTCTTCGGTCACCTCGTAACCAAAAACCAGGATGCCGTTTATTTTTTCAGCCTCATCATAAATCGGCTGGTAAGAGAAATTAAAATAACGCTGTTCGGGTAAAAGTCCTTCATCACGGGACAGCGTTATAGGAACTTCAATACCAACAAATGTCTCGCCGGTATTATAAACCTTGTCAAGAATGGTATCAAAATCCTGGCCCGCCAGTTCCGGCAACGCTTCAATAATTGGTTTGCCCTGGATTTTACGTTTCCCGAATAATTTCTGATAGGATGGGTTTACCAGCTCATAAATATGCTGCGGGCCCCGTAATGTGCAAATAAAACCAGGTGCATTCATGTACAGGTTTTGTATCATTTCAGCATTGCGTTCCAGTTGCTTGCGGACGCCGGCTTGTGCAAGCGCTGCATTTTTTCTTACAGTAATATCATTCAGCGCAAGCAGAATCAGTTGTTCGCCGTTTTCATTGTGTATTGGCTGAATATTAAAACAAATGACCTTTTTGCCTATGCCAGGGAATGTAAAAGTTATTTCCACTTCAATCATCTTTTCTTTTTCCTTCTGCATTTTTACCAGTTCTTCCCGCAATCCCGGAATATTCCAGCCATTGTCCTGCAATTCAAATAAAACTTTTCCCAGGGTCTCGTTTTCCGTTAAGTGAAAAACTTTATAAAATGATTTGTTGGCACTTTTGATAAAGAAATTTTTATCCAACACAACCAGGGGCTCATGAAGTATAGAAATAGTGATTTCGGCAAACTTGCGGGCCTGGTTTAGTTGTTCGTTGCGGTCGTAGAGTTCCTGGTTTACGGTAATCAACTCTTCGTTGGTGCTTTGCAATTCCTCTTTGCTGGTTTCCAATTCTTCGTTCATGCTTTGCAATTCTTCACTGCCGCTCACCAATTCTTCATTGGAGCTTTGTAGTTCTTCATTGGCGGCTTCCTGGTCCTCCGTAATGCTGCGCATGTCTTCCCTTGCCTGTGCCAGTTCCGTTTCCAATTGCTGAATACGGGTATCGGTTGCTTCTTTTTTACTGTTTAAAGCATTCCCTTTACCGTTAACGGAAGCCTGGCCGGTACCTTCTGCCGGCTCATCCCTGAAAAGAATCAAAAAATGCAAATCAATGGTTCCCAGCAATGGAACCACTTCAATGGTTACTACTTTTTCTCCATTGTTTACCGGGACACTTTTTTTTATAAAAGGTTCACTGCTATTCTTTGCTTTGTGTAATGCATTGCGGATTTCGAAAGCCAATCCTTCTTTTGCCATTTTCAGCACATTCAAACTTGGTTTACCGGGTGAAGGCTCCAGGTACTGGCCGGTAGAACCCCGGAATTGCACAATATCAAACTGTTCATTTACTACCACGCCTGCAGGTGTATATTTTGAAAGTAAAATATCATCGGCATTTTTTTGAAAATCTACTGCTTTTCCTTCTTTATCCCGCAACAAATCCTTCCTGCCGGCAACAGCTGTTTCGCTACGTTCACCGGTCAGATTCCTGAATCTTCCCGGCACAGATTTCCTGGTATAAAATTTATCCTTTTTTCCAAATGGGATAAAAAACTCGGAAGCATTTCCGGTCGTTTCTGATTTTCCCAACATTAAAATCCCTTTATCATTAAGGGCATAATGAAATATATGAAGTGCTTTTTTTTGCAGAAAAGCTTCCATGTAAATAAGCACATTGCGGCAACTGATTAAATCCATTTTTGCAAAAGGAGGATCCTTTAAAAAATTGTGCACGGCAAAAACGCATATATCCCTTACCTGCTTTTTTACCTGGTAATGCCCATCTGTTTTATTGAAAAATTGCTGCAAACGGCTTTCTGAAACCCCCTCCAGCTCTTTTTTTGAATAGATACCATTTCTTGCATTTTTAATAGCGTTCTCAGAAATGTCGGTTGCAAAAATCTGAACCTTGCTGTTTGAAATATGATCGTTTGCATATTCCAGAATGCACATGGCGATTGAATACACTTCCTGCCCTGTAGAGCAACCCGCTATCCAGATGCGCAAGGGATGACCGGCCGGTTTATTTTTTATCATTTCCGGGACAACCGTCTCGCATAATATGCCGAAAGTTACCGGATCGCGAAAAAAAGAAGTTACCGGTATCAGCAAATCCTGGAATAAAATATCCTGTTCCGGTTTATTTTTATTAAGCTGTTCAAGGTAATCGGCAACTGTTTCAAGATGAAGAATCATCATGCGGCGAATGATGCGCCTGCGGATGGTTGTTTGTTTATATAGGCTAAAATCCACGCCTGCCCGAATCCTGATCAATGCCAGTATCTGCCTGAATTCCTCTTCATCTGTTTTGTTTTTTTTTGCACCGTCATCTGCAGAAAAAGAAATAATAAAAGATCGTTGCAGTTCCATCAGCTTTTCCGGAATTTTTCCGGATGGAAGAATGAAATCGACAACGGCTGCATCAATAGCATGTTGCGGCATGCCTTCATAAGAAGCAGTACCCGGTTCCTGGGCCAAAGTAAGGCCGCCATGATCTTTTATATCTTTTAAACCTGCTGTACCATCTGCGCCATTGCCCGATAGTATCACACCTATAGCATGTGACTGGTGTACTTCTGCCAGCGATGAAAAAAAGATATTGATGGGCAGGTTCAATTTGTCTTTTGCAGATCTTGGGCTTAGTTTTAACACACCATCTGAAGCCAGAAGAATTTTATTGGACGGAATAACATAGATATGATTGGGGTTTACATGAACATTATCGCTTATTTCTACAACAGGTATAGGCGTTACCCGCTGCAAAATTTCAGGCAGGGTGCTTTCATGTTCGGGATGTAAATGCTGCACCAATATATAGGCCATGCCGGAGTCTTCCGGTATCGCTTTTATCAGGTTTTTAAATGCTTCCAGGCCACCGGCAGATGCACCTATCCCCACAACCGGAAAAAGGTTTTGAGAAAGTATGGGTTTATCCTTATCTGCTTTTGTCATTGGGTTTGTTTCCCTGGTAGAACTTTTAAAGACAATACCATAAAGCTATATCAGATATTGTATGAAGGTAGTTCATTCGCAGCTCTAAACAGGGCTTATTTGCCTTTCGTTTCAAAGGGCATGCAATAACCAATTGCATTAGATGAAGGCTGACAATAATGACAGCGTTTGCAGGGAAACTGAAATTACCGCTGAAAACTTTGCAGATTGGAGCCTTTTGGGTCAACAATGATGATAGTTAACGGTAAGGAAAATCGTGCGAAACAAATTTACAGTTGATCGGCAACCTGAAGTGCACATTAATCCACTCAAAAACTGCGGCATCCGCAACAGTATTTCAGGTATATTTCCCTAGTATAAATTCATGCCTTTGTATCAAACCATGGTATAATATTTGCCCCTTCTGTATATCCTATTTTAATCCATACCAATACTTTGACTATGTGGAAAACCATACTTCCGGGTGAAAACGTAGCCCCGGGCGACTCAATCAGGTATCAGCCATCCGCGTCCAACCTCTCTTACAGGGAACAAATCTACCTGGTAGTAAAAACCGACCTGCATTACTTTGAGATTGTTGTAAAGTCCGGTAAAGAAGACCCCAATGGACATCCTGATCGAAAAATTATCAAATATATTGATATTGGCTATCACCTTGGGCTGGAAGTATTATCAGAGTGAAGTGAAGCGGCATTGATGGTTGTTGATGTGCTGGGATGGTGTAACTTTTTAAAGTATACCGGCTGGTGCTAACTGTCAAACATCCTTTCACGAAACCTGGCTCTTGAAATCATAAAAGCCAATTCTTTTCCGCGCTCCGGAAAAATCAATGGCAAAATTTCAGCAAAAGAAATAAATAAACAACCTTCTTCCATCTCTTCAAATACTGAAGTGGATGTTCTTCCCCTGTTTATCTGTCCCGTCACGCAGTATGCGTTTTCGATTTTTCGGCTTCAGCATTTGACAGATGTTTATCGCATTTGCAGCAAATACCGGGTTTAATGGAAGTCGTGCTTCTCAACTACTTCTTATTTTCCGGGTTATTGTTACATCTATCTTTCAAAAATTTACATAATTCACACATTGCATATATGCTTATCCTTAGCGACATACTATCCAGGTGTGAATTGTGTAAGATTGCCTGTAAATAATGTAATGAATTTAAATGCAATCAATGGTAGCTTGCAGCGATGGTGATTGTGAATATTGCCGGATAAATGAATCCGCCCTGCATTGCCCGGACAGCGAAAGAAAAAACAAGGAACAGCTTAAATAACTGATGCATGCAATCAATTACTGAAACCTTCAGGCCCCGGCTATATGAGTATACTAAATTCATGAAGTTCTTTAAGAAACGGTACCCGGATATTTATGCAATGTATTTCAGGATGATCGATCAGCCTTCGGGACAACATGCGGTTGTTTCAATAAGTTGCGTATATACAATAAAACCTTCCGCCAGAGAGATACTACGCTGTATAATTGCAGCGTACTACCGGCCTTTGTATAATTAACCTGTCCGGGAACCAGGCAGCCCGTTTTTAAAATCAGATATCCCGTAAATTTTTAACGATGGAAAAAGCGCTTGTTTTATACAGGGGCTTTTATATCATCCTGGCGCCTTACTACCCTTGTGCATGATAGATTATTTGAGCGTCGCAGATTCTCCACTTTTAAAAGAACGGGTTTTTCACGGCGCCCGTTATTATTTGAAATGTTCCGGAAGAAATCTGCAGTTGCTGAATTTTAAATGTAATGTTGGTTTTAGTGTTACAAAGCGGCTGTTTTCACAGTCGCTTTTTTTTGCAATTACAAAATTTGATAAAATGTTTGATGAGCAGGTATTGGCACGCTGGCAAAAATTGATCTGCTTTTTACCATATAAATCAAATCTGTAAAAAAATTATAACCAGCAGAAGTTTATTGCTAAAGACCTTATTGTAAGGACATATTAAGAAGTGATGAAAATCTATATGCAAAACGAATGCAAAGAAGTTGATGTAGCTCGTCGAACAAATAAAAAGGCCATTGATAATCAATGGCCTGAGAAAGATTGGTGATCCCGCTGGGACTCGGACCCAGGACCCATACATTAAAAGTGTATTGCTCTACCAACTGAGCTACGGAATCATCCCTTTTTTGGGAGTGCAAAAATAAGGATTCTGGCTTCCGTACCAAATTTTATAACTTATTTTATTATTCCAGTTTCCACAAATGTTTATAAAGCCCTGAAAAGGCCACTTCAACGGACTTTTGCTATAAGATGTAATTAGACTAGGTTTGCCAAAATATCTTATCTATATCTTATGTCTTCTTTTTTTAACAATAAAGTAGTAGCTATTACCGGAGGAACGGATGGAATCGGCAAAGCCCTGGTAGATGTAATGATTAAAAACGGGGCCAAAGTAGCTACCTGCGCCCGTAATCACGATAAAATCTATGGTCTCCAGGTTGAATACCCCAATGTGCTGTTGCATGCCATGGTGTGCGATGTAAGCAAGGAGCAGGATTGCAGGCGTTTTATTGAATCTACCATTGAAACGTTTGGCGGTATTGATATTTTAATCAATAATGCGGGCGTATCCATGCATGCACTGGTAAATGATGTGGATGTGGATGTAATCCGCAAAGTGATGGACATTAATTTTTATGGAAGCGTATACTGTACCAAATTTGCATTGCCCAGTTTGCTTGAAAGGCAGGGGGTCATTGTAGGCGTTTCTTCCATAGCCGGTTACAGGGGGCTTCCGGGCCGCAGTGGTTATTCCGCTTCCAAATTTGCTTTACAGGGCTGGCTCGAATCGCTGAGAACGGAATTACTGGAAAAGAAAGTGCATGTAATGTGGGTGTGCCCCGGTTTTACCACCTCCAATATCCGCAACGCCGCACTCAATGAAGAAGGCCAGTCACAGGGCCAATCGCCCATGGATGAAGACAAGATGATGAGCGCTGCTGAATGCGCCCGCCATATTGCAGAAGCAATTGAAAAAAAGAAACGCACGCTGGTACTTACCTTTACGGGTAAACGCACTGTATTTATGCAAAAATTCTTTCCCGGCCTGGCAGATAAATTCACACATAAATTTTTCTTTAAAGACGGTAAACTGGTGAAATAAAAATCGTGAAACGTCAGACCTGAGGCGTGAGATTTGCGCGTCGGTACTCACGACTGACGTCTCATGTCTGACGATAAAACCACATCTCAAAATGCCTTTAATCACCCTTACATCAGATATTGGCTTTCAGGATTACCTGGTGGGGGCGGCCAAAGGACGTTTGCTGCAATTGAACCCGGCATTCAATATTGCAGACATCACCCACCAGTTGCCACCTTTTAATTACACCCAGTCGGCCTATATCTGCCGCAATGCCATCAAAAATTTTCCGGCACATACTTTTCATATTATCCTGGTCAATCTTTTTGAACATAAAACAGAAAACCTGCTGCTGGCTTTTTATGAGGACCAGTATATATTATGCGCCGACAATGGCCTGCTAACCATGATTGCAGAAGGCAAACCGGAGATCATAATAAGACTGAAGGCCGACAAAAAAAAAATAAAAAACACGCTGTACTGTATTGAGGTGATGGGCGCAGCCATACAGTCCATCACAGAAGGCAAAAGACTGCAGGATGTTGGCGAACCCGATGTTGAGATTACAGAGAAAAACTACCTGCGGCCCTTTACTACGCCCGATTTCATTGAAGGGCAGATTATCTTTATAGACAATTTTGAAAACGTAATCGTAAACATTACCAAAGCACAGTTTGAGGAACAAAGAGCCAACCGGCGGTTTCGGATTGAAACCCGGCGCAACGACGATATAGAAACCCTCAGCGAAACCTATGCCGATGTGCCCGAAGGAGAAAAACTGGCTTTGTTCAATTCAGCCGGCTACCTGGAAATCGCCATCAATAAAGGCAATGCGGCCGGCCTGCTTTTTGGGCTGATGGGTTACAAAGAAGAACCTTCCAATCCCTATCTGCAGAACCGGTTGTTCTATAACACGGTGAAGATCTATTTTGAATAGTGCAAGCTGTTAGCTATAAGCTGTAAGACGTAAGTAATTA
>Ga0068858_100004795_pt1 | contig 13252 bp, 25 predicted proteins | sample KBSSwiS12_FD_66589 | JGI IMG/M metagenome (GOLD analysis project Ga0068858, IMG submission 66589) | Switchgrass rhizosphere microbial communities from Kellogg Biological Station, Michigan, USA - KBS Switchgrass S1-2 | ecosystem: Host-associated > Plants > Roots > Rhizosphere > Soil ... | reverse complement strand
GTGACCTTCATGGCGCCGGTGAGTTGGATGTCCGCCGTCCGCAGCGAGGAGGTGAGCGCGTCGTAGCGGGTGAAGGCGCGCCGCTCGTACTTGCTGGTGAAGCTGTAGGGCGAGTTGGCGGAGACCCCGACGGCGAAGCGGTCGCCCACCGGCGTGGCGATGGCGAGGTTGGGGACGACCCCCGGCGGGATCGGCTTGAAGGCGCGGGGCGCGCCGCCTGCGGGCAGGGTGGTCCCGCCCGGATAGGTGACGGTCGAGCCGGCGTCGGTCAGCTGGCTGTCGATGATGATCCCATGCGCGCCGACGTACGCCTCCCGACCCGAGCGGGCGATGGCGGCGGGATTCCACCACAGCGAGGCGACGCCCTGGTCGGCGGCTTCGCCGGAATAGGCGCGACCCGTGCCGCGCACCGATTGTTCCTGGAGGTAGAAGCCGGCGGCGTGCGCGTGGGCGGCGAAGCCCAAGGCGACGAGGCCCGTGCAGGGGAGCAGACAACCTTTTTTCATGGCGATCTTTTTTCCTTCCCTGACGTGCGCACCCTAGGGCGCTACAACGGAACGATCGATCCTGGGTTGCTGCAGGCGAAGCTTGTAAGGGGACAGATGGTTCTGGAGTCACGGGACCAACCGGGACGAGGCGGGACCACTCGGGACAAAACCCAGTGAAAACGGGGGCCTGGCGGCGCGCGGGCGGTGGCGCGCGGGCGCAGGCCGTTGTCCCGGCCGCTGCGGCGAAAAGGCCGCCTCCGGCGCAGTTAGACAGTCAAACCCGGAACGCGGCTTAGACATTCGAACCGCCTTTGAAGGTCGTTCGGGCGCCCGCTGAGCGCCGTTGAATCTTCATGTGAAATTCGTTCAAACGGTGGCTTCGCCGCTCGGGAAGGGCGCGCGCACAGCCAAGGCGTGAGGCGGCCGAACTATGAAGCGAACTGTGAAGTTGGCTTCACAGAACGAGCGGAACTTCACACTTCCTGAAAGTCCAATAGCGGCAATGGCTTAAGCGGTGGGCCCGGCCCAGCCTCGGAGTGTGCTGTCCCGCCGAACTGTGAAGTCGGTCAGGCCGCTGAGCCGCTGGCCATCATGCGCATCGTCAATCGATCACGGATGTCTTCCCGACGCTGCCGGATCATGCCGCTCAACATGAACAGGTCGAGGAACACCCAGATGAAGCCGCCGATGATGGTGATGTTCGACAGCAGGAGCAGCAGCCCCGATGTCGTGCGGCCGAGGTAGAAGCGGTGGGCGCCGACCAACCCGAGGAAAATGAGGAGCAGCCAGGCCACCCCCGCCGAAGGCCCATCGTTGGTGACGCGCTGTTCGACCAGCATCATCTGTTCAGTCGTAAGGCTCATTCTTCATCCCCCAAGAAATGCGCGGGTCCCCGCGGAGCACAGCCTGCGCCATAGACAGCTTGACCATTCACAAGCGGCTGGCAACAGGGCTCAGTCCGAACCGCGCCAGCACCTCGCCGACCGGGAACGAGTCGCGGAGCTGCGCTTCCTGCAGCGAGAGGGCGGGCGCGTGTTCGTCGTCGGTGGAAAAGCCGCGCAGCGTCAGACGGCGCACGACCAGGTTCCCATCCAGGCTCAGCACGTACACCTTCCCAGGCTCAAGGATCAGGGCGTTCCGGCAGATGATCGGCTCGCCCTTGGTCGCCACGCTGGGCAACTCGTCGGTCGGCATGTTCGTGACCCACAGGTTCCTGGCGGTCCCCAGCTGATTGTTCAGCAGGTGTCGCGGGACCGGATAGGTGTGGGTCAGCGTGTTCGACATCGAGGCGATGGCGCTCTCAAAGGCGTAGTGCGGCAAGAACACCCAGTCGGCTTCAGACGCATCGAAGAGTCCTGAGCCGGACGAGCGCGGCGGGGGCTCGGGCGCGGTCATCTGACCTGCACCAGTCAGCAGCCAGGCGAGATTGACTTCCAGGGCACTCGCCAGAGCGATCGCCGACACAATTTTTGGTTCGGTGCCCTCAAGCTGATTGCGGACGCTTCGGTCCGGGATCCCCGCTTTCTTGGCCAGCCACGCTGGCGTTACCCCCTTCGCTTCCAGCGCGGCTTTCAGACGCGCCGCGTATTGCGCCGCCACTTGTTGACCATCGTCGCCAAATTTGGCAAACTTCTGCTTCGTTTGGCGACTCATAGGAAGACGATGGCGAGCCCGCGTTTCCGCGACCAGGAAGACATCAAGGCGGAGTTGCGCCGTCGCGGCCATAGCTGCGCCGCCCTCGCGCGCGCCAACGGCGTCGCGCCGAGCGTGCTGCGCATGGCGTTCCTCGGTCCCTCCCCAAAGGGCGAACTGATCATCGCTAGGGCGCTTCGCATGAAGCCTCACGAAGTCTGGCCCGACCGTTGGACGCCGGACGGGGGCAGAATTTATGACGAACGTCGGAAGCATAGCCGCCGCGAGCGTGCCGCCCAACGTCTAAACGACGGGGCGCGCTAGACATGCTCGCCGACGCCCACGCTCACCAGGCGCGGTGGGGGTACCTCGGGGCCGCCGGCCCTGAGCGCTCCGTGGCGATTAGCGACATCGAGGTTGGCGACAGGCTGCGCCGGCTGGACGAGGGGTTCGTCGCCGATCTGGCGGTCTCGATCGCCGAAACAGGCCTCATACAGCCCATCGTGGTGCGGGCCGTCGAAGACGCGGAAGCCTATCGCCTGCTGGCCGGCGCGCACCGCCTGGCTGCGCACCGGCGCCTGGGGCGGGACACGATCCAGGCCCGTGTCGTCACCGTCTCCGATCTCGACGCGATGCAATTCGAGATCGACGAAAACATCATCAGGGCGGCACCCGGTGGGCTCGAATTTTTCAGCTTCATCGGCGAGCGAATGGAGATCTTCGCCCAGCGCCACCCGGACCAGGTGGCGTTCGAGCCGAAGGGCGAGAAGCGCGGCCGCGGCCGGCCTCCGAAGAATTTTGCAGCCCTTCGCAAAATTCCCGGGGGGCGCATCCGGACCCTCATGGGGTTCGCAGAGGAGGTCGCCGGCGAAACGGGACTCTCTCGGAGGACGATCTATCAGGCGGCGCAGGCGTGGGCTGCACTTCAGGACCACGATGCGCAGCTTCGCGACCTACCCATAGCCCGAAGCGCGAAGGCGTTGCTTACGCTCGCCAAGGCGCCGCCCGAGCTTCTCGGCGCGGCCATCGAGCTGCTCGCCGCTGGCGAGGCTGAAACGGCGGCCGACGCGCTGGTGATCGCGGATGGCGGCGTCCCTGCGGCACGGCGAAACGTCCCTCAAACGACCGTCGACCAGGAGTTGAAGGCGCTCAAAACCGCCTGGAAGAGGGCGCGGCCGACCACCCGGGAGGCCTTCATCGACTTTCTGATGGGCGCGCCCCTGCCGAAGGGCGTGCGGATCACCCGTGATGCGTGACTTTCGCCCTGCATCGCGGCTGGCGCTCGCCCTTTGCCGAGCCGCGCGCCGGATCGACCCGCAGGCCGTCCTGGTCACGGCCACGTTGATCCAGTTCGAGGCGCTGTGGGAGGGCTTGACGGAGGCCCAGCGGGCTCAGGCTCTTGAGCACATGGCGCGGGACGCCGCCGAACTCGGCTGGCGTCTGGAGCGCGCCGATGGGTGAGGCGGCCCCCACACTCAGCGCCCGGCCGATGAGTGATTGGCCCACGCTCAGCGCCGCCGAGGTGGTGATCATTCGCGGCTGGTACGCCTGGCATTCGCTCGACGACATAGCCGAGCGCGTGGGCGTCAGTCGCAACGCCGTCGCTCGGCAGATCAGGGCCATGCGTGAGCGCGGCCTGGTGATTACGGAGCGGCCGAAGAACTGGCACCGTCGAGGCGCCCAGGAGGCGGACCTTGGCTAAGCCTCGCCGCCATCCTGACCAGCGCGACCTGTTCGAGGTCGCCGACATGGTCCCGGTGTTGGCTCCGCGCACGTTGCCGCGGGCGCTCGACTTCAACCGCCAGATCTCGATGGCGATGAGCGAGGCGATCCGCGAGAGCGGCCGGACGCGCGAGGCGCTCGCGGTCGGGATGACGGAGATCCTCGGCTACGAAGACGACAATCGCGTCACCGTGGCGATGCTCAACGCCTACACGAGCACCGCGCGGGAAACCCACACCATCAGCCTGGTCCGGTTCGTCGCCTTCGTGCGCGTCACCGGCTGCACCTGGCTGTGGGACGTCGTGCTCCACCCCGAGGGCCTGGTGGTCCTGCAGGGCGAGGAGGCGCTGCACGCCCAGGCCAGCCTTCTGGAAAAGCAGGGCCGCGAGCTGCTGGAGCAGGCCGAGGCCGCCCGCAAAGCCGCGCCCTCCAAAGTTCGAGTGCCTCGGGGGCGCGTATGAGCCGAGCAGGGGGGAATGTGGGGCGGGAATGGTATTCGGCGGCCGAGCTTGCGGCGCTGAGGCTCCCAGGCCTCGCCAGCACCAAACGCGGCGTCCTGGACATGGTCCAGCGCGAAAGCTGGCTCACCCGGGAGAGCAATGAGGTCGGTCGCCAGGCGCGCCCCCGGAAGGGCCGCGGCGGCGGCGTGGAGTTCCACGTCTCCCTGCTGCCCGAGGCGGCCCGCGCCCAGCTGGTGCAGCGCAGCGCGCCGGTGGCGGAGCGCAAGGCGCTGGGGCGCGACAGCGCCTGGTCGCGCTTCGACCGACTGCCCGACAGCCTGAAAGCCGAGGCCCGCCGGCGGCTGGCGGTCATCCAGGAGGTCGAGGCGCTTGTCCGCAATGGGCTGAAGAAGTCCGCGGCCATCGAACTGGTCGCGGGCCAGCGCCGCCGAGACGCCCAGCTGACCGGCGGCCAGGCCGACTGCTCCGAGAGCACGATCTACAACTGGATGGGCCTCGTCGAAGGGGTCGCTGTCGCCGACCGCGCGGCTTTCCTGGCGCCGGCCTATCGCGGGCGCGAGGAGACCGCAGGCTGCGATCCGGAAGTCTGGCTGGCCTTCAAGAGCGACTACCTGCGGCCCAAGCGGGGCTTCGCCGCCGCCTACCGCCTCGCCGCCGACCTGGCCACGCGCAGCGGCGCCGCGATCCCATCTTGCAAGACCCTGCAGCGCCGCCTGGAGCGCGAGGTCAGCCGCATCACGATCATCCTGCTGAAGGAGGGCGAGGACGCCGTCCGCCGCGAGATGCCGTGGATCGAGCGCGACGAGCTGACCTTCCACGCCCTCGAGGCGGTGAACGTCGACGGCCACAAGTGGGACGTCATGGTGGACTTCGGCGACGGCAAGCCGGTTCGGCCGATGATGGTGGCGATCCAGGACGTCTACAGCCGCAAGATCCTGGGATGGCGGATCGCGCGGTCCGAGAACGCGAGCAGCGTCCGCCTGGCCTTCGCCGACGTCTTCCGGACCTACGGAATCCCGCGCCTCTGCTTCTTCGACAACGGCCGGGCCTTCGCGTCGAAGTGGCTGACAGGGGGCACGCAGCAGCGGTTCCGGTTCAAGGTCCGCGAGGAAGACCAGATCGGCCTGCTCACCGGGTTCGGCGTGCAGGTCCACTTCACGACCCCCTATTCAGGCCAGTCCAAGCCGATCGAGCGCGCCTTCCGCGACCTGGAGGGCGAGATCGGCACCAGCGCCGCCTTCCAGGGCGCCTATGTCGGTAACAACCCCCTCGACAAGCCGCACGACGCCAACACCCGGTCCATCCCGATCGAGGAGTTCGAGGCGGTCCTCCGCAACGGCATCATCGCCCACAACCGCCGCGCCGGGCGCCGCACGAAGGCCTGCGCCGGCGTGCGCTCCTTCGACGAGGTGTTCGCCGAGAGCTACGGCCGCGCCCTGATCCAGGTCGCCACCGACGAGCAGCTCCGCCAGGCGATGATGTGCGTGGAGGGCGTGACGGTGCGCCAGTACGGCGGCGGCCTGCAGCTGGCGGGCAACCGCTATTGGGCCGACTTCCTGCTGGAACTCGTCGGCCAGAAGGTCGCCGCGCGCTTCGACGCCGACGATCTGCACGCCGGGCTGCACATCTACAGCCTGACCGGCGTCTACCTCGGCCATGCGGAGTGCCTGCAGCGCGTCGGCTTCGTCAACCTGGAGGAAGGCCGCGAACGGCAGCGCCTCAAGAAGAAGCTGCTGCGCGCGGTCAAGGACCGGGCCGCCGCCGAGCGCGCCCTGGAGCGGCACGAGCTGGCCGCCCTCGGCCCTGAGTTCGAAGAGGAGCTGGTCGAGCGCCCGCTCGTGATCCGGCCGTTTTTCGGCGGCGGCTCGGCCGCGCCGGATCTGGCCGTCGAGGACGACGCCGACGCGCTCGAGCGAGCCGCCCAAGCCTTCAACCGCGCCGCCGGCCACCTCCGGGTGGTGGGCGAGGACTGAAAATAAAAACGCCCCGGGGACGCGGCCCCGAGGCGGTGAAGTCAAGACGAGCGGAGTGTAGATGAACATCGAGCAAGGGAAAACCCACTGGACCGGCGAGGAGCTAGACACGCTCCGCTCGTCGATCCGGGCGTTCATGGAAGCCCACGGGCTCAGCCAGGCCGACGTGAGCAAGGACAGCCTGGTGGCCAACACCACGCTGAGCCAGTTCCTCAACGCCAAGTACGCGGGAAACAACCAGGAGATCGCCAAGCAGCTGTCCCGCTGGCTGACGGCCAAGACCGAAGAGCACCGCCTTTCGTCGCAGGCGATCCCCGAGCCGACCTTCACCAAGACCAAGAATTCCGACCTGGTGATCGGCACCCTGCGCGCCGCCCAGGCGCTGGGCGACCTGGGCCTGATCACCGGGCCGCCGGGCTGCGGCAAGACCGCCGCGGCCCGCCAGTACCGGACCACGGCGCCGCGCGTAGACATCGCCACCGCCTCGCCGTCGATCGCCACCGCCGGCGCGATCATGCAGCAGCTGATCCGCGGGCGCGGTGAGACGCCGCGGGGCCGGGCCGGCGCCTCGAAGCTCGAGCTGACCCTCCACTCGCGCCGGCTGTTCACGGCCGGCGGCCTGGTCGTCATCGACGAGGCCCAATGGCTCAACATGGAGGCGCTGGAGGAGCTTCGCGCCATCCACGACGACACCGGCGTCGGCATCGTCCTGATGGGCAACGAGACGGTGCTCAGCCGGATCGAAGGCAACGAGCGCTCGGCCTCCTACGCCCAGCTCTACAGCCGCGCCGGCGTCCGCGTGCGGCTGAAGCCCATGCTGCCTGAGGACATCGAGGCGGTGCTGGGAAGCATGGGCGTGACCGAGGCCGGGGTGATCAGGACCGCCGTGGCCATCAACGCCAAGGACAGCCTGCGCGTCGTCGTGAAGGCCGTCCGCCGGGCTCACATGATCGCGACCGGCCAGCGCGAGAACCTCACCGAACAACACCTGCGCCTCGCCTACGCCGGCCTCGGCGGCGTGCTGGCGCGCTGAGCGGAGAACGGACATGAACACCCTGGACATCGCCCGCAACGGCCGCAGCGCGGCCCGCCAGATCCGGGCGCAGATGAAGGCTGGCGTCCTCACCGACCGCGAGCTGGAGCGCCTCCTCGACAAGGTCGAGCAGGGCTTCGACCAGATGATGGGCCGCGCCACGCGGCCCGAGCCGCCGCCGATGGTTTTGGTGCGGGGAGGCCGGCCGTGAACCTCGGCCTTCCCAGGTTCCACCGAGGCTGGGCCGTGGTGCTTTTGCCCCTCGGCGAGGATCCCCGCGAACTGCGGTTCGAGGCGATCCCGGAAAGCCGCCTCCTCATCGGCGACTTCACCGTTCTGCGCCGGCTCTCCGCTGGGCAGGCCTTCAAGATTCGCGATCGGATGAACGCCGACAGCCGGGAAGCCATCCGGTGAGCCGGCCCTGGAACCTTGAGGGCCTGCTCGCGGTGCGCGTCTTGGCTGCCGCCAACGCCCCGCTGGGCGCCATCGGTCAGGCGGTGGACCGGCTCGCACCGGAGATCGACCAGGCCCTTTGGGCGCTGGTCGGCCGCACGCCGGAGCAGGCGCTGGCGCGCCTGAACGGCGAGCGCGTTCAGGCCCCGCAGGCGCACCGTCTATGGCCGCGGATACAGGCCGTGCTCGCGAGTTGCGGAGCCACCACGATCGACGTCCTGGCGGAGATCCTGGCCGAGGACCCAGCAGACGTAGACGACGCGCTGGTCGCCGCCGCCTTGAGCGGGCTTGCCGACGCGGACGATCCGCCACCCCCGGCCAGTCGCCGCGGCGGCATGGCCTGGTGGCTGAGGCGCCAGGGCGTCGGCGCGGAGACCCGCCTGTGAACCCCGTTCGCGCCCTTCGACAGCTGGCGGCCTTCCGCCGGCTGATCCGGGGCGAGGAGCCCCAGGTCTTCGTGCACCGCCACGATCCCGAGCGGATCCGCGCGACCCAGCGCCGGGCGGCGCGCGAGGCCTGGCTTTCCCAACAGACGGCCGCGCAGCGCCAGCTGGCGGCCCCCTTCTTCGGAGACATCCATTGAACGCCCAGCCCATCCCCACGGACCTGAACACGCCGAGCCCGGCCGAGGCGCCGCCGCCCGGCTGCACCTGGGTCGGCGATCGGCTCTACATGACCGACACGAAGGGCCGCCTGGTGCCGCGCTCGAGCGTCAAGGCCATCGACCTCCTGCAGGACGAGACGGTGCGGAAGATCATGGCTTTCGCCGAGGATCTCTCGGCCCAGGTCGCCCGCTTCCGCCAACACACGCTGCAGGACATCGGCGACCTGATCGGCCTCCTGGCCCAGGAGTACGGTGTCGTTCGGGGCGGGGTGAAGGGCAACATCACGCTGATGACGGTGGACGGCCTGATGAAGGTCGACCTGGCCGTCGCCGATCGCATTGTCTTCGGCCCCGAGCTGCAGCAGGCGAAGGCCCTGGTCGACGAGTGCCTGATGGAGTGGTCCGCGGACAGCAACGCGGCCCTTCAAACCATCGTTCAAAGCGCCTTCAACGTGGACCGCCAGGGCTACGTCTCGCCGGCCGCGCTGTTCAGCCTGCTGCGCCATGACATCGCCGATCCGCGCTGGAAACGGGCGATGGACGCCATCCGCGATTCCATCCGCCCGGTCGGGACGAAGGAATACGTCCGGTTCTACCGCCGCGGCGGCCCCAGCGAAGCTTGGCAAGCCGTCACCATCAATGTCGCGGTCGCCTGATGGACGGCCAGTTCCTGATCGATCCGGCGCTGCCGGCCGCCTCGGCCATCGCGGTGGCCCGTGAAGAGGGCGGCCGGCGCGTGAGCCTCGTGCTTCTCGACGCGGCCAACCGGCCGATCGCCTACGCCCTGATCTCCGTCGAAAGCGGCCTGGCCATCAGCGAGGAGCTGAACGGCGAAGTGCGCAAGCTCCTGCAGTCGTGGGGAGGGATCAACTGATGCCCCTCACCGACAACCAGGTGCTCACCCTGATGAGCCTCGGCGTGCTGTTGGGCCGGGTCGGCCGCGAGGCCCTGACCGAGTTCGAGCAGGTGCTGGTGCGCGAAGTCTCGGAGCGCTGGGTTCGCGACCGGCGCGCAGCCCAGGTCACCGCCGAGGAGTGGCAGGTGGTCGAGCGCGCGATCGACGCCATGCGGGCCGAAATGCGCGAGCAGCTCGGCGAGCTGGCCGAGGTGCACGCCATATGAGCGACCGTCACCTCACGGCGAGCCGCATCCTCAGGGTGGTCGCAGACCAGGCCGGCTTGTCCGTCGAGGCGCTCATCGGGCGGGCGACGAACGGCAAGGGTCCGGCCGACGTAGCGCGCCAGCGGGCGGCATTCCTGGTGCGCCGCCTTCGTCCGCTGCTGTCGATGGCGCAGATCGGCCGCGTGCTCGGCGGCAGACGCACCGCCTCGGTGCGGGACGCCAGTGCCGCGGCGGAGGCGCGCTACGCGGAGTCGGCGGAGGAGCGCGAAGAAGTGCAGGCGGTGCTCGACGCCTTGGGCGTGACGCTGCCGGATGGAACGTGCACGCGGGGCCGCCGCGGCGCGCTCGACCGCCAGATCAACACCCTCGAGCTGCGCCTGGCGCGACTGCGCGCCGAGCGCGCGGCCTTGGAAGCCTGACGCCATGCCCGTCGTCGTCCCCTTCGCGCAGGACATCGATGTCACCGATCACGCCGTGGTCCGGTGGCTCGAGCGCGTCTGCGGGGTCGACGTCGAACACTACCGCGCCGAGATCCGCGCGGCCTTCGTCGCCGGCGGCCTGGTCCACATGAGCGGCCTGGCCGGCGCGGCCAACACCTACATCGATGTGCCCGAGCACCGCGTCCACCTGGTGGTCCGCGACGGGACCGTCGCCAGCGTCCTTCCCCATGACGAGGAGCCCGGCTGAGATGGCGGCCCTCGACGATCTGTTCGCCAACCCCGAGCTGCAGCCCGGCTGGCGCGCCCCGACGAAGGGCGATCACGTCTGCCATGTCTGCAAGGGCGCCGCCTGCTACGGCGAGGGCCGCACCTGGTGGTGCCGAACCTGCGTCCCGGCCGGCTTCCTTCCCGCCGATCGGAGCGCCCGATGACAACCGTCCGACTGATCCCCTGGCGGGACGATTTCCGCAGCGAGTTTTTCCAGCTGGCGCCAGAAGGCGGCGCCGCTCCGAAGACCGTTCAAACCTGGGTCAACCCCGCCCGCGACCGCATGACCCTGGTCGCCAAGTTCCGCCGGCCTGATGGCTTGGTGGTCAAGCTCACAACCCGCTGCCGTAGGGACGGCGCGGAATGGTTCCTGGACGAACAACACATCGACCTGCGGCTCGCCTTCGGAGGCGACCAGTGAACAAGCCCCGCTATCCGCGCTCCAGCTGCTGCGTGCCGTTTTGCAGGCGCACCTCGACGTTGTTCTCCGGGGAATGGGTCTGCGGCGCCCATTGGAGGTTGGTCGACCGCGGCCTGAAGCGCTTCCGAACGAAGCGCCTGAAGCAAATCGGCCGTGCGCTGGAGACGGCGGAGGCGCTGGTCGCTGTCGCCCAGGCTGATCTCGCCGGCGGCGGCCCCGAGGCGGCAGTTTGGGCGGCGGCGCATCGGGCCTGCAACGCACACCGCCGGTGGCGTCGCACCGACCGCGCGACCTGGCGGCGCATGAAGCACCAGGCAATAACCCGCGCCGCGGAGCTGCCGCTATGACCGCCGCCGCCCGGAAACCCCAGGTGGGCGCCGACCGCCGCGCCATGCTGGCCAAGGTCCATCTGGCGGCCAAGGAGCTGGGCCTGGACGAGGACGCACGGCGCGACGTGCTTGAGCGCGTCACCGGCCGGCGGTCCTCGGCCGACTGCACCGACGATCAGCTTGACCAGGTGCTCGCCCACTTCCGCGGCCTGGGCTGGAAGCCGAAGACCGGCGCCGCGCCGAGAACGGGTACGGCGCCCGTTCCCGGGCGTACCCCGGCCACCAGCCCGGTCGCACGAAAGGCGCGGGCCATGTGGCTGTCGTTGTGGAACCTGGGCGTGGTGCACTCCGGCTCGGAGGCCTCGCTCGAGGCGTTCGGTAAGCGCCAGCTCGGCGTGGACCGCCTGCAGTGGGTCAATCCGGCGAAGGTCGAGCCCCTTTTCAAGGCGCTGAAGGCCATGGCCGAGCGGGCCGGCTGGTCTCAGGAGCTGAGCGCGCTCGTCAAGCCCGAGCGCCACGCCTGGACCCTGAAGGCCCGCCTGGTGCAGCGCCAGCGCGAGCTGCTGGGCGAGAAGCCGCTGTCGATCGCCGGCCTGGACGAGCGCGCCCTCGACCGTGTCGCGGCCGAGCAGGGCAAGCTGATCCGAGCGATGGGAGCGGACGGCTGATGCCCTGCAACACGGTCAAGCTCCCGACCGGCGAGACGGCGATCGTCTGCACCTCCAGGCGCCGCCAGAGATGCGCCTGCGGCAGGCCTGCGACCAAGCTCTGCGACTGGAAGGTCAAGGAAAGGGCGAGCGGAACTTGCGACCGGCCGCTGTGCTCGGCATGCACCCACGTCCCCGCGCCCGACAAGGATCTCTGTCCGCGACACGCCGCGGAATGGCGGTCACGCCGGCGATGATCCCGATGGCCAGCTTTGATCGCCAGGACCAGGCGGAGGCCGAGGCGGCCCTGACGGCGGCCCGCGCCGCGCGCGCGGTCGCGGTGCGCGGCGTGCTGATGGCTTCCCGCGCCAACCTCGGCCGGCGGCGCGAGCAGCTGGTCCGGGCCACCACCGCCATGCTCGAAGCCGAGTTGGTGTTGGCCCGAGTGAAGGCGGGCATGTCGTGAGCCGCTTCACCGGCCTCCTGGCGGAAATCGCCCGTATCGCCGGCGCGTCGGCCGCCACGCGCCTGGCGCTGGCCGCCGGCGGGACCGAGATGAAGTTTTCCCCGCACCCGAAGGCGGCGCTGGCGCGCATCGTCGGAGCTGAGGCCGCCAAGGCCATCGTGGCCGAGCTGGGGCCGGAGAAATACACGATCCCCATGGCCCACCTTCGCGGTCAGCGGGGCCGGCAGGCCGCAGCCGCCCGGATGCTGGCGGATCGGGCCTCGGCCAACGACGTCGCCAAGGCCTGTGACATCCATGAACGGACGGCCCGGCGCATTCGTCAGCGGATGAAGAGTTCGGCGGCGATGCCGCTGTTCCCGGAGGACTGAGCCGGACATCTGTCCGGGGCTAAAGGCCCCTGAAGCTCGGCCATGCTGCGCACGACAAATCGGCCGGCGCAAGCCGGCTTTCGTGTAGGCCGACCAGTGAACGCCCCGACAGTAGCCCAGGTTCCGAACCAAGCGGTCGATCCGTGCGCGATCACCGCCGGCCTGCTGATGGCGGTCTGCCCGCTACTGCGCGCCGACGAGGCCGCCGTTCACGCCGCGGCTCTGGAGGCGGCGCGCGGGCTTGCGGACCTGACCACGCCGGGCCGCGTGCGGCACTTCCTGGCGCAGTGCGCGCATGAGACCGGTGGTTTCAAGCGGCTCGAGGAAAGCTTCGTCTACCGCGATCCCGCACGGCTGGATGCGCTGTTCAGCGCGGTGCGCGACATCCATCACGCCAGGGGGTTGATGGCTGGCGGACCCGCCGCCATCGCCAATTGCGTCTACGCCTGCCGCATGGGCAACGGCGACGCCCGCTCCTTCGACGGCTGGAACTTCCGGGGCCGCGGCTATCTGCAGGTCACGGGCCGGGACAACTACCGAGTGGTAGGGAAGGCCCTCGGCCTGCCCCTCACCAACGAGCCCCATCTGCTGGCCCAGCCGCCGATCGCCGCGAAGGCGGCGGCGGAATACTGGCGCGCGCACGGCATCAACGGCGGGGCCGACGCCGACGACGTCGTGGGCGTCACCCGCGCCATCAACCCTGCGCTGGCCGGCCTGGATGACCGCACGGCCTGGCTCGGCCGCTTCCGGGCGGTCTACCCATGAGAGCCGCCGCCCCCAACCTTGCGGACGTCCGTTGGACCTGGCGCCGGGTTTTCGCCCTCGT
>Ga0068858_100004794_pt1 | contig 13253 bp, 13 predicted proteins | sample KBSSwiS12_FD_66589 | JGI IMG/M metagenome (GOLD analysis project Ga0068858, IMG submission 66589) | Switchgrass rhizosphere microbial communities from Kellogg Biological Station, Michigan, USA - KBS Switchgrass S1-2 | ecosystem: Host-associated > Plants > Roots > Rhizosphere > Soil ... | reverse complement strand
TTTGTCATTACCAATCCGCAAGTGGGAGGGCTGTATTTTGAACCGGCGCGCGCGGCCCTGGAAGCGGCGGGTTTCCGCCGGGTCGTGCGGCATGAAATTCCGGCCAGCGAGGAAGGGAAGAACTGGGACGAATTCTCGGCCACGTGTGCGGCTTTGCTGGCGGCTTTTCCCGATACGGGCTCGGTGCCACTGGTCATTTTGCTCGGCGGTGGAGTGGTCGGCGATCTGGGCGGATTCGCCGCTGGCGTCTTTCGGCGTGGCGTGCCATTTGTCCAGATCCCCACGACCCTGCTCGCGGCGGTGGACTCCAGCGTGGGCGGCAAGGTCGCGGTGAATTTCGGCGGGGTGAAAAACATCATGGGGATTTTCAATCAGCCCCGGCTGGTGGTGTGCGACCTCGACTTGCTCCGCACGCTCGATCCGCGCGAGGTGCGCAGCGGGACGAGCGAGGTGATCAAGTATGGCGGGGTGTGCTCCGCTTCGCTGTTCGAGCAACTCGAGCGCGGGGACCTGGAGAAGCTGGTGGCCCGCGATCCGGCGGTGCTCACCAACATCGTGGCGCAATGCGTGGCCTTGAAGGCCCGCGTGGTCGAGCAGGATGAATTCGACAAGAAAGGCATTCGCAACGTTCTCAACTTCGGCCACACCATCGGCCACGCCCTGGAACTCAGTGCGAATTACGCGCTGACTCACGGGGAAGCCATCGCCATCGGCATGATCGCCGCCACCCGGCTGGCGGTCCGGCTCGGCGTCTGCGCGCCGGCTTTCCTCGAGCGCCTGCAACCGCTCATCGAGCGCGCCGGGCTTCCGATCTCTTTCGCCGATCAGCCGGGCCTGTTCGACCGGATCGTCCGCGCCATGCAGATGGACAAGAAATTCCGCGACGGGAGAAACGTCTTCGTGTTACCGACCGCCGTGGGTGCCTGGCAGCAGGTGGAGAATGTCGATTGGGCGCTGGTCCACGAAGCGGCCCACTCGGTCTTGAAGTAGATTCTGGAGGGCACCGCGCTGTCGGTGCCGCGATAGCGTTTGGCCACGGAAGCGACGGCGCGTCATCCTCAATGGAACTGCTTCCAGAACGTCACCGCGGACATCGCGAAGCCAATCGCCGTGATGAGCCGGCGCACGGCAATCTGTGGCAGTCGCTGGGAGTAGTGCGCGCCGAGCCAGTAGCCGGCCAGCGCACCGACGGTCATGATGCCCATCTTGGTCCAATCGATGAGCCCGCTCCAGGTAAAGACCACCGCGGCCACGACATTGATCAGGGAACCGAGCACGTTCTTCAACGCGTTCATTTCGTGGATATCGGACAGCCCGAGAAAGCCGAGCGAGGCCAGCATGAGAATGCCGATGCCCGCGCCAAAGTAGCCGCCGTAGACCGCGACGCCAAATTGGAACGCCACCGCGATCCACACGCCGCGGAGGTTCGTCTCCGGGGCGGCGGCATCACGCCGGGAAAACTTCCGGAAAGCATTCTGCGCCAGAAAAAGGATCGTCGCGAAGAGGATGAGGAACGGCACCAGCCGGGCGAAGAATTGGTCGCTGGTATGCGTGAGCAGCCAGCTCCCCAGCCAGCCGCCCAGCAGACTCACGGGCACAAAGCGGAGCAGCCACGTCTTGATCACCGCGATGTACTGGCGGAAGCCGAAGATGCTGCCCGCGGTCCCGATGACCAGCGCCAGGGTGCTGGTGGCATTGGCAATGATCGGCGGCGTGCCGCAGAGCAGCAGCGTGGGAAACGTCAGCAGCGTGCCGCCGCCGGCGATGGCATTGATCGCCCCCGCGGCCGTGGCCGAGACGACGAGAGCGAGAATTTCGAGACCGGACATGAGGCCGGGCACTTTCGAGAATTTGCGCGCCGGTGCAAGCCGAACGCTCATCAGGCTCCCGCCAGGAGATTGCCGTGGAAATTACGGACGGTTACCGGGCCACGCAGCGACGACTTGCTGAAGCAGGAGCAGCAGGAGCACACCGAGGAGGATGAGACCGATGATGCCACTCCCGATCTCGTAGATATTTTGGTGGGGTCGTGCCGCCTTCCATCGGGCCAGCGTCTTGCGTCGATGAGATGGCGAGAATAGGCACCCCAATAGCGATATCGCGCGGACAAGGTAGAGAATGATGCTCATTCCGCAGGGAGCATGACACCGCTGCCGTTCTCAGGGCTACACCACCGCGTTCGCAATCAGGATGAGCATGATGGACATCACGGCGATGCCGGTTTCCACCACGGTCCAGGTCTTGAGAGTCTGCGGGATGTCCATGCCGAAGTATTCCTTCACCAGCCAGAAGCCGCCGTCGTTGACGTGCGAGAGGACGAGCGAGCCTGCGCCCATGGCGAGGACGAGGAGCTCCTTGTTGATGTGGGGATCGGCCTGCACGATCGGCAGCATGATGCTCGCGGCTGTCATGACGGAAACGGTCGCGGAGCCGACGGCCACGCGCATCATCCCGGCGATGAGCCAGCCCAGCAAGAGGGGCGACATATGCATGCTCTTGCCCAATTCGGCGAGCGCCGTACCGACCCCGGAGGCGCCCAGGACTTTACTGAAGCCACCGCCCGCGGCGATGACCAGCATCACGCCTGCGGCCGGCGCGAGGCACTCCTCGGAGAAGCGCAATATCTGGTGGCCGGTCAACCCGCAGGTGAAGCCGAATGTCCAGAAAGAGACGAGGACCGCGATGAGCATGGCGACGTTGGCGTTGCCGATAAAATCCGCCCAGGTCTGCAGGCCGGCCTGCCAGGTGCCGGCGGGAAATTGTTGTCCGCGCGAGAGCAGCAGGAATGCGGTCGGGACCAGCATGAGTACCACCGGAAGCATAATGGTGAAAATGCTGAGACCGAATCCCGGGGCGCGTGGAGCGCTCGGTTGGACGTTCGCGCTGGCGCCGAGGCCGGCCAGTTCCACGGGAACATGCGGGGTGACCCGCCGGGCGAGGAACGGACCGGTGATGAGCGCGACGGGCGGACCGACGACTAACAACGACCAGGCGATTGTTTTGCCGATATCGGCATGGAGAATGCCGATGGCGGCGAGTGGGCCCGGGTGTGGCGGGATGAGACCGTGAGCAGTGGAAAGACCGGCCGCCAGCGGCAGTCCGACCCGCAGGATCGGGGTTTTCGTTTCTCGCGCGAGGGCGAAGACGACTGGGCCGAGGAGGAGCAGGCCGACCTGAAAGAACACGGAAACGCCAATGACGAAGGCGGCTACCATGACCGCATAGTCGAGTCGCTGGACGCCAAAGGCGCGGGTGATGCCGGCGGCCACCACATTGGCGCCGCCGGATTCGGAGAGCATCTTGCCCAGCATGGTGCCGAAGCCAATGATGAGGGCGAGCTTGCCGAGCGTGTCTGCCAGGCCCGCGCTGAAGCTCTCCACGACTTTCGCCGGCTCCATTCCCGCAGTCAGACCGAGCAGCAGGGATACCAAGGTCAGGGCGATGATGGCGTTCAGCTTGCACCGGGCGATGAGGACGATAAGGACCAGGATCGCGACGGCTGCAATGGCGAGCAGCGCATTCGGGGAGAGAACCGCGAGAGGAAAAATCATGTCGCGCTTTGCATAGCGGCTCGCGGCGCGCGGGCCAACATTTCTTCGCGCTCTTAATGTGGGATAGCCGGCGGGCGTTCAGCCCGGGCTCAATAGTGCTCGTGGGCCCAGACGCGCTCTTCGGGGGTAAGGTCCTCTGGGCGCTTGGCCAGTTTGCGGGCGTAGATGGCCTCCGCGCGCTGGTAACGGGTCGAATTGGGGTGGCTGGGAGCGTTCACCTGCCAGAAGTAGATGGTGTCGCCGTTGTTTTTCGGGGCCTTCGGCTTGGGCGCAGCTTTGGGTGCAGGCTTGGGTTTGGGTGCTGGCTGGGCGACAGGAGCCCGGCGGGTCAAAGGGATCGGTGTGGCTTTTGGTGCGGGCTTGGGAGGTGCCGTCATTTTGGCCACGGCCAGTGGTTTTGGCGGTGGGGTCGGCGCCGCAGCCATTGTCGCTTTTGCACGCGGCTTGGGAAAGGGCGCCGGGGTGGCTGCGGGTGGACGGGTGCCAAAGAAGGGGCTGATTTTTGGCGCCGGTGTGGCGGCCTCATCATGCAGCACCACCGGTCGGCCGGGGTGCTCCTGCGCTTTCATCGCGATGAAGTTTTCGCGCGCCTCCTTTTCGAGCTGGTGCACCCTTGCGGCCTGCTTGTCTTCAGGCGTGGTGGCGCAGGCAGTAAGGAGAACGGCGAGGGCTAGTGGGGGAAAATACTTCATCGCCGCACGCTAGGCAGTTTGCGGCGTGCAGCGCAAGTAGGGAACGGTTGTAAAAGTGCTAGAAATGATCGCGCACCCATTGGCGCTCCGCCGGCGTGAGCTGCGAGGGCTTTTTCCCGAGTTGCCGCGCATATTCCGCCTCGTAGGCCTGGTAGCGGGCGGCGTCCTCCGCGGCGCGCTTGCGGGCATCGGCCACTTCTTCGGTGCGCTTCTTCGCATCCTCCGCGGCGTGTTCGCGGGCCTCGCGCACTTCGTCGGCGCGCTCCTTGTCCTTTTCCTTCTGCTCCTCGAATTTCTGTTTCGCTTCCTCCTGCAATTCGCGCTGGTGTTCCGCGGCTTTTTGTTGCGGCGACGAAACGCAGGCGGGAAGAGCGAGAGCGGCGGCAAGGAGGAACGGCAGCGTCTTCATGCCGCGATGTTAGTCATCTCCCGGGGCATCCGGCAAGCGCGCGGGATTAGCGGCGGAACATCTCCAGGGCGATGTCGCGTTCGTGCGCATGGTTGACCATCGGCAACGGATACCCCTTGGCCAGCGGCTGACCTGGCTCGGGTGGCGCGCAGAGCCGGGCCGCAGGCACCTCGCGCAACTCCGGCACCCAACGCCGAATGTAAGCGCCGTCCGGGTCGTAGCGTTTCGTTTGCGACCACGGATTCTGGATGCGGAAGTAGGGCGCGGCATCCGTGCCCGTGCTGGCGCTCCATTGCCAGCCGCCGTTGTTGCTCGCGATTTCACCGTCCACGAGGTGCCGCATGAACCAGCTCTCGCCGTGCATCCACCAGAGGTGCAGGTCCTTGGTGAGAAACATCGCCACGATCATGCGGACACGATTGTGCATGAAACCCGTGGCCATGAGCTGCCGCATGCCGGCGTCGATGATGGGGAAACCGGTCTCGCCCCGGCACCACTGCCGGAATTCCCGGCCACCCTCCTTCTTCTCCGGCCGCCAGTGGTCGCGCCATTGCAAGTCGCGGTAGTGCTCCTGCAGTTCACGGTCGAGGACTTCCGGCCAGTGCCAGAGCACCTGCAGGTAAAATTCGCGCCAGATGAGTTCGTTGATGAAAAGACCTGCGCTGCGGCGCTGCGCCACGGGCGCCTTTTCCGCGGCGGTGGCGTAGTTCGCGTAAACTTCGCGAATGGACAGAGTACCGTGGCGGAGGTCTTGCGAAAGGCGCGACGTACCATCCTCGGCGGGCAGGTCGCGCCGCTGCGCATACTGGAAGATTGGGCCGTCGAGAAAGCGCCCGAGGCGTTTGCGCGCCGCGGCTTCGCCGGGCTCGACGATGGCCGCTTCCCCGGAAAGTTTCCACGTGTCGAGCGTGGGCAGGGGATCGCTCGCGACATGCGGTGGCGTGGAGATGCGGGAAAGCGAACGACCTGGCGGCAGCTTGTCCAGCTTCAGCCACGCCTTGGCGTAGGGGGTGAAGACCTTGAAGGGGGTGCCGCTCCCGGTCAGCAGTTCGTCGCGCTCGTGCAGCGCGATGTCCTTGCAGCCGTGGAGGCGAATGCCGAGTTCCTGCGCAGCCTTCTCCAGACGCCTCTCCATGGCGCGGCCGAATGGATCGGGATCGCGATTGAAATAGATGGCGTCCGCGCCAGTCTGCTTCGCCAGCCTGGCGAGGACTTCATCCGCGCGCCCGCGGCGAATGATGAGCCGCCCGCCTTTCGCCTCGATGTTCTTGGCCAGGGATGCGAGGCACCCGCATAGAAAGGCCTGCCGCGGCGCGCCGCACCAGTGATGTTCCACCTGCCATTCGCTCAAGATGTAAACCGGAACCACATGATCGTGCGCGGCCACTGCGGCGGCGAGGGCGGTGTTGTCCGTGATGCGCAAGTCGCGGCGGAACCAGTGAATGGCTGTGCTCATGTCTACCATCTTTTACGCGGCGCCGGCGCGTCGGGATGCTTCCAACTTCAAGGCTTCACCGCCGTGCGCCCGGCCAGCGCCCGGCTGAGCGTCAGCTCATCCGCGTATTCCAGCCCGCCGCCAGCGGGCAAGCCCTGGGCGAGCCGGGTGACGGAGACGGGTAACTCGCGCAGCAAGGTCGCCAGATAGTTGGCGGTCGCTTCCCCTTCCACGTCCGAACCGAGGGCGAGGATAATCTCGGACGGCGTCTCCGCCTTGATGCGCTCGATGAGGGCATCGATCCGCAGGTCTTCCGGACCGACGTGGTCGAGCGGGGAGATCCTTCCGCCGAGTGCGTGATAGCGCCCGCGAAAGACACCGGTGCGCTCGAGCGGCAGAATTTCCGTCGGTTGTTCGATGACACAAATCTGCGCGGCGTCGCGGCCGGGGTCGGCGCAAATTTCGCACAGCGCCTCCGTGGTGAAGAAGCCGCAGCGCGGGCACGCGCGGATGCTTTCGTGGACTTCACGGATGACCCGCGAGATCTCCAGCGGGCGGGCATCCCGCGATTGAAGCATCCAGAGCGCGATGCGTTCGGCACTGCGTGGCCCGATGCCGGGGAGCCGCTTGAGTTCGCCGATCAATGCCTGGATTGCGGCAGGGTAGGCGATGCGCTTCATGAAGCAGTGGAAAGTGGATGGTGGATAGTGGATAGCCACGCCAGGGTCTGCGAGTACGCATCCCTTTTCGGGAGTCGTCGCATGGATCGGTGCGGATTTCGGAGAGGATAAGATTTCACGAGCGACGGCTATCAACTATCCACTCTCAACCATCAACTTTTCCTACTACAGCCGCGAGGTGCTCCAGTCGAGTGCCGGGGTGCCGGCGCGCAATTGCTCGATGCGGCGGATGTAGAACTCGACCGGGCCATCGGCTCCGCTGGAGCTTCGGGCGCTGTGGAAGAGGCCGAGGGCGTCGTCCCACAATTGCTCGCGGTAATAGATTACGCCCTGCCAGAAAAGGTCGCGGCGCTCGAGGTCCTCGAAGGACAGGACATCGTGCAGGGCGAGCAGCTCGTAGATCTCCTCGCGGCTGCCATCGTCGTAGCGCTGGATGAGTTCCATCGGGCGCACCTCGATGCTCGTTTCCGCGGTCTGAAAGGTATTTGTGCCGAGCAAAATGCGGGAGCCGTAGATGAGATTGGCGCGGCAGAGGCGACGGGCAAATTCCACGGGCTCACCGGCGACGCTGAAGGTGCCGAGGCGATTCGAGCCGTAGGCGGCGATGACCATCTCGCCGGAGTTCACGCCGATGCGGAAGTCGAACATCTGCTTCCACACCCCGTGGCACTCGGCGTTCACCTCGTCGAGCCGCTCGGTGAGGGCCAGCGCCGCTTCGCAGGCGGTGCGGGCGTGGTCGGGATTGGCCAGGGGCGCGCCGAAGACCACGCGCAGGCTCTCGCCGTCGCATTCGTCGAGATAGCCGCCGCGTTCCACCAGGAAGTCGGCGGCATTGCGCCGGAAGGAATTGGTCAGCGCCACATAGTCCGGCGCCGTGAGCGAGGCCTCGAGGTCGTCGTGATTGAAGATCTCGCAGACGAGGATGCTGATGTCACGGCGCTCGCCCTCGAGGTTGAGCGGTTCGGAGGAGTTGAGCAGGGCGTAGAAGGTCTTGGTGGACACGCGGTCGCCGAGGATCTGGCGCATGACGCGCTTGCGGCCGCCGGCTTCGCTGCGCGAATAGAGGATCCCCGCGGCAAAGCTGAGCACTATGGCGACGAGGCTCGGGAAGGGCGAAAAGAAGATGCCGAGCAGGCGGAGGACCCAGACCATGCTGACGACCTGCAACAGGGCACCGGCGGCCACGACGGCCTTCAGCGAGTTGCGCGGAATGTCGATCGTCGTCCACGAGATGGCTACGGCGAAGAGAATGAAGAGGGGGTATTGAATCCCGCGATGCCAAACCGGGGCATATGGCTGCATGGTGAGGGTCGCGAGAGCCGCGTCGCAGGGGTGAAAAATCCCTCCCTCATAGAGCAGCATCGCCAGCAGAGCCACAAAGAGGCTGATAATGAGGGTGACTTTGAAATAACGCACGGGGTAACAGGGCATCTAGCACGCATCCCTAGGGGGGCGCAATAGGAAGGATGAAGGGCGGAAGGATGGAGGATGAAGGGAATCGTCGAACGACGAATGATCCTTTTGCTTCTTTGTCTTCATCCTTCCGCTTTCATCCTTCATCCTTTCCCCACCATGCTCCACGTCGTCCTCGTCGAACCCGAAATCCCGCCCAATACGGGTAATATTGGGCGCCTGTGCCTGGCGACCGACGCGCATTTGCACCTCGTCAAGCCGCTGGGGTTCTCGATCAGTGACAAGGAGTTGAAGCGGGCGGGGCTGGACTACTGGAAGGATGTGCGGGTGAGTATTTGGGAGTCTTTCGGGGAGTTGCAGGCAGCCCAGGCGGCTGAGACGCGCTACTTCTTCCTCACGACCAAGACGCAGCGTGCCTACTGGGATGTCTCTTTCCGCGATGGCGATTTCCTGGTCTTCGGGCGGGAAACCAAAGGGCTGCCGGAGCCGTTGCTGGAGGCCAACCGGGAGCACTGCCTGACGATCCCGATGACGGAACAGACGCGGAGCCTGAATCTGGCGACGGCGGTGGGAATTGTGCTCTACGAAGCGGTGCGGCAGGGGCGGCTGGGGGAAGTTGAGAGTTTGAGTTGATAGTTGATAGCCGTCTGATCACGTTCGGACGCTGCTCGCATGAGTCTCTCAACTCTCAACTCTCAACTCTCAACTTCCCCCGCGCCCCAGATCGTCGCCCGCGACTTGCGGCGCTCGTTTGAGCTCGGAAAGAGGCAGATCGAGGTTCTGCGCGGGATCAGCGTGGACATCCAGAAGGGCGAGGCGGCTTTTCTCTGCGGCGCTTCGGGGGCGGGGAAGACGACTTTGCTCTATACCCTGGCTGGGCTGGAGCGGCCGGAATCCGGCACTGTGGAATTTGAGGGCACCCATCTCTATAAGGGTGGCGAGAATGTGCAGGCGCGCATTCGCAACGAGCGCATTGGCTTCGTTTTTCAGGGCTACTTCCTTCTGCCGGAGCTCACGGCCTTCGAAAACGCCCTGCTGCCCTCGATGATCGGCGGCAAGCTGAAGCGCGAAGCCGCGGAGCGCGCCCTGACCGAAGTCGGCCTGGCCGACCGCATGCAGCATCTTCCAGCGGAGCTCTCCGGCGGCGAGCAGCAGCGGGTGGCCATTGCCCGGGCGCTGATCAATGACCCGAGCATCATCTTTGCCGATGAACCGACGGGCAATCTCGACTCAAAAACGGGCGAAGGCATCATCGAACTCCTGCTCGGGCTGGTCCGTGAGCGGGGCAAGACGCTGGTGGTGGTGACCCACGACGCCCACCTGGCCACGCGGGGCGACCGGCGGCTCGAAATTCGCGACGGCTTGCTGGTGGCTTGAATTCAACCGCAACCACTGGCAGGTTGCCCCCCTTTCTCCATGCAACTCAACATCTACATCGACGGCCAATTCTACCCCGAACCCGAGGCGAAGGTGTCCGTCTTTGACCACGGCCTGCTCTACGGCGATGGCATTTTCGAGGGCATCCGCTTTTACAATGGGCGCGTCTTCCAGCTCACCCAGCATCTCGAGCGCCTGTGGGATTCGGCCCGCGCGATCATGCTGACCATCCCCATGACAATGGAGGAAATGGAGGCCGCCACCCTGGAGACCATCCGCAAGAACAACCTGCGCGACGGCTACATCCGGCTGCTGGTAACCCGCGGCAAGGGCAACCTGGGCCTGAGCCCGGACCGTTGCCCGAAGGCCTCGGTGATCATCATCGCCGCCACCATCCAGCTTTACCCGCCGGAAGCCTATGACCGTGGGATGACGGTGGTGACCTGCGCCACGCGGCGCGTGGCCCCCGGCGCGCTGAGCCCGGCGGTGAAGTCGCTCAATTACCTGAACAACATCATGGCCAAGATCGAGGCGAACCTCGCCAAGGCCGACGAAGGCCTGATGCTGAACGAAGAGGGCTACGTGGCCGAGTGCACCGGCGACAACGTGTTCATCGTGAAGCGCGGCGAGATTTTCACCCCGCCCGTTTACGCCGGCTCCCTGCGGGGCATCACCTGGCAGGCGGTGCTCGACATCGCCGCCGAGCTGAATCTCAAGGTGAACGTCACGCAGTTGACGCGTTACGATCTCTACACGGCCGATGAGTTCTTCCTCACGGGCACCGCGGCCGAAGTGATCGCCGCCGTGAAGCTCGACAACCGCCCGATCGGTGACGGCAAGCCCGGCCCGATCACCAACCGCATCATTGCCCGCTTCCGCGAGCTGACCCAGAGCACCGGCACGCCGATTTATGGCTGAGACCGGCCGGGGCTCTGGCGTAGGGCGCGTGTCCCCACGCGCCGGGACGGGACCAATGACGCAGTGCCAGCCCGGCGCGTGGGGACACGCGCCCTACACCGGCGGGCGGCCCGCGACACCGAGGACGGCGCGGCGCGGCGTCGCTACCAGTGCAAGTTGACGCGGCCCCTAAAAACAACGATTTATCTCTAGCTCCCTTCCCATCATGCATTGCGACGTCTGCAAAACGAATCAAGCGACGGTTTTTCTCACCCAGATCGTGGATGGGAAAATGCAGAAGGTGAACCTGTGCGAATCCTGCTCGAAGGAGAAAGGGGTCACTGACCCCACCGGCTTTGCGCTGGCGGACCTGTTGCTCGGCCTGGGCGCGGCCCAGGAGATGGAGCGCGGCGGCACGGTGCAGAAATGCCCGACGTGCGGGTTCAGCCAGGCGGATTTCAAGAAGACCGGCCGGCTCGGTTGCGCGAACTGCTACACGACTTTTGCCGATGGCCTTTCCACGCTGTTGAAGGGGATGCACAAGGGCAACGAGCATGTGGGCAAGGTGCCCGCCCGCCTGGTCAAGACCATCGAGCGCGAGACCCAGCTCAAGACTTTGCAGCGCGACCTGAAGAAAGCGGTGTCCTCGGAGGACTACGAAACCGCTGCGACCATCCGCGACCAGATCCGGCATCTGGACGTGGATTAAGGGGCATGGAAATGAGCTTTAAACCAAACCTCATCGTCAAAGCACGGGCATGTGGAACGCAGAGGCCGCAGAGAACACAGAGGAGCGCGGAGCAAGAAAGCGTTTCCTCCTTTCCTCTCTCTCTTTTCTCTGCGCCCTCTGCGTTTAATCCGGCCATGGCTTTGTCTAAACCGCTCTGAACGAAGGAACGAGAATGGCCATTCATAATATCCTGAACAACACCGGCGAATGGATGCGCGGCGAAGGGCCGCACCACCAGATCGTGGTGAGCAGCCGCGTGCGGCTGGCGCGCAACCTCAAGACGTTCGCTTTCCCCGGCTGGGCGAAGAAGCACGAGCGCCTGCAGATCCTCGAGACGATCAAACCGCAAGTCGAGGCGCTCAACGAGATGAACGACGCCTTCTCCGTCTATTCGCAGGACCTTTCCGCGCTGGAAAAGCAGGTGCTCGTCGAGCGCCATCTCATTTCCCGCGAGCACGCCGCCAAGGGCGTGGGCTCCGCGGTGGTCATGAACCGCCGGCAGACGCTGTCGATCATGATCAACGAGGAGGACCACCTCCGCATGCAGGCCATCCGCGCCGGGCTGCAGCTCAAGAGCGTCTTCAAGATGATCGACAAGGTGGACTCCGCCTTGGAGGAAAAGCTCGATTACGCCTTTCACTCGAAGCTCGGCTATCTCACCGCCTGCCCGACCAATGTCGGCACCGGGATGCGCGCCTCCGCGATGGTCCATTTGCCCGCGCTGGTCATGAGCGAGCAAATCAACCAGGTGATCCAGGCGGTGAACAAGATCGGCCTCGCGGTGCGCGGCCTGTATGGCGAAGGGACCGAGGCGCTCGGCAATCTTTTCCAGGTCTCCAACCAGACCACCCTCGGCGAGAAGGAAGACGACATCATCGCCCGGCTGCACAAGGTGATCGAGCAGATCATCGAGCACGAGCAGAACGCGCGGCAAATGCTGTTGCAGAAAAAGCCGAACACGCTGCTCGATCACATCGGCCGCGGCTACGGCGTGCTGCGCCATGCTTATTCGATGAACTCGAAGGAAGCGCTGAACCTGCTCAGCTTCATGAAGCTCGGCATCGACCTCGGCTTTTTCCCCGAGCACTGCCGGCACCCGATCGACGAGCTATTCATGGAGACCCAGCCCGCGCATTTGCAAAAGGGCACGCAGCAGAAGCTGGCCGCCGATGAGCGGGACAGCCTGCGGGCGGAGATCATCCGCTCCAAGCTTTCTGAATTCCCGCGTCCGGATCTCGGACCGACGCCGCCTCCGGCGGCGGCAGAGGGGAACGGGTCGCAGAATTAGGTGGCCCAAGGCCGAACGTTCGCGAATTCGCAGAAAGTCATCGCCAATGAATCGAGGGTCTCGGTTGTTGGGGATTTTCCTGGCCGCGTTGCCTTGCCTGGGGATCAGTGCGACTTTTCACCGTCGTCCGCGGGAGGTCGCGTCACCTCGCGCACCGGCAAGTCGTATCACTGTGATTTCCGACGTGGATGACACGATTAAGAAGACGGGAGTTACCGTTGGCCGGACGCACATCAGGAACCTGCCCTGGCTTCTTTTGGATCCGATCCGTCCGTGGCGTCCGATCCCGGGGATGGCGAGACTCTATCAAAGGTTTCAAAAAAAACTGGATGCCAGATTCCTGTATGTCTCCGAAGGTCCACAGTTTAACCACACCCGTTTGGACCGCGGGTTGGCCCGGCACCAGTTTCCATCGGGCGAATCCGCTTAAATCGTGATTTTCCATTGGCGGCGGCCAATTACAAATTCGCGACGATCTCACCGATCATTTCGCAATCCAAGGGAGCGCGCTATATCTTGATCGGCGATTCCGGTGAGGCCGATCCGGAGAACTACGGGATGCTTGCCCGGAAATTTCCGAACGAGATCGATCGGATCTTCATTCGAAGTGTGACCATGGACAGTGAAGAGCGCTATCAAGCCGCGTTTCGCAATATCCCCCGTTCCAAGTGGAAGGTTTTTGTTTTGCCGGAAGAGATCAAATACCTTCAGCGCCGTCCCTAACCGGCAGGGAATGAAAGTGTCTTTTGCGGTTCTTCCTCTGCCGTTGTGCGTCATTCTT
>Ga0068858_100004792_pt1 | contig 13254 bp, 10 predicted proteins | sample KBSSwiS12_FD_66589 | JGI IMG/M metagenome (GOLD analysis project Ga0068858, IMG submission 66589) | Switchgrass rhizosphere microbial communities from Kellogg Biological Station, Michigan, USA - KBS Switchgrass S1-2 | ecosystem: Host-associated > Plants > Roots > Rhizosphere > Soil ... | reverse complement strand
CGGCCGAAGCGGGTGCCGCCGGTCCCCAGACCCCAGCTGGGTAGCGCCAGGGAGAATGGGGCCAGCTTTTTTTCAACAGCGGCCAGATCCACGCCGCGCCGCATCAGCGCACGGCTTAGGGCCTGATAATCCTCATCCAGCACGTGCTGATGGTCTTGATTGTGCCGCGCGATCGTGTCCGGCGGCAGCGGATTGCTGGGCGGATTCTTGGCCATTTGGCACCCATTAGCGGCGCTTCGATCATAAGCAATCAAAACTTTCCAAACAAGATCAGCGCCTTGACGGTTTGGTAGCGCGAACACACAGTCTAGCAAAAGGACCAGGGGATGGCGCGCCGCGGCTTCATTGTCGTTCTGGATGTGGGCAAGAGCCTTTCCAAGCTGACTTTATGGTCGCCGGAACGGCAAATGGTGGCGCGCCGCACCCGCGCCAATCTTTCTTATGCTGCCGATGGTTTTGTGTCGCTGGACGTGCCGGGCATCACTGCCTGGCTGGCGCAAGGTCTGACGGAGTTCGCCGGCCTTGGCGACATCGCCGCCATTATTCCGGCAGCGCATGGCGCCGCGGCCTGTCTGGTGGATGCGCACGGTCTTAGCGCTGCGCCGCTGGACTATGACGCAAAGCCTCCGATGGATATCCGCCGCCGCTACCAAACGGTGCGTGATCCTTTCGCTCTCACCGGTTCGCCTTGCCTGCCGGGCGGTTTGAATCTTGGCGCGCAGTTTTATTGGCTGGAAAAGGCAGCGCCCGAGCGGATGCGCGATGCGCAAATTCTCACTTGGCCGCAATACTGGTCTTGGGCCTTGTGCGGCATTGCCGCTACGGAAGTCACCAGCCTGGGCTGTCACAGCGATCTTTGGATGCCGATCGCCGGTGAACCCTCGCCTCTGGCGGTGTCGCGCGGCTGGGCGGCGCATCTGGCGCCTTTGCGTCAAGCGGGCGAAGTGCTGGGCCCGGTATCGCAGACTTGGCGCGCGCGATGCGGCTTGCCGCGCGATTGCGTGGTGTTGTGCGGCGTCCATGACAGCAACGCCGCTCTGCTGGCTGCGCGCAAATATCCGGAAACTGCAGGCCGGCCCTGCACCATGCTGTCCACCGGCACCTGGTTCATCGCCATGCGCAGTCTGGCGCCTGGGGTGAAGATCGATCTCTCGTCCCTGGCGGAAGACCGCGACTGTCTGGTGAATGTCGATGCCTTTGGCGTGCCCATTCCGTCCGCGCGTTTTATGGGCGGCCGCGAAACCGAGATTTTGGAGGATGGCGCGCCCATCGATCCCGGCGCCATGGAAGCGGAGATGTTGAGCCTTGCCACGGAGGTGGCGGAGGCCGACATCTATGCCGTGCCGGCCTTCCAGAATGGCGTCGGGGCTTTTCCCAATATACCGGGCGGCTGGATCCAGCGGCCGGCTAACCAGATTCAACGCCGCACCGTGGCCAGTCTTTATCTCGCCCTGATGGCGGACACCTCACTATCGCTAATCGGTTCGCGCGAAAGCCTGGTGATCGAAGGCCGCTTTGCCGATGACGCCGTGTTTTGCCGGGCGCTGGCCGCATTGAGACCCGACCAGACGATTTATCGCTCTCAAGTCAGCGACAATGTGCCTTTGGGCGCGCTGCAGTTGATCGATGACCGCTTGCCGCCGCAAGCGGTGTTGAACCGGGCCGTTCCGCTGGACACCGATATTTCCCGCTATGCCAGGGAATGGAATAGCCTGGTTCAGGCACGGGGCGCCGCTTAACGCTACTGAAGATTGACGAACATCCCGCCATCCACCAACAGCGCCGCGCCGTTGACATAACGCGCCATGTCGGAGGCCAGGAAAATTGCCGGGCCCGCCAGATCTTCCGGCGCACCCAAACGGCCCAGCGGTACGCGCCCCGCCATGGCGGTGCGTTTTTTGGGATCGGCCAGGTCTTGCTTGTTGAGATCGGTTTCGATGGTGCCCGGCAGCACCGCATTGCAGCGGATGCCGTGTTTGCCCAAGGCGACGGCCAGTGAATTCATCAGGGACAGAATGCCGGCTTTGGTGGGCGTGTAGTGTGTCTGATATTCGCCGCCCACATAAGCGGATATCGACGATACCCCAATGATGGCGCCGCCCTTGCCTTGGCGGACCATCTGATTGGCCGCCGCCTGCGCCATGTAATAAGCCCCGTGCAGATTGACCGCCATGGTGCGCTCAAACACCTCGTGCGGCATGTCCAGGAACGCATGGAACGGGCAAACGCCCGCATTGAGAACAATCACATCAACTTGCCCGAAAGCCTTGACCGCAGCCTCCACAAAAGCCGGCGCACTTTCCGGCAAGGCGACGTCGGCTTTGAGCGCGATGGCGTCGCGGCCCAAGGCCTTGATTTCTGCGATCGTCTGATCGGCGGCGCTGTCGTCGGAATCAAAATGATTGATCGCCACGCGCGCGCCCTGACGCGCCGCTTCCACCGCGATGGCGCGGCCGATGCCCGCCGAACCGCCGGTGACCAGCACCACCTTGTCCTTGAGAAGCATAACCATCCTTTTGGCGCTGACATGCGCCGCGACGGGTTGTACGCTAGTTCGGCGGGCGAAATTTGAAAAGCACTTACAAGACGAAAAAGCCGCGCGGGATCGGGGAGGTCCACACTTCTATATGGCGAAGCGGAAAAAAGCGTTTTCTTTTGCCGACGCGCATGTCGATTTATCCATGAAGATCGAGGTCCGAGATGACGCCTAACCCGCTTTTCGGTGTGTTTCTGCATTGGCTGGGCGGCCTGTCTTCGGCCAGTTTTTATGTGCCCTACCGCAAGGTGCGCCACTGGTCGTGGGAAATCTTCTGGTCTGTGGGAGGGTTGTTCAGCTGGATCATCGCGCCTTGGATCATCGCCTCGCTGCGCACCAACGACTTGCTTGGCGTGTTGTCGGCAACGCCCGGCGATGTCTGGTTCTGGTGCACTCTGTTCGGCGCGCTATGGGGCCTGGGCGGACTGACCTTCGGACTGGCGATGCGCTATCTCGGCCTGTCGTTGGGAATGGCGATTGCGCTGGGCCTGACCGCCGCTTTCGGCACTTTGATGCCGCCGCTGTTTTCCGGCGAGTTGCTGTCCACCCTGATCTGGTCGTTCCACGGCCAAATCATTCTGTTGGGTCTGGTGGTCTGTCTGACCGGCATCGCAGTGATCGGCCGGGCTGGACGCTCCAAGGAACGCGACCTTTCACCGGAGGCACAACGGGCCGCGATCGCCGAATTCGATCTTAAGAAAGGCATACTAGTCGCGATTTTTTCCGGCATCATGTCGGCTTGTTTCGCCTATGGTTTGGCGGCGGGCGAACCGGTGCGGCAATTGACCTTGAAGGCCGGCACCGCGCCGATCTGGCAAGGCCTGCCAGTTCTCTGCATCGTATTGTTGGGCGGCGCCGCCACCAATTTTTTGTGGTGCGCCGTTCTTGTGATCAAGAACGGAACGCTGCGCGAATATCTGGGCGGTGCGGGACCTGCCGCCGATGGCGTGGCGCCACCGCCTTTGCTGCGCAACTATCTACTGTGCGCCCTGGCCGGTTGCGCCTGGTATTTCCAGTTTTTCTTTTACACCATGGGCGAAAGCCAAATGGGCCGCTTCGGTTTCTCCAGCTGGACCCTGCATATGGCCAGCATCATCATCTTTTCCAGCCTGTGGGGTTTCGCGCTAAACGAATGGAGAGGCGCCAGCCGCAAAACCTTGACCTTGGTTTTCACCGGCCTGGCGCTTTTGGTGAGCTCCACCGTAATCATCGGCCTTGGCAATGCGATGCATTGAGGAAGACTTATGAACATCAAACCCGTCGCGCTGGCAGTGGCGCTTGCACTGCCGCTCTCGCCGGCTTCCGCCCAGATGCTGCCCAATGTGAATCTGGTGCTGGAGCCGTTTCACGCCAATAATATTTACAAGACCGGCGAACGCGCAGGCTGGACGGTGCATGGGCTACTCGGCGCCGGCTACACGCGCTACAATTACGAAATCCGGGAAAACAATTTGAAGGTACTGAAATCCGGTGTGCTGGATTTGGCGTCCGGCATCGGCACTATCGAGACAACTCTGGATCATCCAGGCATGCTCTATGCGCGGTTGAGTTTCATCGGCGCGCCGGCCCCAACCGGAACCGTGACGGCGCAAGAGCTGGATAGGATGACGGTGGGCGCGGCGGTTGAGCCGGAACAGATCAAGCCCGCGCTGGGAAAACCAGCGGATTTCGATGCCTTCTGGGCGGGAAAGTTGGCGGCTTTGAAACAGGTGCCAATCAATCCCAAGCTAGAGCCCACCGCCAGTGATCGCGACACTGTCGAGCTCTCCACTGTCACGCTCGACAGTTTGAATTCGCGGGTCCACGGCTATCTCGCGACGCCCAAAGCTGGCGGCAAGCATCCGGCGTTGGTGATCTATCAATATGCCGGAGTCTATGCCTTGCAGAAGAGCACTGTCACTGATCGCGCCGCCGAAGGCTGGCTGGCCTTCAATGTGGATTCCCATGACATGCCGCCGGACCAGGCCACCGCGCCGCGCGACTATGCCAGCCTGGGCAACAGCAGCCGCGAAACTTCTTATTTCCTCAATATGTATCTGCGCGATACGAGGGCGCTGGACTATATCCAGAGCCGGCCCGACTGGGACGGCAAGACTATTGTGATCATGGGCATGTCCATGGGCGGGCAGCAGAGCTTCGCCACCGCGGGGCTCAATCCGGATCGCGTCACCGCCATGATCGTCAATGTCCCCGCAGGCGCGGATTTCAGCGGCGACTTGCACGGCAGTAAGCGTGGCTATCCCAATTGGAGCGTGGATGATCCACAGGTGGTCGAGGCCGCCCGCTATTTCGACATCATGAACTTCGCGCCCGCTATCAAAGCCAAGGCATCGGTCGCGTTCGGTTTTATCGACACCACCTCACCGCCTTTTGGCGTGCTGGCAGCGTTCAACCAGATTCAGGGTTCCAAGGAAGCGGTGCCGATGCCGGGTTCCGATCACAACAACATTACGCCGCAGCAGGAAGGCGCTTATTTCAAGCGTTTGCGTGAGGTTCTGGACTCTTTGCGGAGAACCGGAAGCTTCACACCCGACCGGGACTGGGCGCGGCACTAACGACGCGGTTTCGCCATCACATATTGGCGCGTCTGCGCGATCAATTGCGCTTCGTCAGAAGTAACGTGCTCAAATCCCGCCGCTTCGGTGAGCTTCAGAGCGGCGGAGGTGGTGTAGCCCCGGTCGGCCAGGCTGCGCGCCTGCTGCACCAAATCGCGAATCCGACGGCGGATATCGCCCAGGGCCGATTGGGCCGCCGCCACGGCGTGGCGTTCCGGCAAGGAACAAACACCTTCTTCGCGTTGCTCGTTATTGGCGTCCAGCCCCAGTAACAGAATTTTGATCGACAAGCGGCGGCGATCGACCACCACCATTTCAAAACGCCGGCCGCTGAATTCTTCGGTCAAGGCCACCAGCGCATCGGAGGTGTTGCGCACAATGGGAAAACGCGTCGATCCGCTGGAGACAGGCGCCACAAGTTCGCCGCCATCCACCTGCCAGATTCCGACATGACCAGGAAAGCGGCAGTCCCATGCTTCCACCGCGAATACTTTGCCGGCGGGCAGAAGAAGAAACAGCGCCAATGCGAATCTGGTCATGACCGCCACTTTCCAAAGCGCACTTACATAACCGCGGGCGGCAAGCGCGAACAAGCGAATGGAACGGAAAAAGGCGGGGACGGGTGATATCCCAGCCTCGCCTAATAGTCTGATTGTAAACGCTTATTGGTCCGGCAAGGCGAAGGCGTAAACGGCATTGCCGGCCACCAGCGCGACATGCTGCTTGCCGTCCACCGCATAGCCCATGGGCGAAGTGTTGATCGGTCCATTGGTGCGGAAATGCCAAAGCGCCTTTCCGGTTTTCTGATCCAGTGCGATGAACTCGCCACCGGCGCCGGCGACAAACACCAGCCCCCCTTTGGTGGCGACAAGACCTGAACCCAGACCGACGCGCGACATCGCATATTTCCACAGGATGTTGCCCGTCGAAGCCTCGATCGCCATCACGCCTTGTTCCGGTGGTGGACCTGCCGGCGCCGGACCGGCGCCGCGGCCAAGAAACAGTTTTCCTTTTTCGAAGGTGACCGGCGCGCTTTGCGCGAAGCCTTGTGCCGAAACATATTCCAGGAAGAACACGCCGCTTTGCGCGTTATAGGACGGCGCCTGGAAATTGGTGCCGCCCACCGCCGGATAGACGACCTGCCCGCTATAGGTGGCCACGGTCTTGGGATCAACGATGGGGCGGCCCTTTTTGTCAAAACCGGTGAACCAGTTGGTCTTGACGAAGGGCTTGGCCAGCAGCATCTGGCCATTGGTGCGGTCGATCACATAATAAACCCCGTTGCGGTCGGCATGCAGCATCACCTTGCGCGGCTTACCGCCAATGGTCATGTCGGTGAGGACATAATCCTCCGTCGAATCCCAATCGTGATCGTCATTGGGGGTGAACTGGTAATGCCATTTGATCTTGCCGGTATCGGGATCGATCGCCAACACGCTGTCGGAATAGAGATTGTCGCCCTTGCGGCTTTCCGCATTGTAGTCGGGCGCGGGATTGCCGGTGCCCCAATACAGCAGATGCAATTGTGGATCATAGCTGCCGGTCAGCCAAGTCGGCGCGCCGCCGATTTTCCAGCTGTCGCCGGCCCAAGTCTCGTTGCCGGGCTCGCCCTTGGCCGGAATGGTGAAAGTGCGCCACAGCCTTTTGCCGGTCACCGGATCATAAGCATCCAGATAACCACGCGCACCCAACTCGCCGCCCGACATGCCGGTGATGATCTTGCCGTCCACCGCCAGCGGCGCGCCGCTCATCTGAATGCCTTCCATTGTGTTGGCGGTGCGCACTTCCCACAATTCACGGCCTGTATTGGCGTCGATGGCGATCAGAAGGTCGTCAAGCGTGCCGACAAAGACGCGCCCATCCAGCACTGCCACGCCCTTGTTGCTGGGATTGTTCTGGTAGGGGTTCTTCACGTCTTGGGCGCGATGGAAAACCCATTTCTGCATGCCGGTGCGCAGGTCAAAGGCATAAACATCGCCGGGCGAGCCGGAAACATACATCACTCCATCCACCACCAGCGGCGCCCCTTCGCTATAGCCGGTGGGGCTGGGCGGCATCGGCCCCACCCATTTCGCCTGAAGCTGGCTGACATTGGCGGGGGTGATCTGATCCAGATCGCTGAAATGATGGCCGGCATAATCGCCCCAATAGGTGGGCCAGTTCTGCGGTTCGGCCTTGGCCAAACGCGCATAAGGCAGCACGGGCATAGGACTGTTCTTGGCGATCTGGCCAAAGTCGCGCGCCTTCTGTTTTTGCAGATAGGCGACGATGTCGTCGACCTCCTTGGCCGACAGGCGGGTCGCCATGTCGCGCGGCTGCGCTCCGCCTGCGTTGGTGATGCTTTTCACATCCTTCTTGTTGAAGGAGACCCATTTGCCTTCCTGGGTCTCCAGCAGGATGTTGAAACTGTCGTCGCCCCGCACCAGGCCATGCACCGTGCGGCCATCATTGCCGGTCACATCGGCAAAATAGGCCGCCGGACCGAAACCGCGTCCGCGCGGCAGTTGATGCAGCACGCCGTTCTTGATGGCGGCAATCGGCTTGGTGCCTTCGCTGGAAAGATCGGACGCCAGATCCAGGCCCCGGCCGTTGACTTCGTGGCAACTGGCGCAGCCGCCCTTGCCGAAAAACACCTGCTCGCCCGCCAAGGCGTCGCCGGTGGCTACACCCAGAGGTCCGGTTTGGCCGGACAGACTCTTTATATAAGAGACCAGCTTCCAGACATTGTCAGACGGCAGGGCCGAAAAAGCCGGCATCAGGGTGCCCGATACGCCGCTCCTGATGGTCTGGAAAATCTCCGGATCGCTGCCGCCATGGCGGAAGGTGCCGGTATTCAGGGCCGGGGCGCGTTCGCTGCCGCCGGCGCCGGCGCCATGACAGGCGGCGCAGGTGCTTTCGAACACCGCCCTGCCGGCGGCGGGCGCCGCCGGATCATTGGCGAACGGATTGCTGATGACGTCAGCCTGAGGGGCCGCCGGTTGGGCAAGCGCTTGCACGCTTAAACAGGCCGCGACCGCCGGCCACATCAAAAATCTGGGAAATCGCATCATGCTCCGCCCGCTTACTTATATGTCATGCGGCTCCGAAAACCGGACCCGCTTATCAGTCGGGCGATGGTGTAAATGCGATCCGGCGTTCCGTCCAGATAGCGCTGGACGGGAAAAATTCCTCAAATTCGCTCACAGGGAGCCTTAGGGCTGCGGTGCTTGAGCCTGCCGGCGCGGCGCGTCGGTGTTTTGCATGTTGATCAGGTTGTAGCCGCCCATAGCCAGCCGCACCGACGGACCGGATGGCGCTTCGGCCGCCATCTCATGCCAGCTCATGGGCGCGGCATAGAGCACGTCGCCCTCCACGGCATGGAATTCGCCCGCATTTTCGAACCGGCCGCGAATCTGGCCCACCTGCACGATCCACCATTCCGCCGGCCCGGGATGCATATGGCCGAAGGTCGAGCGCGGGTTGAAGCTGTCCTGGGTCGGGCCGCTGCCGATATTGAGCGATCCGGTGCCGCATTTGTTGTCGGCGGGGTTCACATAGCCCAGCAAGGGACTGACGAAGATATGGTCATCCAGCACTTGCGGCCCACGCGGGGCGCATTTGGCAATGCCGTCCGCGAAGGTGTTCCAATGCAGTTGATTGGGCGCAGTATAGGTCCCGGGCTGATGCGGGAAGGACACTTTCACCACCTTCGCGCCTTTGGTGGCTTCGGGCTGCGGGCCGTCCGCCGGATAGGCGGTCTTGTAATTGGTGGGATTGACCTCCACCCAAAGCGCGTTGTCGCTGCCGGCGACGTCATAAGAGAAAGGCATGGTCTTCATGATATTGACGATCGAGCCGCGCGTCGCCTTGACCGGCTGCTGGCCTTCGACCGTGAAATTCATTTCTCCCGCCACCACCACAAAGACGGTGGGCGTGTCGGGATGCAGTTTGGTCCCGAACTTCGTGCCGGGCGCGGCGGAGTTGTAGGTGGCGTCTTGTTCCGGATCGAGAATGATCTGCTGAGACCAGTTGTTCTGGCCGGCATGCATCTTCTTGAGGTCCGCCAGCTTCCACAAGGGACGCATCGGCGGCTTGTAGACCCCGCCCTCCGTCTTGTTGACCCACCAATATTCCGCCGGGCCGCGGCCCGCCGGTTGCGCCTGCGAAGATGAAGCCGCAACACCAAGCACCAAAGCTAGGCTTGCGATACCGCGAATGGGTGCCAACATTTTCCCCTCCGTCTTCTGTTTCTGCGCCGACAGTGCGAAAAGCCAAAGGACTTTTCAATTCAGCCGGCCGGGATTTGATTGCATCCGGGCAGACTTTTACACATTTCTTACAAACCAGGATACCGTGCGCTGGTAGCCTGGCGTAAACGCCGATTTTAGGGGCCTTTGATGAGATCACTGTCTGCCGCAATTGCCGCTTTCGGGCTGGTTTTCCTGTCCGCATCAGCGCATGCCCAGCGGGTCCCTCGCCTGTTGTCGGTCGACAATCTGACCCAGGTTTCGCCCCATGTCTGGATGATCACAGGCTCGCCCAATATCGCCATTGTGGTTGGGAGAAAGGCCACCTTGGTGGTCGATAATGGCTTGGGCACCAAGAACGGAAAGATCGTGGCCGACGCCGCGCTGCGGCTTTCTCCCAAAGGAACGAAACTGTACCTGACCACGACGCACTATCACGCCGAACATGCCACCGGCGACGGGGGCTTTCCCCCTGGCACAATTCTGGTTCGTCCGCGCGTGCAACAGGCTGAATTGGAGTCCGAAGGCCAGAAGCTGATCGATCTTTTCTCCAGCCGCTCCGAGGAAGACAGAGCCTTGCTGCAGGACTATCGCTACCTCAAGCCTCAGCTTCTGTTCGACAGCGACTACCGGTTGGACCTCGGCGACGTCCAGGTCAGGCTATCCTGGTTTGGCCCAGCCCATACCAAAGGAGATGAAGTCGTGATGGTCGAGCCCGATAGTGTGCTGATTTCCGGCGATGTGGTCCAGAACAAGACCGGGCCTTATTTTTATTGTTCCGAATGCACGCCTGCCGGCTGGCTTGCGGTCATGGACCGGCTGGCGCAGCAATATCATCCCAAGATCGTCGTTCCCGATCACAGCCCGGTGGGCGATGCCTCGCTGATCGAGTCGGAACGCGCCTTCATGGCGGATATTGTTTCGCGCACCCGGGCGCTGAAAGGCGAAGGCAAGTCACCTGAGGATACCAAGCGCATCCTGACAGCCGAACTCACCGCCAAATACCAAGGATGGACCGGCCTGGGCCGCCTGGACGACGCCATCGGCAAGGCCTATTCCGGCCCGCCCTGATGAATCTCACCCGCCACTGGCAGTATCGCCGGAAGATTTTGGCGGCGTGATCTTGCGGATGGGTGCGGTGGGCGGATTGGGATATTTGATCCCCAACTGGTCGAGATAGCTGTCGTACTTTTTGGAGTCGTAATAATAAGGCTCCATCAGCGGCCGGTAGGTGCGCATATAATCGTCATTGACATGGATGGCCGGCACGTCGGTGGCGCTCAGGAACGGCTTGTAGTGATCGTATTTCTGCTGCTCGCTATTGAAGAAATCCTTGGCCTTGGTCAGTTCGTCCGGCGTCATCATCAAGTCCAGCACCGTCAGCGCCACAGCCTTGGCCCCCGCCACCGCGCCCTTATGCGCGATCGGCGTCGCCATCGCCATGGCCGCGGTCACGTTATGGGCGATGGTGTTTGGGACATTCGACGGATAGCGGATGGTGATGGTGGGAATTGTCCACATGATGTCGCCGATATCGTCGGAGCCGCCGCCGGTCGGCACGCTGTCTTCCCGGGGGCCGCGCAGCGGCGTGACTTTGTCCTTCAGCGCCTCAACCTTGAAGTGCTGAGTCTCCTGCACCAGCTTGGCAAAGGCCTGGTCGTCGGCGGTCCATTTGGGCATGCCCACGGCCTCGATATTGGCCTGGGCCAGCAGGGCCATGGGTTTGTTGCCGTAATTGGGCGCCGCCGTTCCCAGCAGCTTGTGTTCCACCGTGGTGTCGGTCGCCATGGCGGCGGCATCGGCGGTTTTGTTGCCGATGTCGTACAGCTCTTTCACCCGGTCGAAGGTGTAGTCGCGGAAATAATACCAGACCGAGGCGACGCCCGGCACGATATTGGGCTGGCCGCCGCCGTTGGAGATCACATAATGGGTGCGCTGGGACAAAGGCAGATGCTCGCGGCGGAAATTCATCGCCACGTCCATGATCTCCACCGCATCCAGCGCGCTGCGCCCGTCCCAGGGATCGCCCGCCGCATGCGCCGTTTTGCCGTGGAAGGTGTATTCCACCGACACCATGCCGTTGCTGCTGGGGCCATAGGCGGTGGAGAAGTCATTGGCGACATGGGTGAAAATGCAGGCATCGACATTCTTGAACAGTCCGTCGCGCACATAAAAGGCCTTGGTGCCCAAAAGCTCTTCCGCAATGCCTGGCCATAGCATCAGCCGCCCCTTGATATGATGCTTCTCCATCACCGCCTTGATAGCCAAGGCGGCGGCGATCTGCAGCGGCATGCCGGAATTGTGGCCCTCGCCATGGCCGGGCGCGCCTGGCACCATCGGCTCGATCTTGGGATCGCCGGGAATTTGCGACACGCCGCGCAAATCGTCCTCATCGCTGCCCAAGGCGATCAAGGGGCCGCCCTCGCCCCAGGTCGCGGTCCAGGCGGTGGGAATGCCGGCGACGCCTTTGGTGATCTTGAAGCCGTTCTTGGCCAGGATGTCGGTGACATAGGCGCCGGTGCGAAATTCCTGGAAGCCCGGCTCGCCATAGCTGAACACCGTATCCACCATCACTTGGATCATCTTGGTGTGGCTCTCGATGTTGGCGATGGCCTCTTGCTTATAGTCCTGGGGCGCCAGCGCCGCGGACGGCAGCGGCGTCAGAATGGAGGCGCTGAGCAGAAGAGCGAGAATTTTCCTGGTGGCGGTCATGATCGTGTCTCCCCTTCTAGAGTTAACCAAGCACACGGCGGCCTCTCACTATCTGAGGGCGGGACCGCGCGCCGATAAGTCTGACAAATATCACATGTTGAGAGTTATTCCCCGACCTGTTACACAGGTGCCCCGCCCGGTCATTCAAAAGATGTCATGAAAACAAATAAAGCCTCTTCGTCCGGCAAAACCAAGACAAACTCCAAAAAAACCGTGGGCAGCAAGACTTGGCTGGGAAGCCAGACCTTGGTGCGCGGGCTTGATGTTTTGGAGACTGTGGCATCCGGCGTCAGCAACCTGCCCGAACTCGCCGCCCGCCTGGGATTGAATCGCAGCACGGCACACCGGTTGGCTGCCACCCTGGTCGAACGGCGCTATCTCACTTTTGTGCCGCGCACCGGTTATGGCCTGGGTCCCAAATCCCTGGAGCTTGGCTACCAGGCCCGGGTGCAGCTGAATATTCCGCGGGTGGCCAGAAATCATCTGGAACAGCTTGCGGCCCAGACCGGCGACACCGTCCATCTGGGCGTGCTGGACGGAACGCGCGCCTTATACCTGGACAAGATTCCCGGCCGCCGCCGGGTGGAGATCAGCTCGCGCGTGGGCGAATTGCAGCCTCTGCGCTCGACAGGATTGGGCAAAGCGCTGCTGCTGGATGAAGACGATGCGCGGCTCAAGGATTTCTACCGTTGCGAGAATGGCAGGGAGCAGCAATATCGCGTTTCGGAGAGCACCTGGCTGCGCCGCATGCGCGATTACGCCAAGCGCGGCTGCGCCTTCGACCTGGAAGAAAATGAAGACCGCATCCGCTGCGTCGCCGCGCCGATCCGTGATGCCACCGGCAGCATCAAGGCCTCCATCAGTGTTTCCAGCGCCGCGCAATATATGAATGACGAACGCATGCAGACCCTGGTCGGACAGGTGCGCTGGACGGCGGAACAGATCAGCCGCGAACTAGGCTGGGACGCGCCCCCCGTTCCGGCCGGGAAACTGAACTCCAAAGCCGCCTGATCTGGTGTTACTGGAAGAAGATCATCCGTTTCTTGCCTTCCAGCACGCTTTTGTCCAAGCCAGGCACCTTTTCCAGATCCGCCAGATCCTTGAAAGGCCGCGACGCGCGCCGGGTGATGATGGCATCGGCCGTCTGCTGTGACGTGTGCAGAATGGCCATCAGACTCTCCTGGTCGGCGTGATTGACGTCGATGGGCGTCACATTCTGAAACAG
>Ga0068858_100004791_pt1 | contig 13255 bp, 9 predicted proteins | sample KBSSwiS12_FD_66589 | JGI IMG/M metagenome (GOLD analysis project Ga0068858, IMG submission 66589) | Switchgrass rhizosphere microbial communities from Kellogg Biological Station, Michigan, USA - KBS Switchgrass S1-2 | ecosystem: Host-associated > Plants > Roots > Rhizosphere > Soil ... | reverse complement strand
CCGGGCGCGGGGATGTGCGCCGCGCGCACCACGAAGTCGAGGTTGGCGGAGCCGGCGACGAGGATGCCGCTCCGGGAAGATACGTGGCTCATGCGATCGATACCGGACGCTAATTTCAGGATGGCCGGTCGATTCTATGCCGGATGCACCGCCCGGGAGGCGGAAAAAGAAACCGCCGCGGGTTGGAGGGGCCGCGGCGGCAGAACCATGCAGCATGAATGGAGGGCAATGCGCTGCATGGCGGGTGAAACACTCAGAACGAGAATTTGTCGGTGATCGAGACGACACGGCCACGACCAGCGAAGAAATTCTGGAAGCTGTCGACCTGGTTGAAGGCGAGGATGTATTGCCTGTCGAGCAGGTTCTCGACACCGAGGGTTAGCTTGCCGAACTTGCGTGCGTCGTAGTTGACCTCGAGATCCCACAGCGTGTAGCCGCCGATGTGCTCGGCCGCGCTGGTGCCCTGGTTAAGGTTGCGCGACAGCAGCGTGGTCCCGCCGAGCGTCGCGTTGCCGTACTCGGAAAAGTTCCAGGTCAGCGAGGCGCCGAGCTTGGCCGGCATCACGTCGGTCACGCCCATGTGCTTGGTCAGCGGGCCGTTCGCGGTGAACACGGTGTAGCCCATCGCGCGCGAGTAGATCAGGGTCGCCTTCCAGTCGTCGCTGAAACGGAAATCACCGCTGAACTCGTAGCCCTTGATGTCGACCGGCGCGCGGTTCATCACGTAGTCGCCCGTGGTCGGATCGACCGACAGCGACGCACCGAACTGCGAGGTCGACTTGTATGCCGACGCCGAGAATCCGGCGCGCTCGCCGCGCCAGTTGAAGCCGACTTCCTCGTTGCGCACGACGATCGCCTGCAAGTCCTGCATCTGCGCGACCGACACACCGGGCTTGTTGACGTTGCGCAGCGGAATGCCCGCGTTGGGCAGGGTGAAGCCCTTGCTCCACGAGGCGAACGCGGACCAGCCCTCGGCGAAACGCCAGATCGCACCGACGTTGGGCAGGTTGTTCTGGTAATCGATCGTGCCGCCCTTGACCGCGACGCGGTTGCGGTAATACGTCGTCGTGTAATCGTTCACCTCGAGCTGGCCGTCTTCGCGGCGGATGCCACCGACCACGGTCACCGGTCCGATGTCCCACGACAGCTGCAGATATGGCGCCCAGCTCGTGTAGTCCATCGGCGGCACCCAGAGGCGGTTGGTGATCGCGAGCTTCTGCTGCGCCACGTCCTCGACCCAATCGATGCCGGTATGCAGCTCGAGTCCGCTGACGCCGAACAGGTCCGGCCGCGTCCACGAGGTGCGCAGGCCCTTCTTCTGCGAGTTGATTTCCGACTGGTCGATCAGGGTGCCGAGCGGGGCGATCAGCGGATCCTGCTTGTCGGGCGTGGCCTCGGGCAGGAAGCGCATCGCCTGGCTCGCCTTGTAGGCATCCATCGCCAGCGTGCCGCCGAAGAAATCGCTGTTGAGGTACTTGAGCTGGGCCTGCCAGAAATCGTTGAACGGTGCGTAGGTGCCGGGGTTGTGCCCGGGCACGGCGGTATCGGTGATGCCCTTGCTGCGATCGCCGAGCTGCTCGATGTAGTTGTCCTTGCCGTCGATCTTGAACTTGCTTAGGGTCAGCTGCACGCGCTGCGAACCACCCTGACCGAAGTCGTAGCCGAACTTGGCGAAGAGGTCGTCCGAGGTCGTGTCGGCGAGCGAGCCCGACTGGTGCATGCCGATGCGCCGGCCGTTTGCGTCCCAGGTGATGCCGCGGTCGATATACGAACCGGCGAGGTACATGTCGAAGTCGCCGTTCTTGTGCGCCCAGTTCACGCCGACCTTGTAGCCGGAGGAATCGTCCTTGAACTGGGTCGAGTAGCGCATGGTCAGGTCGACCTGGTCGCCTTCCTTCTGCGCGCTCTTCGAGATGTAGTTGATGATGCCGCCGGCCGCGCCGATGCCTTCGGCGGCCGAAGGGCCGTTGATCACCTCGATGCGATCGACGATGCCCATGTCGGTGAACGTGCCGTTGCGCGTGCCTTCGCGCAGCGGCGAACCCTGCGGGATGCCGTCGAACAGGCGCAACGGAATGCGCCCGCGCAGGTTCTCGCCGGTGTTGCTCATCGCCTGCGAGGATTCAGCATAGCCGGGCACGGTGCGTGAGAGTACGGCGGTGGCATCGTCGGTCAGTGCGAGCGTGCGGTCGACCTCAGCCCTGGTCACCACCACGATCGCGCCCGGAATCTTGTCTACGGCCTTCGCGCTGCGCGAGCCCGTGGTCACGGTGACGGTTTCGAGCTCCTGCTTGGGTTTGTCGTCCGGCGCGGTGCTCCCGGCCTGGGCTGGTTCGGTGGGCGCGTCTGCGCTGGCGATTGCGCTGGCGGCATCGTCGGCGTGTGCACTCGCGGCGGCCGCGAGCACGATGCAGCCGAGCGCGGCGGTAATGGGTCTGGTCATTTGGTTCTCCCCGATCGTTTCTAAGGTGGAGCCGCACGGCTCGGCTCCGCTGGCGTCCAAACCTGCCCGTCCGGGCCAGGCATTGCGCTGCGCGTCTCATTGCGGACGCTTTGAATGCAGCACTCGACGCTGGAAGCCTAGGCGCTCGCGCAGGGGAGAGGAATCGCCCGCGCCTATGTTCAGACTCTACTTTTTGTTGTCATCGCAGCGCGCGCTTCGGCGAGCAGCACGGTGACCAGGCGGATGCGCACGGTCGAACGCGACCAGACCGTGCCGATGCGGCGCGGTTCGCTCGGTTGCGGCAACGGCATGCGCACGAGCTGCAATCCTTCCGGCCACGGCTGCGCGTAGTCGGGCACGATCGACACGCCGAGGCCGCGATCGACCATCACCGCGATCGCATTGAGCGCGTTCAGTTCGAAGCGCTCGTGCGGCACGATGTCGTTTTCGCGCAGGTAGGCGTCGGCAAGGCGGCCGCCCCACTGATTGCGGTCGTAGCGGATCAGCGGCTCGTTCGCGAGCAATTCGTGCGGGTCGCGGCCGGCATACTTCTTCGGTGCGATCAGCACGAGCGGCTCTTCGCGCAGCAGCTGCCAATCGCAGGTTTTCGGCAGTGCGTACGGCGCCTGCAGCACAAGCGCCGCGTCGAGTTCGCCGGCCTCCACGGCTCGGTACAGCTCGGCCGAGTATCCCGGACGGATGAACACGTTGATCTGCGGAAACTTCGCGACCATGCGCGCGAGGATGTCCGGCAGCATGCCGGCGAGCGCGGTCGGGCACGCGCCGAGGCGCAACTCGCCCGACACCGAACCGTCGTTGGCGATGCTGCGCAGGTCGGCGACGTCGCGCAGCAGTGCGCGTGCGCGGTCGAGGATGCGCGCGCCTTCCTCGGTCACGCTGACCGTGCGGCCGACGCGCGCGATCAGCGGTACGCCGAACTCGCGTTCGAGCGTGCGGATCTGCTGCGCGACTGCCGCCGGGGTAATGTCGAGCACGCGCGCCGCAGCTGCCATCGAGCCGCGCTCGACGACGTTGACGAAGGTGTGAAGGAATTGGGTGTCCATCGCACTATCCTAACGTTGTTCGCGCCGCGCTCGCATTTGGCTTGCCATTCCAGTTTTCAGCGGAATGACGAAAAAACACATCAGTCGTCACGATAGATGGTCAACCCCGCGAGCGATCGCGTCGGCGCCGGGAACAGCAGACTCGCGAGATAGCCGATCACGATGCACAACATGATCGAGATCGCGAGGTAGAAATACGGATGCACGATCTTGAGCGACCAGATTCCCAAGGTCAGCAGCATGCTCGAGGCAATGCCGATCGCAACGCCTTGCCAGTTGGCGCGGCGCGTGAACATGCCGAGCGTGTACGCGCCGGCGAAGCCGCCGCCGAGCAGGCCGGCCAGTTCGATCGAAACGTCGAACAGCGAATGGATGTCGAAGCGCGAGAGCAGCAATGCGATGCCGATGCCGACGAGGCCCGCGGCAACGGTCATGAGCTCGGCGAAGCACACGCTCTTGCGCGGGTCGGGGTTCTTCACGAGCTTCTCGTAGAAGTCGACCGAGGCCAGCGTCGCGACTGAATTCATGATGCCCGACAGCGTCGCCATCGCTGCGGCGAAGATGCCGGCAATAATCAGACCGGTGACGCCGCTGGGTAATTCCGCGGCGATGAACAGCGGGAACGTCGCGTCGATCGGCAGCAGCGGATTCATGCGCTCGGGATGTGTCTTGTAGAACACGAACAACGCGGTGCCGATCGTGTAGAAGACGAAGCCGCCGGGAATCATGATTGCGGCGAAGGCCCAGATCGAGCGACCGGCCTCCTTGTCGGACTTCGTCGACAGCACACGTTGCATCAGCACTTGGTCTTTCGGGAATGTGAGCACGACGTCGAACACGACGAGGAAGAGGAAACCCCATACCGTCGCGCGGGTCAGGTCGAAGCTGAAGTCGAACAGCTTGGTTTTGTGCTCGGCGAGTGCGGTCGTGACGAATTCGCCGAAACCGCCGTGCAGATGCCAGACGATGAAGCCGATCGCGAAGATTGCGCCGCCCATCTTCACGATCACCTGGACGAAGTCGGTCCAGATCACCGCCTTCATGCCGCCGAGCGCGGTGTAGATGATGGTGAAGCCACCCATGAGCAGGATGCTCCAGGTCACGTCGATGCCGGTGATCGTCGCGATTGCGAGCGCGGGCAGGAACAGGATCACGCTCATGCGGCTGCCGAGCTGCATCGCGATGCATAGCGCGCTCGCGAGCATGCGGATCGCCGGATGGAAGCGCGTTTCGAGGTAGGAGAACACGCTCATCAGGTCGAGCCGACGCAGCAGCGGCACGATGACTATCGCGACGAAGACGAGACCGCATACCGCGATCAGGTTGTTCGTCATGTACATCCAGTTGGTCTCGAACGCTTTCGCCGGAATCGCGATGAAGCTGATCGAGCTCGTGTTCGCCGCGTACAGGCTGACGCCCGCGGCCCAGAACGGGATGCTGCGGCCGCCGACGAAGAACTCGGAGGTCGAGTTGTGCTTGTCGCGCAGGTAGAAATACATGCCGATGCCGATCATCGCCGCGAGGTAGACGACGATGACGACCCAGTCCAGCCACTTGAGCAGCAGCTTGCCGGCCTCGATCTCGGCGTAGCCGAACGCGATCGCCCCGTCCGCGCCGACCTGCGCCCAGAGCATGCCGTCGTTCCACGCGGTCGCACCACGCGCGTCGACCGTGCCCGCATCGGCGAGCGTAGCCCAGGCGCCGGTGATCGTGTGGTAGCTGACCATCTTCGTTGTGCCCGCGACTTCGCGCACGAGATAGAGCACCGTGGCCTGGCCGATTGCGCGTGCGGAACCGGGAACGATCTTGCCGGGCACGACGGAGAGATCCTGCCAGCCCTTGTCCGCCGACCAGCGCCAGAGGCGGTCGCCACCCTCGCCCGCCACGGTGACGAACACGGCTGAGGTCTGCAAGGCGATCGAACTTGCGGTTCCGCCCGGAAATTCGGGCAAGGTCTGCCACTGCGGATCCGTAGCCAGCGGCGAGAGTTGCAGCACGACGTTCCTGCCGCCCGCGTCGGCTCCGGCGACCGCGAGCGCGTCGCCCTTGAGCGCGCCGTGGGCGCGGATAAGTGGAACCGGCAGAGGCGGCAGCAGGCTCGACTTCAAAGCGCCGTTGGCCAGCGACCATTGCACAACGCGATCGACGACAACCGAATCAACGGGGCCGGCCAACACGAACGCGCGCATGCCGTCGCTTGTAACGCCGCGCGCCGTCGCGGACGCGGCTGCATCGAGCCGATTCCAGGCCTTGTGCTCCGCATCGAGCACGAACACGCCTTGTTCGCCCAACGCGAGCGGCCACGCATCGATCGAGGCAAGGCCGATCAGCGGGCCGGCATCGTTCAACGTAGGCAGCGTACCGGTCTTGACCGTAGTCAGGTTTTCCGCGCCCGCAGCGGCGGCGAATCCGAGCAGCAGAACGCCGACAGCGAGTTTTTGCGCGCCGGCAAGGATCGAACGAAACATCGGATTCACTCAATTCCCCATCTTGTTTTTCTTGGCGCTGATGCGCCTTATCGCTCGCCCGCCGCGGCGAGGATCGCCTCGGCGCGGCGCAGGAACGGCGCATCGATCATGCGCCCGTCGACGGTGAAGGCGCCACGCCCCAGTGCGGCCGCTTCCCGCGCGGCGGCGACGACGCGTTGCGCGAATTCGACCTCGTCGGTCGCGAGCGCGAATGCGGAGTTCGCCAAGGTCACCTGTTTCGGGTGGATGCAGGTCTTGCCGATAAATCCCAGGCTGCGCGCCATGCGTGCCTCGGCGAGATAACCGGCCTCGTCGGCAACGTCGGCCCGCGCGCCGTCGAGACACCAGACGCCAGCTTCGCCTGCGGCGAGACGCAGCGCGAACATCGCCGCGTGCACGTTGGCGGGATCGTAACGATCGATGCCAAGCGGCTCGAATAGGTCGCCGAGGCCGAGTTGCAGCCCGCGCACGCGCGGGTGCGCGGCGGCGATCTGCGCGGCGTGGCGCAAGCCCTTGGCGCTTTCGATATTGACCAGCAAACCGGCCGACGCGGACGCGTCGGACGATTCCATGTGCGCGATCGCCGCTGCCGCGGCACGCACTTCGTCCGCCGATTCGCATTTGGGCAGGTTGATCAGATCGACGCCGGGCACGGCGAGCGCCTTGATGTCGTCGACAAAATGCGGCGTGCCCAACGCGTTGACGCGCACGATGACGAGCTTGCCCGCCTCGCGCGCGGCGCCGGATTGTACGAATTCGGCGACTTGGCGGCGCGCGACCGCCTTGGCGTCTTCGGGCACGGCGTCTTCGAGATCGAAAGAGAGCGCGTCGGCCGCGCCGGTCGCACCTTTGGCGAAAAGCTCAGGGCGCGAGCCCGGCAGGAACAGTTTGCTGCGGATCAGTGGGGCCATGCGCGGCAGTGTGGGCGCGGGGGACGCGGAAAGGAATCAATGCCCGGATTTTCAGACGCAACTTTTCCTTGCGATTTCGCACTGCGACCGCGGTTTGTCTGCAGCAAATTCTCCCAGAACCCCGCCGCGTCCCGACCGCGCTTGCGAAGATCCGTTCACGCGCGACATGGTCGTCAAAACAGGCGTTTGCGCTGCATGGCCCGCGTTGCGCGCAGGTTGTGGATAACTTTGTGCATAGCGAGCCGCTTGCGCATGACGAAAAAATCGGTTAGGCCGGCGTTCAGCCGGATTTTGACATCAGATTTCTGTATAAGCACATGATTTCCAACGTTTTATTTGCTGTCTTGCAATCGTAACGCCAGTGTAAAACGCTGCAATTGCAGCGAATGCTGCATTGTGTATAAATCCACCGCCTAAGCGCTTGTCGCGGCGTAAGAATTCGGCAACAAAGCACGCGTAATCTCAGCGCTCAGGCGTCGCAACAAGGCTCAGGGAGTGGGACGTGGCGTGCGGGATGCGCACGGTGCGACAGGCTGCAGGGATGGCCGACACGGATGTACCGACGCCTGAGTTTTTACGCGCTCGCGTCTTTTCGGGACGACCAGGAAACGGTCGGTGCACACGGAGCGTCGCACCGTCGTTTTCGCTTGCGCCTGCTACTAGAGCCAACCCATCTGTGCGAGCGAGGTGGTCGTGCCGGTGCCGACGACCAAGTGGTCGAGCACGCGCACGTCGATCATGCGCAGTGCGCGCTGCAATTCGGTGGTGACCTCGCGATCGGATTGGCTGGGTTCGGCGACGCCGGACGGATGGTTGTGCGCGAAAATCACCGCCGCCGCATTGTGCGCCAGGCAACGGCGCACTACTTCGCGCAAATGCACGCTGGCGCCGTTGATCGAGCCGCGGAACAGTTCCTCGAACGCAATCATGCGATTGCGGTTGTCGAGGTAAAGGCAGGCGAACACTTCATAGGGATAGCTCGCCAGTTTCGCGCGCACGAAGTCCGCGCAGGCACGCGGATTGGTCAGGGCGTGGGGGCGCTCGAGATCGACGGCAAGATAGCGTCGGCCAAGCTCGAGCGCTGCATACAGTCGGCTTGCTTTGGCCGTGCCGAGTCCGGGCAGGGCTGCGAGCGTGGCCGGTTCGAGCTCGAGCAGTGCCTTCAATCCGCCGTCACGTGCGAGCAGTTCACGCCCGAGGTCGACCGCGGTTTGTCCGCGCCGTCCGCTGGAGAGGAAGATCGCGATCAATTCCGCATCCGAGAGCGCACCGACGCCGCGCGCGAACAGTTTCTCGCGCGGGCGCTCCGCACTGGGCCAGTCGAGGATCGTCATGGTGAAAGTTTCAATCGATATGCCCCGCGGACGCAGCTGGGGCGGATGCAAATTCCGGTAAGCTATAAGCGCGTATCGTTGTCATCGGACTTCCTACATGGCTCAGCTTGAAGCTCGAAATGGACTCGCCGGCTTGCGCGTGTTGCTCGGCGTTTCGGGCGGCATCGCGGCGTACAAGGCGTGTGAGCTTGTGCGTCGTCTGCGCGAGGCGGGCGCGGAGGTGCGCGTGGTGTTGACCGAAAACGCGGCACGCTTCGTCACTCCGCTGACGTTCCAGGCGTTGTCGGGGCAACCGGTGCGCTCGGGCCTGTGGGACGAGGCCGCGGAAGCGGCGATGGGGCACCTCGAACTTGCGCACTGGGCACAGCACATCGTGATCGCCCCGGCGAGCGCCGACCTGGTCGCGCGCCTCGCCCATGGTTTCGCCGACGACTTGCTCACCACGCTGTGCCTTGCCAGCACCGCGCCGCTCGCAATCGCGCCAGCGATGAACCTGCGCATGTGGGCTCATGCCGCAATGCAGGCCAACGTCGCCACCCTGCGCGGGCGCGGCGTGGCCTTTTTCGGTCCCGGCGAAGGCCGCATGGCCGAAGCCGAATCCGGCCTCGGCCGGCTGCTCGAGCCGCATCAGATCGTTGCGGAGCTCGCCGCACTGCGCGGCCCGAAAGCGTTGACCGGCAAGCGCGTATTGGTCAGCGCCGGGCCAACCTACGAGGACATCGATCCGGTGCGTTTCATCGGCAACCGCAGTTCGGGGCGCATGGGTTTCGCCGTGGCCCAGGCCGCGATGGAGCAGGGTGCGAGCGTAGAACTCGTCGCCGGACCGGTGCATCTGCAGACGCCAGCGGGCGTCGCGCGCGTCGACGTGCGCAGCGCGCGCGACATGCGCGAGGCGGTGCTCGCGCGTGCGCAGCACAGTGATATCTATATCGGTGCCGCAGCGGTCGGCGATTTTCGTCCGCACGAAGTCGCCGTGCACAAGCTGAAGAAAACCGGCGGCGCGTTGACGCTAAGCTTGAACGAGAACCCCGACATCCTCGCCGCGGTCGCCGCGCTGAAGCAACGACCCTACGTCGTCGGCTTCGCTGCCGAGACGCAGAACATCGAGGGTTATGCGCGAGCCAAGCTCGAGCGCAAGAAACTCGATCTGATCGCAGCGAACAAGGTCGGCGAAGGCGAGGGATTCGATGCTTGCCAGAACGAGATTCTGCTGATTTCGCGCGACGGTGCCGAGCGCCTGGCGCGCGCCGACAAACTCGCGCTCGCGCGTCAGCTCGTCGAGCGTATCGCGGAAAAATACGCGGATTGGGAATCGTCAAACGGGAATCGAAAAGATACTGGTCGAGCGCGATCCAAGGCGCGCGCCCCGCGGCGCACGAGAATGCGCGGCAAATGATCGACGTCGAACTGAAAATCCTAGATTCGCGGCTTGGCAAGGAAATCCCGCTGCCTGCGCGAGCAACGCCGGGATCGGCGGGCATGGATCTGCGCGCAGCGCTCGATGCGCCGCTGATACTCGGGCCGGGCGCGAGCGTGCTGGTCCCGACCGGCATCGCAATTCATGTCGGAGATGTGAACTACTGCGCAGTTATTCTTCCGAGATCGGGGCTGGGTCACAAATACGGTCTCGTACTCGGCAATCTCGTCGGTTTGATCGATGCGGATTACCAAGGACCGTTGATGATTTCGTGCTGGAATCGCGCTGCGGCTGCCTATACCATCGAGCCGGGGGAACGCATCGCGCAGCTGGTCTTTTTGCCGGTCGCGCATGCGCGATTTCGTGTGGTCGAAGAGTTCGATGCCAGTGAACGCGGCGTCGGCGGATTCGGTCACTCCGGCAGCGTGTAAGCCGCAGCTGCCGCCCCGGAACGACACTGGGGAGATCGAGCGTGGGAACTTGGCTGGCGAGAAAGAAACCTGACGTTTTATCCGACGCCGAACTGGCGAGCGAAAAACGGCAAGGCGAAGACGCTGCGGTCAAACCGGCGCAACAGGAAGCAGCGGGAAACGCGGGCTTGGCTCGCTACGCGATGCTCGTCGGCGCCCTTCTGTTGTGGATACTCGGCGGATTCTTCGCCTGGCAAGCGTGGTTGGTCCAGACCGAGCAACGCGACCTGGAGCGAATCGCTGCACTGCGCGACAGTGCGGCTGAGGCGCTCGGCCAACTCGTGGGCGAGACACGTACGCGCTTGCAGCGGGCACTGGCGAGTAGCGCGGTTACGATGCCGCTTGCGGAATCCTGGGAGAACGGACGCGACGCCGCGACTCAGGCGATGAAAGGAGTGATGCCCGAGCTGATCACCATCGATTTTCATCGCCCCGATATTTCCGACGTATTGGCTGGGGATTTCGCCAAGACGGGCTATGCGCGTTCGGCAATGCTCGTGCAAGCGAGCCGCAGCCACGAGCCGGCGCCTGCGCAGTCGGCTATGAGCGAAGGAGCCAAGCGTGTGCTCGTGTTCGCGCTGCCGGTGACGAGTCAACATGAAACCCTGGCCTACGCCTATGCCACGCTGCCTTTCGAACCCATCCTTGCAGCATTCCGCAAATTCGAACCGGGGGCGGGCAGGCTCGAGCTGCGTCAAGGTGCCGGAGCGGGCGGCACGATACTTGTCAGCATCGGTTCGGCAACGGATCAACTGTCCGACAACGCCGACAAACAGGTGGCGAACAGCCTCTTCCGCGTAGCGAACGTGCCGCCAACGTCGCTGATCATGACGCCTCGTAGTCTGCTTCTGCTGGGCCTGCTTGCGTTGTTGAGCCTGGCTTCAGGCGGAATGATGTTCTATGCCCGCTTGGTTGGTTGGCGCGTGGCATTCGATTCGTTGCTGCGGCGCAAGCAGGCGGCAAGCCTGGCCACCATGGAAGAACTTCCCAAGGAGCCCATGTCGATGTCGCCAGCTCAAACCGCAGCCAAACCTGCCAAGCCCGTCGTTCCTGTTGAAGAGCAGGATATTCATGTCAGCCGCAGCATGTTCCGCGCCTATGACATTCGCGGCGTGCTCGGCAAGACCTTGAACGCCGACGTCGCGCGCCTGATCGGCCGCGCTATCGGCAGCGAGATGGCGGGTCGCGGGCTGAAGACGATCGCAGTCGGCCGTGACGGGCGCCTGTCCGGGCCTAGCCTGTCTGCGGCTCTGATCGACGGTCTGCGCTCGACCGGTGCTGACGTGACCGACATCGGTGCGGCACCGACACCGGTACTGTACTTCGCCACCCATCACCTGAATCTCGGCTCCGGAGTCATGGTGACCGGGAGCCACAACCCGCCCGACTACAACGGCTTCAAGATCGTGCTCGGCGGCGAGACGCTGGCCGAGGACGCGATCCAGAAACTCTATCAACGCATCGCCGACAAGGATTTTGCGACTGGCACAGGCCAGCTCGAGAAGCGCAATCTGAATGCGGACTACATCGAACGCATCGCCAGCGACGTGCGCCTGCATCGACCGCTCAAGATCGTCGTCGATTGCGGCAACGGCATTCCGGGCGCGATCGCGCCGCAACTGTTCGAGCGCCTCGGCGCCGACGTCGTACCGCTGTTCTGCGAGGTCGACGGCAACTTTCCGAACCACCACCCCGATCCGTCCGACCTGCACAACCTCGAGGACCTCATCCTCACGGTCAAGCAGATCAAGGCCGACCTCGGCATCGCCTTCGATGGCGACGGCGATCGCCTCGGTGTCGTCACTCCCGCGGGCGAGGTGATCTTTCCCGATCGCACGCTGATGTTGTTCGCGCGCGACGTGCTCACGCGCAACAAGGGCGCGACGATCATTTACGACGTCAAGTGCACCGGCAAGCTCGCGCCGGTGATCGAGAAGGCCGGTGGAGTGCCGCTGATGTGGCGCACCGGGCATTCGCTGATCAAGGGCAAGATGCGCGAGACGGGTGCGGCGCTGGCCGGCGAGATGAGCGGACACTTCTTCTTCAAGGAGCGTTGGTACGGCTTCGACGACGGCCTTTATGCTGGGGCGCGGCTGCTCGAGATCCTCTCGGGCGATGCGCAACAGCGTTCGCCGCAGGCGATCTTCGAGGAACTGCCGAACAGCGTCAGCACGCCGGAGCTTAAGATCGAGCTCACCGAAGGCGAGCACTACAAGTTCATCGAGCGCTTCCAGAGGGAAGCGAAGTTCGAAGGCGCGAAGATCAACACGATCGATGGCGTGCGTGCCGACTGGCCGGACGGCTGGGGCCTGGTGCGCGCTTCGAACACGACGCCGGTGCTCGTGCTGCGTTTCGATGCCGAGAGCATGGAAGTGCTCAAACGCGTGCAGAATCTATTCCGTGCGCAGTTGCTCGCGATCAATCCGAAGCTCAAGTTGCCGTTCTGAGGCTGGAGCCCGATTCGTCGGGCTCTGCTCTATGCCCGCCCGCGTTCCTTGCTATTGCGCGTCGGTTTTCTGCTGCGCGGCGCGCAGTTCGCGATAGCGGGCCAGCTCGGCCTTCGCCCTCAGTTCGGATTCGGCGCGATCGGCAAGTTTGTTTGCGGTGAACTTCTGTTGCGCGGCGACATTGGCGCGCAAGGTTTCGATCTGCTGTTTGACCGTCGGCGGCACCGGCTTGCCGTCGCGTTCGAACGTCGATGCGTAGACGAGTTGCTCGGCCAGGCTCTTTTCCTGGATCGCCTCGCTGACTTTGACGTTGGCGAGTTCCTGGTCGATCGCAGCGAGACGGCCCGTCTGCGCGTCGATCAAAGCCTGCTCGGAGGTATAGGCCCGCAGCATTTGCTGGTCGGATTGCGCTGCTTCGGCGGCACGCCGTTTTTCCTGCGCCGTTGCAGCGGCCGCGCTTGCGTCCGCACTCTTTTCCGCGGCAGTCTTGACCCGGTCGACGTGCTTGACCACGTTGCCGCGGCTGTCGATGACGTCATAGCCGACCTGCAGTGCTTCCGCGGTCGGCGAGTCGGCGTACTGCACGGCGCCATGCGAATCGGTCCAGCGATAGCGGTTGTGCGCCTTGCCTTGCGGCCAGGCCAGCGAGGCGGCCATCGTCAGGCCGAGAATCAATGCGAACGTGATGGGGAGGCGCATGT
>Ga0068858_100004781_pt1 | contig 13265 bp, 10 predicted proteins | sample KBSSwiS12_FD_66589 | JGI IMG/M metagenome (GOLD analysis project Ga0068858, IMG submission 66589) | Switchgrass rhizosphere microbial communities from Kellogg Biological Station, Michigan, USA - KBS Switchgrass S1-2 | ecosystem: Host-associated > Plants > Roots > Rhizosphere > Soil ... | reverse complement strand
GCGGCGCGCATGCTGTCGCTGCACCGCATTGCCGACCTTGCGCGCGACGTGGCCCCCGGCTATCGCGACATTCCGGAACCGCGGCTGCATTGCGCCATCGTCCCGTTCGCGGCGATCGACTGGGTGCTGGTGCCGGGCGTGGCCTTCGACGCGACCGGGCGCCGCCTGGGCTACGGCGGCGGCTACTACGATCGGCTGTTGCCGCTCTTGCGTGCGGGCACGCCGCGAATCGCCGGCGCGTTCGAAGCACAGCTCGTCAGCGCCGTGCCCTGCGGTCCGCACGACCTCGTCGTCGATTGTCTCGTCACCGAAGCGCGCGTTCTCGACCTCGCGCAACCCGCGCGCCGATGACGGCCGCGCGCGGCCGCATCGCCCTTGCCGCGACGCTCGCGATCCAGATCTTCGTCTCGCTCGCCGCCACCGCGACCGCAGTGCTCGCTCCCGAGATCGCAAGCGCGCACGCGATCGCGCCCAAGTGGATCGGCGTGTTCATCGGGCTCGTCTACGCTGGGGCGATGTGCTCGAGCCTCGCCTCGGGCGGATTCATCCAGCGCTACGGCGCCATTCGCGTCTCGCAGGCCTGCACGCTGCTGTGCGCCGGCGGGGCGGCGGCGATCGCGCTCGCGCCGGCGGGCGGCGTGGCCGTGCTGGTGGCTGCGGCGGTGGTGATCGGGATCGGCTACGGCCCGATCACGCCCGCGTCGTCGCACGTACTGATCCGCACTGCACCGCCCAACCGGATGGCGCTCACGTTCTCGATCAAGCAGACGGGCGTTCCTGCCGGCGCCGCGCTCGCCGGCGCCGTGCTGCCCGGCCTCGCGCTCCTGCTCGGCTGGAAACCCGCGTGCCTCGCGGTCGCCGTCGCGGGGCTCGTGGTGGTCGCGGCCGCCCAGCCGGTGCGCAGGGCCCTCGATACTGATCTCAAGCCGGACCATCGGCTGTCGCCGGCGGGGATCTTCGCGCCACTCAAGCTCGTGCTGCGCTCGCCCGCGCTCGCCGAGCTGGCGCTCGTCGCGTTCTTCTACGCATCGACGCAGGTGTGCCTCACGACGTTCATCGTCGTCTACCTGACCGACTCGCTCGGCTGGTCGCTGGTCGCGGCGGGCCTCGCTCTCACGGTGACCACGCTGGGCGGCGTCGCCGGGCGGATCGCATGGGGGATCGTCGCCGATCGCTGGCTGCCGCCCCGGCGGGTGCTGGGGATCATCGGCCTGATCGCCGGGGGATGCGGATGCGCGATGGCTGCCGCCGGCGGCAGCTGGCCCGCGCCGTCCCTCCTGCTCGTCACGGGAATCTTCGGGACGACCGCCATCGGCTGGAACGGCGTGCAGCTCGCCGAGCTCGCGCGGCATGCACCGGCGGGCGCCGCCGGCGCCGTCACCGGGGCGGCCGGTTTCGTCGGCTTTTCCGGCGTCGTCGCCGGGCCGCCCCTCTTCGCGCTGATCGCGTCGTCGGCCGGCGGATACCGCGCGGGCTTCGGCGCGTTCGGCGTGCTCAGCGCCGTGTGCGGCGCGGTGCTGCTGTGGCGGCGTGCCGCCGGCACGCGCCGCTGATTGTCGGTGTCTTTCTAAGAAGTGTGCGCTCACACCCTTGGTCAGCGCGGGCGGGCGCCCGGGAAGCGTGCCAGCAAAAATGGAAATGGTTTCCATGATGCGGTAACATGCGCATCCCGATGCGACGAATTGCCGCACGATGCGGCGGGCGGGCACGGCGCATAGAATCGGCGGTTCGGAGGAGGATCCGATGGACAGGCAAGACGACGTCGACCCGCAGGAGACGCGGGAGTGGCTGGACGCGCTCGAAGGGGTGTTGGCCGTCGAGGGGCCCGACCGCGCGCACTACCTGATCGAGCAGCTGATCGACAAGGCGCGCCGCTCCGGCGCGTTTCTGCCGTTCTCGGCGAACACTGCCTACCTCAACACGATCCCCGTCGACCGACAGGTGCGCATTCCCGGCGACCAGAACGTGGAGCACACGATCCGTTCGGTGGTCCGCTGGAACGCGATGGCGATGGTCGTGCGCGCGAACAAGCATACGAACGTCGGCGGCCACATCGCGAGCTTCGCGTCCGCGGCCACGCTCTACGACGTCGGCTTCAACCACTTCTGGCACGCGCCGTCGGACAATCACGGCGGCGACCTCGTGTTCGTGCAGGGCCACTCGGCCACCGGCGTCTACGCGCGCGCGTTCATGCTCGGGCGACTCACCCAGGAGCAGCTCGACTTCTACCGCCAGGAGGTCGACGGCAAGGGTATCGCCTCGTATCCGCACCCGTGGCTGATGCCCGACTTCTGGCAGTTTCCGACGGTGTCGATGGGACTCGGGCCGCTGATGGCGATCTATCAGGCGCGGTTCATGAAATACCTGCAGGACCGTGGCCTCGCGACAACAGAGGGCCGCAAGGTCTGGGCATTCATGGGCGACGGCGAGATGGACGAGCCGGAGTCGATGGGCGCCATCGGCATGGCGTCGCGCGAGAATCTCGACAACCTCATCTTCGTCGTCAACTGCAACCTGCAGCGTCTCGACGGCCCCGTGCGCGGCAACGGCAAGATCATCCAGGAGCTCGAAAGCGACTTCCGCGGCGCGGGCTGGAACGTGATCAAGGTGATCTGGGGCACGCACTGGGACGCGCTGCTCGCGCGCGACAAGACGGGCATCCTCGAGCGCCGGATGATGGAGTGCGTCGACGGCGAGTACCAGACGTTCAAGTCCAAGGACGGCGCGTACGTTCGCGAGCACTTCTTCAACACGCCGGAACTGAAGGCGCTCGTCGCCGACTGGTCGGACACGGAGATCTGGAACCTGAACCGCGGCGGCCACGACGTGCACAAGATCTACACGGCGTTCCACGCGGCCGTGAACCACAAGGGACAGCCGACCGTCATCCTCGCCAAGACGATCAAGGGTTACGGCATGGGGATGGCCGGCGAGGCGCAGAACATCACGCACCAGCAGAAGAAGCTGTCGACCGAGGCGGTGCGCAAATTCCGCGACCGCTTCCAGATCCCCGTCCCCGACGACAAGCTCGAGGACGTGCCTTACGTCACATTCCCCGAAGGGTCGAAGGAGCTCGACTACATGCGAGCGCGGCGCATGGACCTCGGGGGCTACCTGCCGACGCGCCGGCGCAAGTCGCAGCCGCTCGTCGTGCCCGAGCTTCCCGCGTTCGAGCGCTTCCTCAAGAGCACCGAGGAGCGCGAGATCTCGACGACGATGGCGTTCGTGCAGGTCCTGCAGCTGCTGCTGCGCGACAAGAACCTCGGCAAGCACATCGTGCCGATCGTTCCCGACGAGTCGCGCACGTTCGGCATGGAAGGCCTCTTTCGCCAGCTCGGCATCTGGAACCAGCAGGGACAGCTCTACACGCCGGAGGACAAGGACCAGCTGATGTTCTACAAGGAGTCGAAGGACGGGCAGATCCTGCAGGAGGGCATCAACGAGGCCGGCGGCATGTGCGACTGGATGGCCGCGGCGACGTCGTACTCGACGCACGACGTGCCGATGATCCCGTTCTACATTTTCTACTCGATGTTCGGCTTCCAGCGCGTCGGCGATCTCGCGTGGGCGGCCGGCGACATGCGTTGTCGCGGCTTCCTGCTGGGCGGCACCGCGGGCCGCACGACGCTGAACGGCGAGGGGTTGCAGCACGAGGACGGCCACTCGCACCTGTACTCGCTCACGGTGCCGAATTGCGTCTCGTACGATCCGACGTTTGCATACGAGGTCGCCGTGATCGTGCAGGACGGCCTGCGGCGGATGTATGCGGAGCAGCAGGACGTCTACTATTACCTGACGGTGATGAACGAGAATTACCCGCACCCCGCGATGCCCGAGGGCGCAGCGCCGGCGATCATCAAGGGCATGTACCTGTTCAGTGCAGGCGCGAAGAAGTCGAAGGCGCCGCGCGTGCAGCTGCTGGGCTCCGGCACGATCTTTCGCGAAGTGATCGCGGCGGCGGCGCTGCTGAAGAGCGATTGGGGCGTCGAGGCCGACCTGTGGAGCTGCCCGTCGTTCACCGAGCTCGCCCGCGACGGCCACGCCGCCGCGCGCGCGAGCATGCTGGACCCGACGGCACCGCGGAAGCTCGCGCACGTCGAGACCTGCCTCGCGGGCACCGAAGGCCCCGTCATCGCGTCGACCGACTACATCCGCGCGTTCGCCGAGCAGATCCGTGCGTTCGTGCCCCGGCGCTACGTCGTGCTCGGCACCGACGGCTTCGGACGCTCCGACACCCGCGAGCAGCTGCGGCACTTCTTCGAGGTCGACTCCCGCTGGGTGACCGTCGCCGCGCTGAAGGCGCTCGCCGACGACGGCACCGTGCCGGCGACGAAAGTGAAAGAGGCGATGAAGAAATACGCGCTCGACCCGGCCAAGCCGGCGCCCTGGACGGTATGACCGATGCGCCGCGATGACACCGCGAGGTCGGCATGAGCGCCGCCGCGCCGCCGGCCCCCCCCCAAGGCGCGAATTACCTCGGAGCGCGCAGCGCGGAGGGACGCCAATGAGCACCATTGACGTCAAGGTGCCGGACATCGGCGACTTCAAGGATGTGCCGGTCATCGAAGTGCTGGTGAAAGCGGGCGACACGGTAAAGCCCGAGGATTCGCTCGTCACGCTCGAGTCCGACAAGGCGACGATGGACGTGCCCTCTCCTGCCGGCGGCGTCGTCAAGGACATGCGCGTCAAGGTCGGCGACAAGGTGAGCGAAGGCAGCGTCGTGCTAACCCTGGAGGCGGAGGCGGCGCCGGCTGCGGCGACATCCGCAGCGGCATCCGCGCCGGCGCCCTCGTCGCCGCCAGCGTCCCCGCCGCAGCCCGCGCCCGCGCCTGCGCCCCAGCCCTCTCCCGCAAGCGGCAGTGGCAGTGCGCCCTCACCCCAGCCTTCTCCCGCAAGCGAGGGAGGGAGTGCGCCCTCACCCCAGCCCGACGCCGCCGCGTTCGTCGCCGCGCACGCATCGCCGTCGGTGCGTGCGTTCGCACGGCAACTCGGCGTCGACCTGGCGTGCGTGCAAGGGACCGGGCCGAAGCAGCGCATCCTGCAGGACGACGTGCAGCAGTTCGTGAAGCAGGCGATGTCGGCAGCCGCGACGCCGAGGAGCGGCGGCATCACCGGCGGTGGCGCACTCGACCTGCTGCCGTGGCCCAAAGTCGATTTCGCCAAGTTCGGCGCGGTGGAGGTGAAGCCGCTGTCGCGGATCAAGAAGATCTCCGGCGCGAATCTCCATCGCAACTGGGTGATGATCCCGCACGTCACCAATCACGACGACGCCGACATCACCGAGCTCGAGGCGTTTCGCGTCCGCCTCAACAAGGAGAACGAGAAGAGCGGTGTCAAGGTGACCATGCTCGCGTTCCTGATCAAGGCCGCCGTCTCCGCCCTGAAGAAGTTTCCGGAATTCAACGCATCGCTGGACGGCGACAGCATCGTCTACAAGAAGTACTACCACGTCGGCTTCGCCGCCGACACGCCCAACGGACTCGTCGTGCCCGTGGTGAAGAATGCCGACCAGAAGGGCGTCCTCGCCATTGCGCAGGAGATGGGCGAGCTGTCGGCCAAGGCGCGCGAAGGCAAGCTCGGGCCCGCCGACATGCAGGGCGGCACGTTCTCGATCTCCAGCCTGGGCGGCATCGGCGGAACGTACTTCACGCCGATCATCAACGCACCGGAGGTCGCCATCCTCGGCGTCTGCCGCTCGGCGACACGCCCCGTATGGGACGGCAAGGCCTTCGTGCCGCGGCTCATCCTGCCGCTGTCGCTGTCGTGGGACCATCGCGTGATCGACGGGGCGGCGGCGGCGCGATTCAACGCGTACTACGCCGCGCTGCTCGCCGACCTGCGCCGGGTGATTCTTTGAGCACCGCGGGGAACGGCATGACGCAGGACGACCAGAAGCGTGCCGTCGCGCGCGCGGCCATCGGCTACGTCGTCGACGACGCGTGGATCGGGATCGGCTCCGGTTCGACGGCCAACTACTTCATCGACGAGCTCGCGAAGATCAAGCACCGGATCCGCGGCACCGTCGCGAGCTCCGTCAAATCGGCCGACCGGCTGAAGTCGCACGGCATCGTCGTCGACGAACTCAACAACGTCGACGACGTGCCGGTCTACATCGACGGCGCCGACGAAGTGACGCGCCACGGCGCGATGATCAAGGGCGGCGGCGGCGCACTGACGCGCGAGAAGATCGTCGCCGCGGTCGCGCGCCGGTTCGTCTGCATCGTCGACCGCACGAAGCTGGTGAACGTGCTCGGCACGTTTCCGCTCCCGGTCGAGGTGATCCCGATGGCGCGAAGCTACGTCGCGCGCGAGCTCGTGAAGCTCGGCGGCCGTCCTGCGCTGCGCACCGGGTTCACGACCGACAATGGCAACGTGATCCTCGACGTGCACGGCCTTGCGATCACCGACCCGGTGGCGCTGGAGGACGCCGTCCGCCGCCTCGTCGGCGTCGTCACCGTCGGCCTGTTCGCGCGCCGTGGCGCAGACGTGATCCTGATGGCGGGCGACGGCGGCGTGGAGACGCTGACGCCGGCGCGCTGACCCGCTCGGCAGGGCCGTCGCGATCGCGGGACCCGGCGAGCCCGCGCCGGTCGTCGGCGCGGATTCGATCGCGTTACAATCGCCGCATGACCAATCTCAACGTCCCGGGTCTCGGCACGTTCGCCGACGTCGGCGCCTATATGACGAGCGTCGGCGAGGCCGCGCGCGCGGCTTCGCGCGTGATCGCGCGCGCCGATACGGCAGCGAAGAACGCGGCGCTGGTCGGGACGGCCGCCGCGATTCGACGTGACGAGTCGGCATTGCTGCAGGCCAACGCTGCGGACGTTGCCGCCGCGCACGCGGCCGGTCAGGACGCCGCTTTCGTCGACCGACTCACGCTGACGGCCAAGAGCATCGGTGCAATGGCGGACGGCCTGCTGGAAATCGCGGCGCTGCCCGATCCCGTCGGTGCGATCGACGAGTTGCGCTATCGCCCGTCGGGCATCCAGGTGGGACTGATGCGCGTGCCGCTCGGCGTCATCGGCATCATTTATGAATCGCGTCCGAACGTGACGGCGGACGCCGCCGGCCTGTGCCTCAAGGCAGGGAACGCGTCGATCCTGCGCGGCGGCTCCGAGGCGATGCGCAGCAACCAGGCGATCGCGGCGTGCGTGCACGAGGGCCTGCGCGCGGCCGGCCTGCCGGAAAACGCCGTGCAGGTGGTCGCGACGACCGATCGCGCGGCGGTCGGCCATCTCATCGCCGACGACCGGCATGTCGACGTCATCGTTCCGCGCGGCGGCAAGAGTCTCATCGAGCGCGTGGCGCGCGATGCGAAAGTGCCGGTGATCAAGCATCTCGACGGCGTCTGCCACGTGTTCATCGACGCCACGGCCGATGTCGACATGGCGATCCGCGTCGCGGACAACGCCAAGACGCAGCGCTACTCGCCATGCAACACGATGGAGACGCTGCTGGTCGACGCCGCCATCGCGCCGCGCGTGCTGCCGCCGCTCGCCGGCGTGCTGCTCGCGAAGGGCGTCGAATTGCGGGGTTGCGCCCGCTCCCGCGATCTGGTGCCGGCGATGAAGGCGGCCACCGAGGACGACTGGTACGCGGAATACCTTGCGCCGATACTCGCAGTGCGCATCGTCGACGGCCTCGACGAAGCCATCGACCACATCGCGAAATACGGCTCGCAGCACACCGACGCGATCGTCACCGCGCATCATGGCAACGCAATGCGTTTCCTGCGCGAAGTCGACTCGAGCTCGGTGCTCGTCAACGCGTCCACACGTTTCGCCGACGGCTTCGAATACGGCCTCGGCGCCGAGATCGGCATCTCGACGAGCAAGCTGCACGCGCGCGGTCCGGTGGGCCTCGAAGGGCTGACCTCACGCAAGTGGGTGGTGTTCGGATCGGGGCAGATTCGGGTCTGAGTCGCTCGGGTTCAGTTGTGCGCGGGCGGACGGCGGTAGCCGCGCGGGGGCTTCAGTGTTCAGGCGCCCCCGCACGGCTACCGCCATCCGCCCCTGAGAATGCGTTCGCCGTGCGGCCCGCCTTGCCCTTGCAGCGCACCTGCTCCGGGGCCGGGGGCCGGCAGGCCCGCGGGGGCGCCTGAACACTGAAGCCCCCGCGGGCCTGCCGGCCTCCGGCTCCGCGCCACCACCAAGCACAATACGCAGCAGGCAACGCGCATACCCCATGTCCAACTCCGTCTCCATCTCCATCGCCACCAACACCGCCATTGCCGTGTCGAAAGGCTTCGGCTGGTTCGTGACCGGCTCGCCGACGCTGTTTGCGGAGACCGTGCATTCCCTCGCCGACGTCGGCAACCAGCTGCTGCTGAAGGTGGGCGAGGTGCGCGGACGTCGCGGCCCGGACCGCGAGCATCCGTTCGGCCGGAGCCAGGAAAAGTTCTTCTGGGCGCTCGTGTCCGCCGTCAGCGTGTTCTTCGTCGGCTGCGGCGTGAATCTCTATCACGGCGTGCATGCGCTCATGCAGCCGACCGAAGGCGCCCCGTTCACGCCGCTCGTCGTGGGCTTGCTGGTGTTCGCGCTCGCGCTCGAGGCCTGGACGTTCTCCATCGCGTGGAAGGAGATCGGCGGCCGGCGCGGCGTGATGGAGAACCGGCAGAACACGACGGTGCTCGCCGTGCTCCTCGAGGACGGCGTCGCGCTTTTCGGCATCCTGCTCACCCTGCTGGTGGCAGGCGTCGGGTATGTGGCCGGGCCGCATCCCGAGTTCGACGCGATCGTCGCCATCGTCGTCGGCGCGACGCTCGGCGTCATGGCCGTGTTCCTCGCGGCGATCAACCGGCGCGTGCTGATCGACACGTCCGACGCCACCCTCGACCGCGCGGCCGAGGCGTGGCTGGGAGCGCGCGGCGTCGCGGCGGACGTCCGCTCGCTGGTGCTCGACAACGACCGCGCCATCGTCTTTGTCCGTGCGCGCGGCGACGTCAGCGCGTCCGATGCGCTCGGGGCGGAACTCAAGGTCGCGATGCGCGCCGCGCCGGGCAAGCAGGTCGACCAGGTCTACTGGCGCTTCGCACGCCCGCAGGCGTCCGGCGCGCCCGCGCACTAGCCCGCGGCGGGCATGCGCGGACGCCGGCGACGGCGATACGCGAGCCAGATCGCCGCCGCAGCGACGAGCGTGACGATCGGCAGCGCCGCCGCGTTCATCGTGTCCCAGCCCGTCGTCGAGACCAGCGCGCCCGACGACGCCGAGGACACTGCCATCGTCGAGAACACGATGAAATCGTTCAGTCCCTGCGTGCGCGCCTTTTCCGCCGGCGTGTAAGACTCCGTGAGCAGCGTCGTCCCGCCCGTGTACATGAAGTTCCAGCCCACACCGACGAGAAGCAGCGCCGCGAGAAAATGGGCGATCTCGTTGCCCGCCAGCGCGGCACCTGCGCCGCAGGCCATCAGGATCGCACCGGCGACGATGATTTTTAGGACGCCGTGGCGGCGGATCAGCGAGCCGGTGAAGAACCCGGGCGCGTACATCCCGACCACGTGCCACTCGATCACCAGCGCCGCCGCGCCGAACGGATGCCGGCAGATGTCCATGGCGATCGGCGTGGCCGTCATCAGCAGGTTCATCACGCCATAGCCCAGCGCTCCGGCAAGCGCCGCGACGACGAATACCGGCTGCCGTGCGATCTTCGACAGCGGACGGCCGCCGCCGGCGCGTTCGTCGTGCGACGGCCGCGGCACGCGCACCTGCGCCTGCACGGCGAGCGCACACAGCGCATACGCAGCGAGCAGCAGGAACGAGCCCACGAACGGCGTGGCGAAGAGATCGCGCGACAGCTTGACGGACTCGGGCCCCAGGAAGCCGCCCGCGATGCCGCCCGCCAGCACCCACGAGATCGCGCGGGCCTTGTCGGCCGGCGCGGCGACTTCCGCCGCAGCGAAGCGGTACTGGAGGCCGACGGCGTTGTAGACGCCGATCACCGCCGTCGCGACGCAGTACAGCGCGAAGCTCCGCTGCCACACGGCGAATGCACCGAGCCCACAGCCGCCGATGTTGACGAGCGCACCGGTCATGAAGCCCGTGCGGCGCCCGACGCGCGCCATCCACAGCGACAGCGGCATCGTTGCGAGCGCGGAGCCCAGCACGTAGGTGGTGGCGCCGAACGTCGCCCACGTCTTGCGCTCGGCCAGCGCGAAACCGATCAGCCCGTTCATCGTGATGAGGCTTGCCGAATTGACCAGCAGCAGCGCCTGGCAGCAGGCGAGCAGGAAGATGTCGCGGTAGGACGTGCGCAAGCCGGGCTCCCGTCACGCACGGCGGCGCCGCTGCGCGAAGGGCCTTATGATAGGCGAATGGAACTGCCGCCCCTCGCCGCCGACGTGCTCGCCTTCTGGTTCGGCGCGCCGCCGCTCGCGCCGCGCGCCGAGTGGTTCCGCAAGGATGCGGCGTTCGACGCCGCCGTCCGCGACCGCTTCGGCGTTGCCGTCGCGGCCGCCTGCGCCGGCGCGTACGGCGAGTGGTGCGCGAGCCCGCAAGGTGCGCTCGCGCGGATCATCCTGCTCGACCAGTTCACGCGGAACGTCCACCGCGGCACCGCGGCCGCGTTCTCGGGCGACGCGCGCGCGCTTGCCACAGCGGACGACGCGGTCGCGCGCGGCTTCGACGGCGCGCTGGCGCCGATCGAGCGCCAGTTCCTGTACCTGCCGTTCGAGCACGCCGAGGATGCGGCAATGCAGGCGCGCTCGCTCGCGCTCTTCGGCGCGCTCGCTGACGAAACCGGACTCGCGTCGCCGCTCGAATGGGCGCAGAAGCACGCCGACATCATCCGGCGCTTCGGCCGCTATCCGCACCGCAACGCCCTCCTCGGCCGCGCGTCGACGCCGGACGAGATCGCCTACCTCGAAACGCCCGGCGCCGGGTTCTGACCTTGCAGGAAATCGAGATGGCGTTGGCGCTGTTCGTCGCGGTGGCGGCGTTCGGCGCGGTATCGAAATGGCTGCCGGTTCCGCTGCCGATCCTGCTGACCGCCGGCGGCGCGCTCTTGTCGTTTGTGCCGGGGTTCGCGTCGATCCGGCTCGAGCCGGACATCTTCTTCCTGCTGTTCGTGCCGCCGCTCCTGTTCAGCGACGGCTGGCTCTTCCCCAAGCGCGAACTGCTGAGCTACCTGCGGCCCATCCTGCTGCTGTCGTTCGGACTGGTCGCCGCCACGGTCGTCGCCGTCGGCTACCTGATGCACTGGCTGATCCCATCGCTGCCGCTCGCCGCGGCGTTCGCGCTGGGCGCGATCGTCTCGCCCACGGACGCCGTCGCGACCGCGGCCGTCACCGAGCGGCTGCCGCTGCCGTCGCGCGTCACACACATCGTCAACGGCGAATCGCTGATCAACGACGCGTCCGGCCTGGTGGCATTCCGGTTCGCCGTCGCAGCCGTGGCCACGGGCGCGTTCTCGGTGCTGGATGCGACGCTGCAGCTCGTGCTGCTCGCCGGCGGCGGCGCGCTCGCCGGGCTCGCGGTTGCGTTTCTCATCGGCGCGCTGCGCGTGCGCCTGATGCGCTACTGCGTCGACGATCCGATCGTGCAGACGATCATCTCGCTCCTCACGCCGTATGCCGCCTACCTCGCGGCCGAGCGCCTTGGCGTCTCGGGCATCCTTGCCGCCGTCTGCGCCGGCCTCTACGCCGGCTGGCACGACACCAAGCACCTGTCGGTCGCGACGCGCCGCCACGGCTGGGAGGTATGGGGGATGGTGCTCTACGTCTTCAACAGCCTCGCGTTCCTGCTGCTCGGGCTGCAATTGAAGAGCGTCGTCGTCGCGATCCTCGCGGAGCGCACGTGGACCGAGCTTGCCGCGTTTGCGCTCGCCCTCTACGCGATGGTGATGGTGATCCGCCTCGTGTGGGTGTACCCCGGCACCTACATTCCGCACGTCGTTTCGCGCTACGTGCGCACGCACGAGACGCGGCCCAACCCGCGCGCCGTGTTCCTCGTCGGCTGGGCCGGGCTGCGCGGATCCGTCACGCTGGCCGCGGCGCTGTCGCTGCCGCTGGCGCTGCCCGACGGCGCGCCGTTTCCCGGACGCGATCTCATTCTCTTCCTTGCAGCATCCACGATCGTCCTCACGCTGCTGCTGAACGGTCTCACGCTGCCGCCGATCATCGGGTTTCTCAAGCTGCGCGCCGACGGCGGCGCCGAGCGCGAGGAGCGGGCCGCGCGCCTGTCGGTGTCGCAGGCGGCGACCGACGTGCTGCGCCGAACGGTGCCGAGTCTGAAGCGCGCCGAGGAAATCGCGTACGCGCGGCGGCTGATCGAGGATTACGAGTCGCGCCTCAATCGGCACGCTGCCAATGGTCCGCGCCGGGCCGATCTCGAGGCGCTCGCCGACGCGCAGCGGCGCCTGAAGCTGTCGGCGCTGACGGCGGAGCGCGACGAACTGCATGCGCTGCGCGACGCGCAGGTGATCAACGAGCAGACGCTGCGCGCCATCGAAGCCGAAATCGACCATGCCGAGACGCTGGTCGCCGGCGTCGCGCGAGAATCCCGTGGCTGACGCACCGCTCGGCCTCGTCGGAGGCACGTTCGACCCGGTCCACTATGGGCACCTGCGTCTCGCCGACGAGGTGCAGCGGGCGCTCGCGCTGTCCGAAATGCGCCTCGTTCCGGCCGGCGATCCGCCGCATCGCGGCGCGCCCGGGGCGAGCGCGCGCGATCGCGTCGCGATGCTCGAGCTTGCGCTGGCCGAGTTCCCGGGCCTTTCGATCGACGCGCGCGAAATTGCACGCGCCGGCAAGAGCTACACGGTGTTGACGCTGGCCTCGTTGCGGGCCGAGGCACCGCGCCGGCCGCTGCTGTGGGTCGTCGGCGCCGACGCGCTCGTCGGGTTGCCCGCCTGGCACCGCTGGCGCGAGCTCTTCGCGCTTGCCCATCTCGTCGTCGTCGGCCGTCCGGGCGTGGACCTGACCGCCGCGCTACCGGACGCGCTGCGCCCGGAATGGGATGCACGCCTGTCGGCGAACGCCGCCGACTTGAGGACGGCGCCCGCCGGCACCATCTTTCGTCAAGACGTGACTCCCCAACCGATTTCCGCCACCGCGATCCGCGCGGCCTTGGCACGCGGCGGAGACGGCCTGCGCGACGTGCGCGGTTTGCTCCCCGACCGCGTTTTGGCCTATATTGGCCGCAACGGGCTCTACACCGCCCAAACTCCTCCTCCGGATGCGCCCTGACCACCGCAAGAAGATAGCCGTAACCGCCCTCGAAGACATCAAGGCACGCGACATCACGGTGCTCGACGTGCGCAAGCTCACCAG
>Ga0068858_100004779_pt1 | contig 13267 bp, 13 predicted proteins | sample KBSSwiS12_FD_66589 | JGI IMG/M metagenome (GOLD analysis project Ga0068858, IMG submission 66589) | Switchgrass rhizosphere microbial communities from Kellogg Biological Station, Michigan, USA - KBS Switchgrass S1-2 | ecosystem: Host-associated > Plants > Roots > Rhizosphere > Soil ... | reverse complement strand
CCAATCCTGGTGGTACACGTTCGCGACGAACAGGTCGTCGTCACGCGGGCGCGCCATGACGTCGTTGAGTCCCGAGTTGGTGTCCTTCTCGAGGCGCCGGAACCACGCGAGGTTGTACTGCCAGCGGTTGTTGTCGCGCGTGCCGAACAGCCGCACGCCCACCGGCACGTCGTTGAACAGGAAGCCGCGGAAATCCGAGTTGAACGGCTGGATGCCCACGCGCACGGAGTCGAAGTCGTAGCGGTCGGAAACGTTGCGCAGGTGGACGTCGGCGAAGGCCTCCTGCAGGCCCACGTGGTTGTCGGTGCGCGTCGTGCCCTCGCGCGGGTCGACGCGCAGCGCGCGGATCTCCTCCACGTCGGTACGGTTCACGTTGAACACCGGCACCAGACGAAACTCGTAGTCCGGCGGCCGGAAGGTGGTGTCGCCCTTGATGAGCGACATCGAGACGATCAGCGTCTCGGCGAGCGTCGACTGCTTGCCGCGGCCGAACACATCGACGCTGCCGGGGCGGTCGGTGGCCTGCGCCCCGACGGGAGTCGGAAGCCGCCGCGCCTCGAGAAGCGTGTCCGATACCACGCCCACGTTGGCGAACCAGTCGCGTGCGAACGGCAAGTCGCCCTTGAGCCAGTTCGGGTTGTACGGGTCGTACCACGGCGAGTCGACGCCGAGCGCCTTCATGATGCGCCAGCGGTCGGCGACGGGCAGCGTCTCGCGCGGAGCCGCGGGCATCGGCGGGGGAACCTGCAGCGGATCGACCGGCGGCGGGAAGTAGCGCAGCGGCTCGCTCGGGCCCGGGCGCCGCGGCGCCACCTCGCGATCGGGATCCGCGGGCGGCGGCATCGGCTCGTCCGCCGCCGGCGCGGGCGCGATCGCGGCGAGCATCACGCTAAAGGCCGGCGCAAACATTCTGCTCGGTCGATCCGTTGAACGGCGATTGCGGGCATTGCACGTAGCGAAGCCGCGTGCCGAGCGGCGTGAGCTGGTCGCTTCGCATCGCCGCCGGCGCATGGCCGAAGGACGAGCCGGTCCGTCGTGACGCGTTCACCACCGCGAGCGCCGCGATCATGTCGTCCTGGTCCACGCCGTCGCCGGAGACACCGATGGCGCCCACGAGCTGCGAGCCGCGATAGATCGGCACTCCGCCCGGGAAGATCTGGATGCCGTTGCGCAGCTCGCGGATCTGCGTGTCGGGCGGATTGGCGATGTTGTACACCGGCCGGCCCGCGCAGCCCTCGGTGAGGTCGCCCAGCGCGATGCCGCGCGCGAGCTGGTTGTTCACCAGGTCGAGCTGCAGCCCCGGATTGAAGGGACTCCAGTTCGGGATCGCCGTGGAGAGCGGACCGTTCGGCGTGCCGTCGATGCCGTCCGGAAACATCGGGCGGTGCACGTTGCCCACCGCGCGCGGCGTCCAGGCGATGCTGCCATCGAGCCCGGGCCTTCCGAGAAAGGCGTCGAGCGCATCCGCGTAGGCGCCGATCGACGAGAAGCGGCCGGAGCCGAGATAGAGCGCGGGCGGCGCGGCCCGCAGCAACCCGCCCGCCGCCGGCAGCGAGAAGAACATCGCGGTCCGCGCCTTCTGCACCGCGACGTCGATGCCGAACACCGGCGCGTCCGCGGTGCGAACGAGCCCGAGGATGTCTCCATGGACATCCACGACCGAGATGGAGACTTCGGCGAAAGAGCCGAGCGGACGGCGGATCTGGCCGCGGGCGCGGTGCGCGATCGACAGCGCCTCGTCCAGCAGTGCCGCAACGTCGTTGGCCGAGAGCGTTCCATCGAACGAGGCGCGCGGCGGAAAGCGTGGTGCGCCGCTCGAATCGACCAGGATCCAGCCGCCGTTGGCCGCGAACGCCGCGGTATCCACGCGCACGCCGGAAGCGACGCTGCCGAAGAGCGTGCCGTCGCGGATGGCGGCCGTCGAGTAGCCTGCCACGAGCTGTGGCGCGTCCACCGGCAGCGGCGGGGCGGTCGCGGGGTTGCTGAGGAGGCTTTCCGAATCGTCGTACCGGAACGTGCGGCCATCGGCCGTGATGCGATTTCCGCGGATGTCGTCCGGGGCGGCGAAGCCGAACGTGCCCGCCACCGCGATCAGCTCCTCCGGCGCGGTGTCGACGTCGGTGATGACGCGGTCGAGGGTATAGAGGCGGTCGAGCTCCACGCCAATGCCGCCCACCAGCACGCCGTTCTTGTACAGCGGCAATCCGCCGGGATCCGCCGCGAGTCCCAGCGGCGAGCGCTTCGGACCCACGTCGCCCTGCGTCGTGTTGCGGTTCACGTCCGAGCACGACAGCTGCGAGAACTGCACGCCGTAGAGCGGGCCCGAGGGTTGCTGCGATTCGTCGGGATCGAAGTGCTGCTGGACGATCTGGCTCGCCGTGCGCGTGGTGAAGGCGTTCCCGCCCGACGAGAGGTACGCGCCGGTGATCGCCTTGGAGATGGCGGCGAGCGTCGAGGGCACCATGGGCTTCCCGGGCGTCTCGATGCCGTCCTCGGATTCGCCGCTCGTGATGACGACGGCGTTGGGCGCGCCGGGCATCGAGTAGCTCGCCAGCAGGTTGCCGACGCGGTCGACGACCGCGAACGTCGCCGGCAGGCCGCGCGCGGTCGCCTCGGCGACCGCCTGCCCCATGACGTGGCGGACATCGTCGATCGTGAGGTAATCCTGCGGTGTCGCGGTGACCTGCGAGGACCCCGACCCACCGCCTCCGCCCCCGCAGGCGGCGAGCAACGCGAGCGCGGCGAACGCGGCGCTAGCGCGCATGCGTCGCCTCCGCGACCTTGGTCACCGGCCTTGCCGGGTTCGGGTTCCACGGATGCGTCGCGTCGTGGAAGCCGTGGCACAGGAGGCAGTTCGACATCACCTTGCCCTCGATCGGCCTCGAGCCGCCGTGGCATTCGCGGCATGCCTTGATCGTGGGCATCGCCACGTCGGCGGAGCTCTTCGACGACTGCACGTCGTGGCAGCTTGCGCACTTCGTCTGCCGGTGCGCCTGGTGGTCGAAGCGCGCGTGCGGCATGAAGGACATGTTCTGCCGGACGGGCGCGACCTTCCACTCGGTGGACTGTGCCGACTTCACCGAGGCGATCTCGTGGCACGTCTTGCACACGCGCACCTCGACGAGGTCGGCTCCGACCTGCCTCGCCTTGCGCGACGCGAGCGCGAGCGCGTTCTGGCGCTCGGCGGGCGACGGATCGCCCACTCGCCGCAGCAGCCCCTCGCCCGGAACGCCGAACGCCTTCTGGAAGCTGTCGGGCGTGCCCTTGAGCGCTAGGTTGGCGTAGAACTCCTCGATCACCGTGAGCGCGTCGGCGACCTTGCCGTGCGGCACCTCGCGCGTCGTGACCGCGGGCTCGAACTGCAGCGTGTGGCATTCCTGGCACTGGCGCGGCATGGAGATCGGCTCGAAGCCGCGCTTCGACGCGTCGGGCTTGTGGCAATTCGAGCAGTCGAGCCGGATGCGGCCCTGGACCGGCGACTTCACGCCCTTCGGATCGAGGTGAGTCGCGTGCGGGAACTTGAGGTGCGTCTGCTGCGCGACCGGCGCGTCGCCCTGGCGCACGCGGCGCTTGCCGCCGTCCTCGTCGAGCGTCACGCGGAACGCCGGGTGGTCGCGCGCGAAATCCGAAACCCTGGCCGCCGTCGCGCCGGCCGCGTGCGACTTGAGGTCCTGGTGGCACGAGACGCAGAAGCGGTCGTCGTCACGGAAGGTCGCCTTCACGCCCTTGTGCTCGCGGTGGCAGGTAGCGCAGCGCGCGCCCTCGAAGAGCGCCGCGGGCTGCATCTCGGGGCCGACGTGATGGCCGATGTTCTTGTGGCACTCGAGGCACGCGCGGTCCTTCACGTGCCGGAAGGCGACCTCGTGGCAGGCGCCACACCTGGGCTCGACCGGCTGGTGCGCGAGCATCACCGGCCCCGGATTCCAGAAACGGTCGCCGAACGCGGCGTGCTGCGACGCCTCCTTCCAGGGCAGGTCGAGCACGCGGCCCGCCGGCACCACGAAGAACACGAACAGCACCGCGAGCGCCCATAGCCATGCGGCCCAGCGCTTCGTGAGGCCCAGGGATCCCAGCGTGAGCTCCGAGGCGCGCGCGGCGAGCGCGGGCGTGGCCTCGAGCGGATGCACCAGCTCCACCCTGAGCGCCGCGTCGTAGCCGGGCGGCGGCGGCGTCATCTCGATGCGATAGGGTCCGACTTCCAGCGGCTCGCCGTAGTGCATGCGCTCGGAACGCACGCTGCGGCGCGTGATCACCTGGCTGCCGCTCTCGCCCTCCATGTACACGAGGCCGTCGCGGTAGACGATCATCCCCTGCTCGAGCGGCACGCGCGGGTCGGGAAGGTGGATCTCGCAGCTGGTGTTGCGCCCGACGCGCAGCCACTCGCTATTCACCGTCTTGCGGGCCTGCTGGCGGCCTACCTTGGTGGTGACGAGGATCTTCATCGCGCTACCAGTAGATGAAGACCGAGATCACGTGCACCGTGAGGGCCGCGAGCAACATGAAGGCGAGCGGCACGTGGAAGTAGAGCCAGAGGTCGAGGATCGCCTTGTGCTTGAGGTCGCGGCGCGCGCGCTCGAGCATCTGGTGCTTCTGCAGCAGGAGGCCGTAGACCTCCTTGTCGACGCGGGCGGTCTCGCCGGTGAGTCGCCGCGCCATGGCCGGCCAGGCGCGCACCGCATGGGCCGTGGGACAGCCGAGATCGACGCCGGTCATGAGGCGCCAGAAGCTTCCTCCCAGCCGCGACTCGTTCACCGAGCGGTCGATGAGCGACAGCAGCTCGTCGGGCAACCCCATGGCGCGAGCCCGCATGTCGCGGTCCACGTCGCCGATGCGCAGGATGATCTGCTCGAGGGCGTCCTCGCCCATGTTCTCGGTCATGGCCCGGGGCACCCTGAGATACACGAACACGCCGTACATGCCGCTCACGACCACCGCGAGCATGAGGACGTACGCCAGGGTATGGACGTTGAAGCCCAGCTCGAAGCCGGTGTGGAGCGTCACGATCACCACGAGCGCGGTGCCGAGGTAGACGTGCGCCGAAAGCCAGCCCTGGACGGTGCCCACGTTGGAGCGGTAACGGCGCTTGCGCACGCCGTAGTACATGAGCCACAGGATGAGGAGCGCGCCGAGGGTGCCGAGCGTGTAGCCCAGCCAGCTGCCGCCATAGGGCTTGATCGGCGGGTCGTGCCAGAGATACACGGCGGCGGCCAGCAACGACACCACCACGGCCGCCTTGAACCAGCGAAACCGCGCGTACTCGAGGATCGAGTAGTGCCTCACTCCCTGATCCCGCTTTTCTGGCGACGTCGGATGCCGGATTGTAGCGGGGGAATGCGGCGCTCGTCCGGTATAATTTGCTACCTCACGCTTCGTCGCGCGCTTCGATTCCATGGCCGTGTTCTGGATCCTCTCCACGCTGATGACGGCCGTGGCGCTCGCGTTCGTGCTGGTGCCGCTGCTGCGCACCCGCCCGGGCGCCGCGCCCTCCGCCGCCGAAGCCAACCTGCAAGTGCTGCGCGCGCAGCGCAGCGAGATCGATGCCGACGTGGCGAGCGGCGTGCTTCCGGCGGAAGCACGCGACACTGCCGTGGCCGAGCTCGTGCGGCGCGCCGACGAGGATCTCGCCGCCGCCGAGGCGCCGATCCGCGGCGGCAAGCCCTGGGCGGTGATCGTCGCGGTCGTCTTCCTCGTGCCCCTCGTGGCATTCGGCACGTATCTCGCCGTCGGCACGCCGCGTGCGGCCGATCCCGCCGTGATCGCGGCGATGAAGGCGCCCACCAGCGACGCGCAGGTCGTCTCGATGGTGGAACGCCTCGCGCAGAAGGTGAAGGAACGGCCCGACGACGTGCAGGGATGGAGCCTCCTCGCGCGCTCGATGGCGGCGCTGGGCCGCTTCAAGGAATCTTCCGATGCGTACGAGCATCTGGCGACGCTGGTGAAGGACGACCCGCAGATCTACGCCGACTGGGCCGACTCGCTCGGGATGGCGCAGGGCAAGACGCTGCGCGGCAAGCCCTACGAGCTGGCGAAGCAGGCGCTCAAGCTCGATCCGAGCCACCGCAAGGCGCTCGCGCTCGCGGGCACCGCGGCGATGGACGCGGGCGAGTTCAGGGAATCGGCCGACTACTGGAATCGCCTCGCGGCGCAGCTGCCCCCCGAATCGCCGGATCGCGAGCAGGTCCAGCAGATCCTCGCGGAGGTGGGCGACCGTGCCGCCGCGGCGGGCAAGCCGCTCCCCGCCGCGCCGAAGGTCGCCGCCGCCAAGCCGGCCACGCCGTCCGTGGCGTCTTCGACGTCGAAGACCGTGACGGGCTCGGTCAGCGTCGCCCCCACGCTCGCGGCGAAGATCACCGGCGGCGAGACGCTGTTCATCTTCGCGCGCGCCGAGGGCGGCCCGCGCGTGCCGCTCGCCGTGATCCGCGCGACGGCGAAGGAGCTGCCGATGCGCTATGCGCTGGACGACACCCAGGCAATGGCGCCCAACTTCAAGCTCTCGGGCGCCGAAGCCGTTCGCATCGAGGCGCGCGTGTCGAAGTCGGGCAACGCCGCGCCGCAGCCGGGCGACCTCGTGGGCACCAGCGCGGTGGTGAAGCCCGGCGCCCGCGACGTGAACATCGTCGTCGACAAGGTCGTGCCGTAGATGGCCGGCGCGCCCCATCTCGAAGGCCGCGCCCTCGCCTGCACGCGCGGCATGGCGACGCTCTTCCGCGATGTGTCGTTCGTGCTCGATGCCGGCGAGTGGCTCGCGGTGCGCGGCGCGAACGGCAGCGGCAAGACCACCCTGCTGCGTTGCGTCGCGGGGCTCACGCGATCCGAGGCGGGAACCGTCGAGCGCTCCGGCGATTTCATCTACGCCGGCCACCTCGCCGCGATCAACGACGACCTCGATGCCGCGGAAAACCTGAAGAGCCTGCTCGCCCTGCGCGGCGTCGATGCGCCGGCGCCCGCGATCGATGCCGCCATCGATCGCGTGGGCCTCGCGAAGCGCCGCATGCTCCCGGCGCGGCGCCTGTCGGCGGGGCAGCGCCGCCGCATCGGCCTTGCGCGCCTCGCCCTCGATCCCGCGCCGATCTGGATCCTCGACGAGCCGCTCACCGCCCTCGACGACGCCGGCCGATCGCTCTTCGAGGAGCTCCTGCACGCGCATGTGCGCGCAGGCGGCCTGGCGCTGGTCGCGACACATCACGATCTCGCGCCGGTCCCTGCGCGCGAGCTCAGGATCGGCGCATGAACGCCGTGGCCAACGCCGCCCCCCCGATCGCCTCCTCCGGCTCCGTCGGTGCGGGCTTCGGATGGTCGTTCGTGCGCGACCTCACGCTCGCATGGCGCCATCCGGGCGAGACGGTGCTGGTGGTGGCGTTCTACGCGCTGGTGGCCTCGCTCTTCCCGCTCGGCGTCGGCGCCGAGCCGCAGCTGCTCGCGCGCATCGGCCCGGGCATCATCTGGGTGTGCGCGCTCCTCGCCGCGTTCCTGTCGCTGCCGGCGCTCTTCGCCACCGACTACGCCGACGGGATGCTGGAGCAGATGGTGCTCTCGCCGCACCCGATGCCCGCTTGGGTCGCGGGCAAGATCGTCGCGCACTGGGTGGCATCGGGACTGCCGCTCACCGTGCTCTCGCCGCTGCTGGGGCTGCAGTACGGGCTCGATACCGCGACCCTCGGCACGCTCGCGCTGGCACTGCTGCTCGGCACGCCGATCCTGTCGCTCCTGGGCGCCGCTTGCAGCGCGCTCACGCTGGGCGCACGCGGCGGCGGGATGCTGCTGGCGCTCCTCGCGTTGCCGCTGTTCGTGCCGGTGCTGATCTTCGGCGCCGGGGCCGCCGATGCCGCGGCGAGCGGGCTCGGCGCCGCCCCTCACCTGTCGCTCCTGGGCGCCGGGCTCATCCTCGCCGCGATGGCGGTTCCCTTCGCGATCGCCGCGGCGATCCGCATCGCGCTCGACTGAGATGAACTTCTACTTCTTCGCGTCGCCCGCCACCTTCTTCCGCCTCGCGGGCGCGATGGCGCCGATGTTCTTCGTGCTGGCGGCGGTGTCCGGGGCGATCGGCCTCTACCTCGGCCTCGCCGTGGCCCCCACCGACGCGCAGCAGGGCGAGGTCTACCGCGTGATCTTCATCCACGTGCCGGCGGCGTGGATGTCGATGTTCATCTACCTCGTCATGGCCTGCTACGGCGCGATGACGCTCGCCTTCAACACGCGGCTCGCCGCCATGATGGCGCGCGCGCTGGCGCCCACGGGCGCGATGTTCACGTTCGTGGCGCTCTGGACCGGCGCCTTCTGGGGGCGGCCCACCTGGGGCACGTACTGGGTGTGGGACGCGCGGCTCACCTCCGAGCTGGTGCTTTTCTTCCTTTACGCCGGCTTCATCGCGCTCGCCAACGCCTTCGAGGACCCGCGCCGCGGCGACCGGGCGGCCGCGCTCCTCGCCCTCATCGGCATCGTGAACCTGCCGATCATCTACTTCTCGGTGCAGTGGTGGAACACATTGCACCAGGGCTCGAGCGTGAGCTTCAAAGGCACCTCGATGCACGTCACCATGTTATGGAGCATGCTGCTCATGGCATTCTCGTTCTGGATGTACTCGGCGGGTGCCGCGCTGGTGCGCTGCCGCACGCTGATCCTCGACCGCGAAAGGCGCACCCGCTGGGTGCGGGCACTGTCGTGATGGACCACCCGTTCTACCTGTGGATGTCATACGGCGCGACGGCGCTTGCGCTCGCCGCCGAGATCGTCGCGCTGCGCGTGGGCCGCGCGCGGGCGCGGCGCGCCGTCGAAGCGGAGCGTGGGCTTGAAGAACAGGACTAAGCGCGGCCTCTGGATCGCGGCCGGCCTCGCCGGCCTGGGCATCGCCGCGGCGCTGGTGCTGAACGCCTTCCAGTCGAACCTGGTCTTCTTCCTCACGCCGAGCCAGGTCGCGGCGAACGAGGCGCCACGCGACCGCAACTTCCGCATCGGCGGGCTCGTCGAGGCGGGCAGCGTCGCGCGCGACAGGGACGGGCTCACGGTGCGCTTCCGCGTGACCGACACCGCGAAGACGATCCCCGTGATCTACATCGGCATCCTTCCCGACCTCTTCCGCGAGGGCAAGGGCGTCGTGGCGCAGGGTCGCATCGGCAGCGACGGCGTGTTCCAGGCGAAGGAGGTGCTCGCCAAGCACGACGAGAACTACATGCCGCCGGAAGCCGCCGAGGCGCTGAAGAAGGCGGGCCATCCGATGGACAAGGGCGCCTTCGCCGGCCAGAAAGGAACGAAGAAATGATTCCGGAGCTCGGGCACTTCGCGCTCGTCGTGGCGCTCGCGCTCGCCGCCGCGCAGGCGATCCTGCCGCTCGTCGGTGCCGCCACCGGGCGCGGGGCCCTCATGGCCACCGCGCGCCCCATCGCCGCGGGCCAGTTCATCTTCGTGGTCGGCGCCTTCGCGGCACTGGCGTCCTGCTTCGTGGGCAACGACTTCTCCGTGGCGAACGTCGCGAACAACTCGAACTCGACGCTGCCCGCGCACTACCGGTTCGCCGCGACCTGGGGATCCCACGAGGGCTCGATGCTCCTCTGGACGCTGATGCTGGCGTCGTGGACCTTCCTCGTGTCGATCTTCAGCCGCCACCTCCCCGAGCGAATGATCGCGCGCGTGCTGGGCGTGATGGGGCTCGTGAGCATGGGATTCCTCCTCTTCATGCTGCTCACGTCGAACCCGTTCGACCGCATGCTGCCGCCCGCCGAGGAAGGCCGCGACCTGAATCCCCTGCTGCAGGACCCGGGCATGGTGATCCATCCGCCGATGCTCTACATGGGATACGTGGGCTTCTCGGTCGCCTTCGCGTTCGCGCTCGCGGCCCTCATCGAGGGACGGCTCGACGCCGCGTGGGCGCGCTGGTCGCGCCCCTGGACCACCGCCGCGTGGTGCTTCCTCACCATCGGCATCGCGCTCGGCAGCGGCTGGGCCTACTACGAGCTGGGCTGGGGCGGCTGGTGGTTCTGGGATCCGGTGGAGAACGCGTCGTTCATGCCGTGGCTCGCGGGCACGGCGCTCATCCACTCGCTCGCGGTGACGGAGAAGCGCGGCACGTTCCGGTCGTGGACGGTGCTGCTCGCCATCGTCGCCTTCTCGCTCTCGCTGGTAGGCACTTTCCTCGTGCGCTCGGGTGTGCTCACGTCGGTGCACGCGTTCGCGACCGACCCGCGCCGCGGCGTCTTCATCCTGCTCTTCCTCGTGGTCGTGATCGGCGGATCGCTCGCCCTCTTCGCCTGGCGCGCGCCGAAGGTGGGACTGGGCGGCGGCTTCGCGCCCGTGTCGCGCGAGTCGATGCTGCTCGCGAACAACGTGCTCCTCACGGTCGCCCTCACGGCGGTGATGCTGGGCACGCTCTACCCGCTCTTCCTCGATGCATTGAACCTCGGAAAGATCTCCGTCGGCCCGCCCTACTTCGACACGGTGTTCTACCCGCTCATGGCGCCCGCGATATTCCTCATGGCGGTGGGGCCGGTCGCGAGCTGGAAGCAGGCGGCGCTGCCGGACCTGTGGACGCGCCTCCGGTGGGCGCTTGGCGCGGCACTCGTGGCATCGATCCTCGTCCCGCTCGTGGCGGGACGCTTCTCGGTCGGCAAGCTGCTGGCGCTGTGGCTCGCATTCTGGGTCGTGTTCGCCGGCGCCGTGCAGGTTTGGCAGCGCCTCAAATCCGCGCCGCAGGCCGGAACCTGGGCCAAGGTCTGCGCGCAACCGCTCGCGTGGTGGGGCATGACGTTCGCGCACCTTGGCATCGCGGTCTTCATCCTGGGCGTGACGCTCGTGCGCGGCTACGAGACGGAGCAGGACCTGCGCATGTCGCCGGGACAGAAAGTCGAGATCGGCGGCTACGAGTTCACGTTCGTGGGCACGCGCGAGGTTCCGGGACCCAACTACACCGCCGTCCAGGGCGAGGTGCAGGTGCGGCGTCCCGGCTCGACCGCCATCGTGGAAACCATGCGGCCCGAGAAGCGCACCTACCACGCGTCGGGACAGACGATGACCGAAGCCGACATCGACACCGGCTTCACGCGCGACCTCTACGTCTCCCTCGGTGAGCCGGTGGGCGACGGCGCCTGGGGCGTGCGCATCTACCACAAGCCGTTCGTCGACTGGATCTGGGGCGGCGCATTCATCATGGCCCTGGGCGGATTCCTCGCGATCTGCGACCGGCGCTACCGGCTGCGCAAGGCCGCGGTCGCGGCGCAAGCCGGGCTCGCGGCGGGCGGGGCGAAGGCATGAAGGCACTCGGGTTCGCCATCCCGCTCGCGATCTTCGTGGCGCTGGCGATCTTCTTCGCCGTGGGCCTCACCCGCGATCCGCGCGAGGTGCCCTCGCCCTTCATCGACAAGCCCGCGCCGTCCTTCAAGCTCGAGCAGCTCCACGAGGCGAGCCGCGCCTTCGCGCCCGAGGACATGAAGGGCAAGGTGTGGCTGCTCAACGTGTGGGCGTCGTGGTGCGTGTCGTGCCGCGTCGAGCATCCGCTGCTGGTCGAGATGTCGAAGAAGAACGTCGTGCCCATCGTCGGCCTCAACTACAAGGACAGGCGCGAGGATGGGGTCGCGTGGCTCACGAAGTTCGGCAACCCCTATTCGCTTTCGGCCTACGACGTCGACGGGCGCGTGGGGATCGACTATGGCGTCTACGGCGTGCCCGAGACGTTCGTGATCGACAAGATGGGCGTCATCCGCTACAAGCAGATCGGCCCGATCACGCAGGAGGCGCTCGACGCCACCATCCTGCCGCTCATCAAGAAGCTCTCCGCCTAAAGAATTGCAGCCAATGGTTTCGCTTGCCCGGATACTGACCCGCATTTGTCTTTCTCTGTGTCCTCTGTGCTTCTCCGTGTCCTCCGTGTTTCCGGCTTTGGTGTTTTCAACCGAAGCGTTCGGGCAGGCGGAGGAGGTCGCGAGGCCCGATCCTGGGGTCGAGGCGCGCCTGAAGGCGCTCGCCGAGGAATTGCGTTGCCTCGTCTGCCAGAACCAGACCATCGCCGACTCGCACGCGCCGCTCGCCCTGGACCTGCGCAACCAGATCCGCACCCAGATCGCGCAGGGCCGCAGCGACGACCAGATCCGCGATTACATGGTGCAGCGCTACGGCGACTTCGTCCTCTACCGGCCGCCATTCAAGGCGACGACGGCGATCCTTTGGGCGGGGCCGTTCGTGCTCATCGCGATCGGCCTCGGCATCTTCCTCGTGATGGTGCGGCGCAAGCGCGCGGGCGCCGAGACGCCTCGCGAGGAGGTCTCCGCGAAGCGTCGCGACGAACTGGAGAAGCTGCTCGCCGACCGCGGGGAAACCCGCTAGGCCATCTCGACGGCGGCGGCACGCTCCGGCTTGTGCGCCGGAGCCTCGATGTGGCCCAGAGCGCGCGAGATGTCGCGCGCCGCGGCGAGGGCCAGTCTTGCAAGCTCCTCGCGCCGCGGGCCCAGGATGTTCGCTTCCGCGCCCCACACGCCCACCGCGGCCACCACGGTGCCGCTTCGATCGCGCACCGGCGCGCCGATGCCGCATACGCCCGCCCGGAACTCACCCCGGTTGATCGAGTAGCCGCGCGCGCGCGTCTCGTCGAGGTCCTTCTCGATGTCGCGGCGGCGCATCAACGTGAGCGGCGTGTAGCGCTTCACCTGCTGGAAGGCGACATCGAGGGATTCCGACGGCAGCCACGCGAGGATCGCCTTGCCGGTCGAGGTGACCGTGGCGGGCACGCGTGAGCCGATGGTGGTGATCGCCTTCAGCGGCTGGGAGCTATCGACCTTGTCCACGTAGACCGCGAAGCCGGAGTCGAACACGGCGAGCTGGATGGACTCGTGCGTCTCTTCGCACAGCCGGCGCAGGCGCGGGTTCGCCACCGCCACGAGGTCCACGTCGCGCACCAGCATCGAGCCCATCTCCCACAGCTTGAGCGTGGGCGAATAGAGGCTGGTCGCGGGATCCTTCTTGACGTAGCCCAGGACGGAGAGCGTCGAGAGCAGGCGGTAGACGTTGGGTTTGGTGAGGCCGAGTTGCCGGGCAAGCTCGGTCAGGCGCCGGGGTTGCCCGGACTTCACCAGGGCTTCGAGAAGATTCAGCGCCTTCTGGACCGTTTGTTCCATGTCGGCCTCCCCTCACAGACGCCGAACTGCGGTTTCGAGGATCGTATCACATCACCAAGGGGCGGTCCGGCAGCTCGTTGCGGTGCTCGCCGTCCGATGGAAAGTCGCGTGCGAGCAGGTCCGAGATCGCGCGCACGCCGACGATGGAGCCCTCGCGGAAGCGTCCC
>Ga0068858_100004777_pt1 | contig 13270 bp, 12 predicted proteins | sample KBSSwiS12_FD_66589 | JGI IMG/M metagenome (GOLD analysis project Ga0068858, IMG submission 66589) | Switchgrass rhizosphere microbial communities from Kellogg Biological Station, Michigan, USA - KBS Switchgrass S1-2 | ecosystem: Host-associated > Plants > Roots > Rhizosphere > Soil ... | reverse complement strand
GTGGACAGCGTCAGGGTGCGGAGGGTGCGGGCCCGATCCTGACAACGACCGCCTTGTCTTCGTCGGTCAGAGCATAAAGAAGACCGTCCGGCCCCTGCCGCACATCCTTGAACCGCTGATGCAGATCCGCGAGCAGAAACTCCTGCCGAACCTCCTCCAAGCGAGCGTTCAGCACGACCCTTGCGAGGCCGCCCGTGCCATTTATCTGGCCCCGCCGGGCACTGGTGACAAACAGATTGTTGGCCCAACCGGGCATGACGCTGCCTGTATAAAATGTCATCCCGGCTGGCGCGATGCCGGGCGACCAGATGAGAATGGGTCCCTCCGTTCGAGGCGCGACAGGCGCGGTCGGCAAGCGCGAACCGCCATATTCGGTTCCATAGGTTGAATTCGGCCAACCATAATTACGACCAGGCTGCAGATTGTTGATCTCATCGCCCCCCTGAGGGCCATGTTCCGATGCCACGATCTGGCCGGTGCGCGGATCGAGCGCCAGCCCGAGCGCATCACGGTGGCCATAGGTCCAGATTTCCGGTCGCGCTCCCTGGCTACGCACAAAGGGATTGTCCGCAGGCACACGCCCATCCAGCCCGATCCGCAAGACCTTGCCATATATGTTGTCGACGCGCTGCGCCGACTGGTGGTCCGTCTCGCTCAGGGCCCCGACGGAAACGAAAAGCTGCCTACCGCCACCGATCAGAAGCCGGGAACCGCCCACGCCAACCCGTGCCTCACCGACCAGCAGGTCCTTGATACCCGCCAGCCGCAGTCCCATGAGCTTCGCACGCGCGACGACGGTGGCTGCCGTGATCCGCCCAACAGCGGCATCGTATCCAACGGGCCGGTTATACGTGAAATAGATTAGATGGTTGGTTGCGAAATCGGGATCGGGTTTGACGTCCTGCACGCCGAGCACATCGAGCGCGTTAAGATGCTCCGCCTTTTCATAGTTGGGCACATTGGTGACTGCCTCCGGCATCAACTGCGGCTTCGGGCCGGTGGCATCGCGCAGAAGACGAAGGCGTGCGCCGCGCTCCACTATAAGCGCGTCGCCTCCCGGGAGGAAGGCCAGGGAATAACCATGGACAAGGCCGCTTGCGATAATCTCGGCGCGGATAACAGGCTGCTCCGCCGTGCGCATGATGAAAGGACCTGGTCCCGGAAGCTCAGCGGGAACGCCGACCTCAGGTTCCTCGGCTCCAGCAGGCGTCATGGCACCGAGAAGAACCGCCAGCATGGCCCATGGCTTGGTCGGCCTGACCTTGGAAACCGCCCTAATCCCTTCTTCGTCGACCCTCTTCATTCAACTGCTCCGGCCAGTGCCGTTCCGATCCATTCTGATCGTAACCGGTCCTGCCAGGATCGGATTGGCGGTTCAGGCCATATCCTTGGCAAGTTGGGACAGCTGGCGAGGCTCCGTCGTTCCGCGGTCCGACCTTGGACAGCCATTTGCCCGCGTTCTCGAATGAACTGAAAAGCTCGCTCGCCTTGCCGGCATAAGCCCTTGCTGATGGCATCGCCGGTGTGAGCTCGCAGTATCTAGCGGCAACCTTTTTGCCGGAACGTCATCAAATTTAGGTACGGCGAAGACGCCCGACTGTGTGCCGCGAGCGCCGGCAACGGTTACGCAACCGTGATTGGCTGGCCAACTACGTCGCGTTGGCTGAGCGCCGAGCAGGCTTCGCAGGATACAGGGACAAAGGCTGATGAAGGATAGGGCTGCCAGAAGGACTACGGAACAATCCGGACATTTCGCCCGACGTTGCGCGCGCCACGCACTGCCAATGCTGGCTCTGTTCGCCCTGCCGCTGGCAGGCTGCGGGAAAAAGGAGGATGCGTCGTCGCCCGCTTCCGATACCGGGCAAACGGCAGCCAAGCCGGTTGCGACCATCAAGGAACTGATGGACTCGACCGTTGATCCGGCCGCCGACGGTATCTGGGACGCGGTCGTCATCGTGTCGACCGCTGCCGGGGTAGACAAACGGGAGCCCCGCACCGCCGAGGAATGGCACGCGGTACGACGCCACGCCATGACGCTGATCGAGTCGATGAATCTCCTCGTGATGCCTGGCCGTCATGCGGCTCCTAACGGAACCAAGCCGGGCCTGGGCGAGCTCACGCCGGCGCAAATCGACGCCGCGATCAAGGCGAACCCGGAGGAGTTCGAGCAGTTCGCCGGAGCGGCGCAGGACAGCGCAAAGGACGCGCTGAAGGCGATCGACAGCAAGGACACGGCCGCCCTTATCCGGGTCGGCGGAGACCTCGACCAGCGCTGCGAAGCCTGTCACCTGACATTCTGGTATCCCAACTCGGCGCGACCGGCACCGTGAGCACGGTCATAATCGGGAAAACAGTTAGAAAGAGAGTCATTCGCCCGGTCGATTATGCATATGACAATATCTTGCTTGGTTGCCTCCGCCCACCGAAATACTCGTAACTCTCGCGCCGGTGGGGACAAAGAGCGTTTGCGACTTGAATGTGATGCGACCGGCCGATTGGCGCGCGGTACGCCAACTTCTCCGCCTCGATCCCTCTCGTAACGTCGCTGTAACGCGCAGTTATCGTGCTGGTTACGGTAAAAGTCTGGTCCCTGCAAAGCTCTCCGCCCAGCTTCGTGCGACCAAATCAGGAGGGCGGAATGAACTGCAATGTGCGTGTACTGGCGTTGGCCGGTTGGTCGATAACAGCGGTATCCGGCGCGACGGGTGCCCACGCGGCGGGAGAGGATGGGCCGGGCAAAAGCGATATTCTTGTGGTGGCCAGCCCGGAGACGGCGCTGACCGTGCCGGCATCGACCGGAAGTCGCCTTGGCCTGACGCCGCTGGAAACCCCGGCGTCGATATCCATCATCGACGGTGACGCACTGCGCACCCGCGGTGATCTGACGATCGTGGACGCGGTGACTCGCGCGCCGGGCATCACAAACTCAGCCAACCCGGGCAATGGCGGCACCGCTCTCGTCGCGCGCGGTTTCAGCGGTCAGGGCTCGGTTCTGCAGCTTTACGATGGCATTCGCCTGTTCCCTGTCGCAGGCACCATCACGTTCCCCACCGATCCCTTCAACGTGGAGAGAGTGGAGGTGCTCAACGGGCCGTCGTCCGTACTCTACGGCCAAGGCGCGCTGGGTGGCGCAGTCAATGTCATCACCAAGAAGCCGGACAGCACGAGAACCGCCGTCGAGGGGGAGGCCAGCTACGGGTCGCAGAACAGCTGGCACGTCGCGGCCGGTGCAGCCGGACCACTCGGAGAGGCGCTCTCGTATCGCATCGATGGCAGCTACCGAAAGTCCGATGGTTATGTCGATCGCGGGGATTCCAGCAGCTATGCCCTGTCCGCAGCGCTGCGCTTTGCGGCATCCGGCACATTCTCGCTGACGCTGCGCGACGACTATGCAAACCAGCGACCGACGGAGTATTTCGGCACACCGCTGATCGACGGCAAGCTGGACACCAGCATCCGGCACCGCAACTACAATGTCGCCGACGCCAATCTGCACTACCGCGACAACCGGCTGACTCTCACAGCAGCGTGGGCTCCCAGCTCGGCCGTCAGCATTTCCAACACCGCATATTGGCTGACCAGCAAGCGCCTGTTCAAGGATCTGGAAAGCTATTGCTGGATCAGCGCCAGCGGCGATTGTCCAAATGCCTACAACGCCACGTCCGACCCGCCGGGCACGATCTATCGCACTGACAATCTCGGCATTTTCCACGATCAGTCCCAGGTCGGCGACCAGGGCAGCGTCAAGTGGAGCGCGGCCTTCGGGGGCATCCGCAACGACCTCGTCGTCGGGTTCGACGTCAACAAGATCAACCTGACCTACTCGAACGACTTCGGCTCGGATGTGCAGGAGGATTTCGTCAATCCGCGGGCGTTCGATCCGGGCCTGTTCTTCGACACCCAGGGAATAGCGCCGCGATACCGCACGCGCACCACCGAATACAGCATCTTCGCCGAAAACCGGCTGCGCTTCAGCGATCGCCTTTCGGTCGTCGCCGGTATCCGCGACGAGCATGACAAGGTCTATCGCCAGAACATCGACCCTGCTGGCGTCGTAGGCCCCCGCCTTTTCACAAAATCACTGCACAACACGACCTGGCGCGTGGGCGCTGTCTACCAGCCGGTCGCGACGGTCTCGATCTATGGGCAATATTCGACCGGCACCGATCCCCTTGGCACCCTGACCACCTATTCGGGTTCGCAAACGCAGTTCAGCAATGCGACCGGCAATCAGGTCGAGATCGGGGCCAAGGGCAGCTTCCTGGGAGGGCGGGGAACGGCTTCAATCGCTCTCTATCGCATCGTCAAGAACGGCCTGCTTTCGCAGCGGACCATTACCAGCCCGATCGAGCAGGTCGGCCAGCGATCCTCCAAGGGCATCGAGGCGGCGGTCTCGCTCGCCCTGCCATTTGGCTTCGGCATCGACGCCAACGGCACGATCCTCGATGCGCGATATGACGACTTCGTCAGCGGCACGGCGGTCTACACCGGCAAGACTCCTCCCGGCGTGCCGGAGGAGGCCGCCAATGTCTGGTTGCGGTGGGATGCCACCAGCGAGGTCCAGGCGCGCATCGGTCTGCGCTATGTGGGCAGGACCTATTCCGACAATGCCAACAGCTTCCGGGTTCCTGCCTATGCGGTTGTAGATGGCGGGCTGAGCTATGCGGTGACCCGCAATGTCGCTGTCGACCTGCGGCTCTATAATATCTTCGACAAGGATTATGCGTCCACGACCTACAATGACGAGCAATGGATCCTCGGTCGTCCGCGCTCGGTCGATCTCTCGGTCCGCGTCCGCCTCTGAGATGTCTCGCGTCAGGCTCGGCCACTCTTTCAAGCGGTGGCTATTTTTGGTTCACCGCTGGCTGGGAATCGTCACGTGCCTGCTCTTTACCGTCTGGCTCCTGTCCGGGCTGGTGATGATCTATGTCCCCTTCCCGTCGCTCGGCGAGGCCGAGCGCCTGGAGGGGCTTGCGCCGATACACTGGCCCGCCGTGCGCGTATCGCCCGAGGACGCGCGAGGCTTTGCACGGGGGAGCCCCGTGCGAAGCCTGACGCTGGAGATGCGGGATCGCACGCCGGTCTGGCGGATCGAATTGTGGAATGCCGACCCGGTGGCGATCTCCGCCGTCTCGGGCCGCGTTCTGCCCCGGACCGACCTTGCGTCCGCGCGCGGAATCGCCGGTGACTTCGGCCACGCGCCGGTCCGCGCCCTCACTTCGATCGAACGCGACCAATGGACCGTCGCGGGCAGCTTCGATCGCCACCGACCGCTCTGGAAGGCCGCGTTGTCGGGCGAGGGCGGCAGGGTTCTGTACGTATCGTCACGGACCGGTGAAGTGGTGCTCGACACCAGCGCCCGGGAACGCTTCTGGAACTGGGTGGGGTCGGTGCCGCACTGGATCTATCCCACAGTGCTTCGGCAGAACAATTCGGTCTGGCGGCAGGTCGTCATGTGGGTGTCCGGCCCCTGTATCATTGGCGCCGTGAGCGGCGTGTGGATCGGATTGTTGCGAGTGCGCGTGGGCCGTCGTCGCTATGGCGCCGCGCGCATGACGCCCTATCGCGGCTGGATGAAATGGCACCATGTCGGCGGGCTCGTCGGCGGCCTATTCCTCATGACCTGGATTTTCAGCGGTTGGCTGTCGGTCGATCCGGGCCACCTGTTCGCCAGCCCCGGCCTCGGCACCGCCGCCAGGATCCGCTATGCGGGGGTCGACAAGCCCTTGTCGCTCTCCGTCGATGCTCTGGCACGGTCTGCGGCGGGGGGGAAACGCGTGAGCATCCTCTGGAGCATGGGCGAGCCACAAACTGTCATCGAACGCAGCCTGCGACAGCTGCGCATTCTGGACGGCGCGACCCTCTCGCCCTTACACATTGACCAGAAAGCCATAATGCAGCGGGCCGGGATTCTTGTGCCTAACGGCCGGCTCGTCGCTGTGGACCGCCTGACCATGCCCGACTCCTATTGGTATGAAACCAACGGGCGGCCACTCCTTCCCGTGCTACGCATCCGCTACGACGACGCGGCGCGCAGTTGGGCATACATCGATCCGGTGAGCGGCTCGCTCGTAGGCGATTCCGACGCACGCCGCCGCGCCTATCGGTGGGCGTTCGACTTGCTGCACAAATGGGATCTGAACGGGTTAACGGGAGCGCGGCCAATCTGGGACGTCCTGTTATGGATGATGTCGCTTGCCGGGCTCATCGTTGCGATGAGCGGCATCGTGATCGGTTGGCGACGCCTCGGGAGATAGTCAGGGTGCCGAGACTGGTTGCGAATTCGATTGATCAACAGCGTTTGAATCGAGCCCGAACGAAATCCGCCGTTCCAGGCAGTGAACCGCCGAGCGATTGTCGGGGAGCATGCGGCTTAAACTATGCGGCCATGGGAGTGCCGTCCAGCATGTGGCCTGCTCGCCGATCCCGGACCACGTGGCTAGCCGTCATCCAGCTGCTACCGGCAGCGGCGGGCCATGTGCCGCTGACTGGTTCACCAGCGATATCGGCGGTTTGTTACCGATCGCGCTATGGGGTCGCACCTCGTTGTAGTCTCGTCGCCAAGCCTCGCATTTTCGGACGGCGTCGTCGAGGCTCATGAACCAATGCTGGTTCAGGCATTCGAGCCGGAACTTGCCGTTGAAGCTTTCGATGAACGCATTGTCGATCGGCTTGCCAGGCCGTGAGAAGTCAAGCGTCACACCTTTCATGTAAGCCCACAGGTCGAGCTCGCGGGAGATGAATTCGCTGCCCTGGTCGACACCCGGATCGAAGCCGGATAGCCCGTCTCGGCACAGACCCGCTCCAGCACTTCGATCACGTCCGGCGCACGGAACCGAAACCGCGGAACGACCGCCGGCGAAAACCGGCTGTAGGTATCGACCACCGTCAGGATGCGCAGCTTCGGTCCCGTTGCGAGCTGGTCATGGACGAAGTCCATGGCCAATACATCATTGACGCGGGATGCCGCGCAGCGGCCTTCCCTCAGCTTGGCTTTGACCCGCCGGCGAGGTGCTTTCCTGCGCAACTGCGAGCCCAACTCCTTGTAAGCCTGTAAACCCGCTTGCCATTGATCACCCAGCCTTCACGCCGGAGCAACACATGAATACGGCGATAGCCATACCGCACGCGCGTTTCGGCGATTTCCTTGGTCCGATTCTTGAGGTCGGACTGATCGGTGCCTTGACCACGATAGTGGTAGCTCGATCGCTCTGCCCGAAGCACTGCAGACTCGCCGGATGCTGACCTGCCAGGTGCTGCGAACGTCATCGACAAGCTGGCGCCGCGATCGGGCCTCAGCGCTTTCGCGAGACGACATTTTGCAGCATAACCTTGTCCAGGCTGAGATCCGCCAGCAGGCGCTTCAGCTTCGCATTCTCCTCCTCGAGCTGACGCGGGCGCTTCATCTCCGACGGCATCAACCCCCCCCATCAAATCCCGGTACCAAACATCTAACCGGTCTCTAGGCAGACATCTGCAAATCTGTGAAGTCCGGGCGGGTAATCATATTGTGCCAGTCATTATGGGGCCATGGCTGATTAACCAAAAGACGGCCATTGCTCACGTAATAATTGCGTCCCGATGATATCTCATCAACCAACCAGATTGTATTTTGGGACACTTCTTCCAGCCTTTCGTAGAATCTGTCGAATGCTTCTGCCTCTACCTCAACGGAGCGACAACCCTTTTCGATTGTCTCGACAATGACCGTGCCCACATACTTTGACCATATTTCGATCTGCGTTGGCAGGCCTGCTCCTCCTCCACTGGTGTTTTGTGAGTTAGGCCCATACAAGATGAAGAAATTGGGGAACATTGGTACCATCATGCCCAAATAGGCTTTCGTACCTTCTTCCGACCACTTATCTTGAAGGTGAACGCCATTTAATCCCACATAATCTGCCGGCCAAACATATTTCTCCACGCTGAAGCCGGTAGCTGTCACCACCACATCAACGTTGTATTGCGAGCCGGCTAATGACTCGATCCCGCTTGGCGTGAATCGTGCAATCGGTTCCGTCACCAATTCAACATTGTCCCTCAACAGTGCCTTATACCATCCATTGTCCACGACCATTCGCCTGGCAAAAGGAGGGTATTGTGGCGTGAGCTTGGCAACAAGATCTGGACGGTTATCAACTTGATCCTTGATATATGTCTCTAGAAAATTACGAACTGCGTCATTCTGTTTGCTGAACAACCCGCCGTTTGCTTGCCAGTCAGGGTCAGGCGTCAAAAGACCATACAAATTCATTGTCGATAATGCACCCGTGTAGCGGCTCCAGTTCCAATAATAAGGCACGTTCTTCATCAGCCACTGTATCTCGTCGCTAACAAGTGCGCCATATTGCTCTCGAGGTGAAATCCATTGTGGTGTACGCTGAAACACCTTGACTTTGTTCGCCTTTGCCGCAACTTGACCCAGCAGCTGGATCCCAGTCGATCCGTTGCCGATGATGGCCACGTTCTTGCCAGTGACATCTCGTTCTGCAGACCACTCGGTCGTGTGAAAAATCTCGCCGCGGAAATCGTCTACACCTTCAACGTCCAACTGCCGAGGTGAGGCAAAGAGTCCAGATGCGCTTATAACGAAGTTTGCTGTAACGGTTTCGCTTGCACCATTTGGCCCGACAACATTCACCCGCCATCGTGACGTCACCGAATCAAAGTCAGCGCCCTTTACATCAACATTCAACCGCAAATTTTTTGCTACTCCGTACTTTTCAGAAACGTACTCTAAATATTGCCGCACCTCAGCCTGCTGCGCAAAATACTCTTTCCATGGATAACACTTTTCAAAGCTGTACTCATACACGGCGCTCGGCGTATCGACCCGCGCTCCAGGGTAAGTGTTGATACTCCAAGTTCCCCCGACCTCGCCACGACGCTCGAAAACGATATAGGGGATGCCGAGATTTTCGAGTTGCACGCCCATCCCGATACCGCCGAAGCCAGCACCGACAATCACGACCAGAAAATCATTTGGGAGCGCGGGTCGGCCTCTATGCCATTTAGCAGCCCAGGGAAATGGATCGAGCGCCGGGATCTCACGGCGAGCAAAAAACTCCGTGTCATCAAGCGGGTCCCCGGCCATTTCCATGAGCTCCCGTAATTCTTGATCATCGGGGACCTGGCATTCAAACTGATTGAGGTCATTAGCTAAGAACTCGACGCCCTTGTCCACCAGGGCGCTCCGATACTTCTCGGGCAGCTGATAGGTCACGCCTGCACCGCCGCGGACAACTTGAGGTTCGGGCACCATCGCCGCAATCTCGGGGTCGCGCGTGGCTTGAAAAAGAGCGATGCGAAGTGTGCCCAGATCTGCCTTTTCCAAGGCTTGCCGCACGCGCGCCTGAGATAAGTTGTTCATTTCTTCTCCAGTCTTTCTGATGCACGTCACAAAGTTACGTGGCAAAATGCTATGCAGGCCCCGGCCTCGCCAATGAACGACGGCAGGAGATATCCATCTGCTTAGCCACTGCAAAAGAGGCGTGGCAGATTGCTGGTAGTCCGCGCGCCGTCAGCATCTCGTCTGAACTGCTACTGGAATGTCAATTTGACACCATCTAACGGCTCGGATGACCGCCAATGCTGCAAGATCTCAAAGAAACTTGAGTACCGCCCCGAATATGGTGAACTTTTCAGGGTATATTGGTCGGGCTCTGCACCCTCATTATTGTAATACCCTGGGGTGCATTCACTGGATCCAGGAGAGTTGGCTATTTGCCCAAGAACTTCTTCCCACCACTTTTTTTCTGCCTCAACAGTAGGCTCTATGGTGGCGACTTTGTTTTCGAGGCAATAGCTGACAATCCAGCTGGCATGGTCTGCAATTCTGGTCAGGAGGTGCGAGAAGTTGACGGTATATCCGCCTTGTGTCGTGCCAAGCATGATAAGGTTTGGAAAGCCGTTTGTCATTGCCCCATGAAGCGTCCGAGGGCCGTTGACCCATGCATCGGTGAGCGAGTGCCCATTCCGACCAAAGATTTCGAAGCCGAGGCGCTTGTTGTATGATGTACTCATCTCAAAACCGGACGCGTAGATGAGGACATCGAGTGGAAACTCCGTCCCATTTACGACAGGACCGTTTTCCGTCATGCGATCGATACCTTTTCCCGCGGTATCCACCAACGTCACATTTGACCGCGCAAACGCTTGTAAGTATTCATCGTGGAAACAAGGGCGTTTGCACATGCGGTTGTACCACGGCTTCAACGCTTCGGCGGTCGCCTTGTCAGGTACAATTGCGTCAACCCTGGCGCGAATTTCTTCCATGAGCTTGAAGTCGTAGAGTTGCTGCTCTTGCGATGAAAGGGTAGCCCCCTTGTTACGACCGAAAATCTCGGTCCAACCATCCTGAACGAGATCCTCGCCCCAAGCCTCGCCTACCATGATTGAGGCGAAATTCTCCATGCGTGCCTCTTGCCACCCCGGCTTGAGCGACTTGACCCATTCCTCGCTGGTTGGCTTGTTGTTGCGAGCCGCGACACCCGAAGGCGTGCGCTGGAAAACGAACAATTTCTTGGAGCATTCCGCCAATTTTGGGACCACCTGAACCGCAGTCGCGCCTGTGCCGATAATCCCTACACGCTTGTCGCCAAGCTTATCCATTGGCACGCTTGGAGCCCCTCCGGTATAGGAGTAATCCCATCGCGTCGTATGGAAGCTGTGCCCTTTGAACTTTTCGATATTTGGGATGCCTGGAAGCTTCGGCTTGTGCATGATGCCGCCAGCGATTACTATATAGCGCGCAGAAATCCTGTCATCCTGGCTAGTGATCACTTGCCAGCGTTTAGCTCCATCATCCCATTTGACGCCTTTTACCTCAGTCTGAAAAATGGCATGAGGGTAGAGATCAAAATGTCGAGCTATGCGCTGGCAGTGTTCAAATATCTCGACGCCTTTAGCGTACTTCTCGCTTGGAATATAACCGGTCTCCTCCAGAAGAGGCATGTAAATGTAGGATTCTATATCGCAAGCTGCGCCAGGATAGCGGTTCCAATACCAGGTTCCACCAACATCCCCGGCTTTGTCGATAATCTTGATGTTTTTTACACCACGACGAGCAAGGGCGGCTGCTGTCAAAAGCCCGCCAAATCCTGCACCGACTATCAAGACGTCGGTTTCTTCGATGATAGGGGACCGGTTTGGAGTTGCACCGACAAGAGGATCCTGATTGTAACCTGCAAGGACTGTGGATGCATCAATATACTGAGCGTTCCCCTCAGGGTGGTTTTGCAACCTTTTCCGCTTCTCCTCTTCATATTTAGCGAGAAGCTCTCTAGGATCGAATCGCATTTATCCTCCACCACACATGTAGGTTTATGGGTAAATTGCCCCGGCGTTATTCTTTGGCGAGACTCTTACCACACCGCACGCCGGATCATACGTGTTGAGGCTGGTGCACCGTGAACAACGCATGCCGGGTTCGTCAACCGGTCCGTCTGCTGTGGCTCATCCAGGTTGCTAGCCTCTTGCGTTTACACCCGAATTCCGGGCCGAAGACCCTCTCTGCTTATCTCGCGACGGTGACATAAGTGCCAGCCGTGCGCTAGCTTCGGGCGCTCTGTGCGCTGTGAGATACGCTATGACGGAACCCGATGCACTTCGGCCCGCACGGGTCGGAATACGAGTAGCGTGGTAGGTATGGCGGGAGGCGCGTCGACGAGTGCCATGCCAGTGCTGCCAAAGGCTTGAATTCAGGGTTCTTCCCACGACCTGCCGGCTCACTTCAAGCGCCGATGACGCCTGGCCATGCAGCAACCGACCGGTCCCAAGCGGCACGCAGCAGGGTTCTATTGGTCGGTTTCCCGACGAAATGTTGCATTTGACGAGCATGATAGGTTGCGCGGTCAGGCAAGATGAGTCAACTTTGAGAACGGAGAAGAGGAATAAGACGTCTGTTCGGAGAACAGTTGGCCCAGCGTTGCCAGGGAAAGTGCGCGGTGGGCGCTGGGGCGATGTAACAGCGCCACCCAATACAGGCGCTGGGTTGTCACCATGCCAGGCTGCGAACCAGACGATCGCGGACTTTCCGAGTGGCGCCTGGTCGCTTGCTGTAAGCCCCACCGTGATCTCTTGTTCTACAAGGAACTGACCCGTCTCCGCATTTGTGCCTCTGGCACTCAACTTTACAGAGGAATAGCTCAATGCATGTAGTCAACGTCCACGGCCCGAATGACGTGCGCCTCGATGTCATCGTACCGCCGACGCTTGGAGATTACGACGCAACCGTGCGCATAGAAGCCTGCGGCATCTGTGGAACCGATCTTTCTTTTATCCGAATGGGCGGGTTGTCATGGGGCAGCAAGCCGATGCCGCTTGGCCACGAAGCCTGTGGGCGGGTCGCTGCGATTGGCGCAAAAGTCGAAAACGTGCAATTGGGCGATCACGTGATTGTAAACCCTATGGGCTCATCTGCGATAATCGGAAACGGCGGGTCCGAAGGTGCTTTTACCGAGGAACTCTTCGTCCGCGATGTGGGCAGAACCCGTTCGCTTTTGAAAGCGCCGCCGGGACTGCTCTCGCGATACGGGGCTTTGGCCGAGCCGCTGGGCGTAGCCATGCATGGGGTTAACAGATCCGATGCAAAGCCGGGCGAGAAGGCAGTCGTCTTCGGCTGTGGCCCCATTGGGCTGGGAGCGATCCTGTGGTTGCGCCACTTTGGGGTGGACGACGTTGTGGCCATTGACGTGCACCAGCAACGACTCCAGCTCGCACGCGCCATGGGTGCCACGGCGACCGTCCGTGCGGATCTGGAGGATGTGGCTGCGCGCCTGATCGAAATCCATGGCGCCTGCGACGTCATGGGCCGCCCTGCACCGGGCACAAATGTCTATATCGATGCGGCCGGTGCGCCGAATATTGTGCCCGATGTGGTGCGGATGGCTCGCAGCCATGCCCGGCTTGTGGTCATTGCCGCCTACACGAAGTCAGTCGAGCTCGACCTAGGGACTATGCTCTTGAGCGAAATGAGCATTTGCACATCAATGGGGTATCCGGATGAACTGGAAACCGTCATTGGCCTCCTACCCTCGCTCACTGACAAGCTCGATCTTATGATTACGCATCGCTTCCCCTTCGAACGCGTGATGGAGGCCTTGAGTGTCGCTGGCACGGCCGATGCTGGCAAGGTCATGGTCGAGTTCTAGTTGTTTGGTACCGGGAGCCTGATGGTGTCGTCTAATCGCAGCTCGTTTGGCAAGCAGATTTTGAGCTGACCATATGCCGGGTTCAGGGTCGTCTTCGCGGTCGGCATGGGCCGCCGCAC
>Ga0068858_100004773_pt1 | contig 13275 bp, 2 predicted proteins | sample KBSSwiS12_FD_66589 | JGI IMG/M metagenome (GOLD analysis project Ga0068858, IMG submission 66589) | Switchgrass rhizosphere microbial communities from Kellogg Biological Station, Michigan, USA - KBS Switchgrass S1-2 | ecosystem: Host-associated > Plants > Roots > Rhizosphere > Soil ... | reverse complement strand
GTACTCGCCATCGCGATCGGTACGGAGCCAACCGCTCCATTCGACGCTGAACTCCTGCTGCGGGAACGACGTCGAATCCGCCGTCATGAAGTCGAGATTGATCTTTCGCTCCACGCGCACCAGAGTCGGCTCGTTGCTCCAGCGCGGGTTGGCGTAGAACGCCATCGTGATCCCCCGCTGCGGCCACACCCACAGGATTGGCACGAGGAAGATCGATACCAGAAGAATACGTGTCATCCACCGCATATTCGTGCTCCAGCCCGGCGTCACATCCGCAGCAACGCGAATCGATTTGTAGGTGCATCATCGCTTCATGTCAAGGTATCGCCGGGAGCGCGGTTTGGCAGCGGCGTGTCGATCCGGAAGGAAGTGGTGAGCGCCGTTTGGCGCGCGAGTACCGTGGCCGGGGCACAGAAGATCCGCGAGAAGCTGCGGCGCAACGGGACGACATACTCCACCACTCTTCTGTGCCCCTCTGATGACTGTTGACCGCAGCTTGGCGCCTTGCCATGATCGGCACTCGACGATGGCCTTGCAGGCGGGCGTCGGTAGGTGGAGAGGAGCCGCGGCAACGGGACCCGCGTGGGAGGCGCGCGGGCTCGCGGCCGCGTTGACGCGGGTGCGCGAGCCCGTACACATCGTCCGCGACGGGGCGAGCGGGGCCATCGGGCTGGGGCTTGGCGGCGAGTTCGTGCCGCCTCAGGCCGCCCGGGCCGGCGATCACCCGCTGCTGGCGACGCTACCCGCGCTCTACCCCGAGTGGCTCGGCGATCGCTCGTTCGCGGAGGTGCACGGCGTGCGCTTCCCGTACGTCGTCGGGGAGATGGCGAACGGCATCGCGACGGCGCGGATGGTGATCGCCACAGCACAGGCCGAGCTGCTCGGCTTCTTCGGCGCTGCGGGCCTCGCCTTCGAGCGTGTCGAGCGGGCGATCGACGAGATCGAGCGCGCGCTCGGGGATCGCGGCGCGTGGGGCGTGAACCTCATACACTCGCCCAATGAGGCCGCGCTCGAGGAGCGCGTAGCGGACCTCCTCGTACGCCGCGGCGTCGCCCGAATCAGCGCCTCGGCGTTCATGCGCCTTACGCCCGCCGTGGTGCGCTGCGCGGCGGCGGGGCTCCGGCGCGATCCGCGGACAGGCGCGATCGTGCGGCGGCACCACGTCTTCGCGAAGGTCTCCCGCGCCGAGGTCGCGACGCAGTTCATGTCGCCGCCGCCGGGCGAGATGCTCCGCTCGTTGATCGAGCGCGGGCTGCTCTCGCAGGGGGAGGCCGAACTGGCGGCTCTCCTGCCCGTCGCGGAGGACATCACCGTCGAGGCGGACAGCGGCGGGCACACGGACAACCGTCCGCTGGTCGTGCTGCTGCCCGCGATCCTCGCGCTGCGCGACGAACTGGCGGCGCGTCACCGCTATCCCCGGCCGATCCGAGTCGGTGCGGCGGGCGGGCTGGGAGCGCCGTCGGGTGTCGCGGCGGCGTTCGCACTCGGCGCCGCCTATGTCCTTACGGGATCCGTCAACCAGGCCGCCGTCGAGTCGGGGCTCTCGGAGGCGGGCAAGAGGATGCTCTCGGAGGCGGATCTCGTCGACGTAACGATGGCGCCGGCGGCTGACATGTTCGAGCTCGGAGTGCAGGTCCAGGTGCTGAAGCGCGGCACCATGTTCGCTCCGCGCGCCGCGAAGCTCTACGAGGTCTATCGCAGCCACGCCTCCCTCGACGAGCTCGCGCCCGAGTTGCGGCGGCGGATCGAGCAGGAGGTGCTCCGCGCCAGCCTCGACGAGGTCTGGAGCGAGAGCCGCCGCTTCTGGGGGCAACGCGATCCGGCGGAGGTCGCCCGCGCCGAGCGCGACCCGAAGCACAAGATGGCTCTCGTGTTCCGCTGGTACCTCGGGAAGGCCAGTCGCTGGGCGATCGATGGCGACCCGGACCGTCGCACCGACTACCAGATCTGGTGTGGCCCGGCGATGGGCGCCTTCAATCGCTGGGTTGCGGGGTCGTTCCTCGCCGACCCGGCCAACCGCACCGTGGCCCAGATCGCCCGCAACCTCCTCGAGGGCGCAGCTGTCGTGACACGCGCGCAGCAAGCGCGCACCTACGGCGCGCCCGTCCCGGCGAGCGCGTTCCAGTTCCACCCGCGGCCGCTGGCCTAGGTCGAGGCGTATCCGGTTTTCGTTCATCAGGCGTATAGAGCAGGAGCCTCTCGCCGTGCAGACCCCCATTGCCGTCGTCGGCGTCGGCGCCTTGTTCCCCGGATCCAGCGATGCCCGCGGATTCTGGTCCGACATCCTTGCCGGTCGCGACCTCGTCACCGAGGTGCCGCCGTCGCACTGGCTGGTGGAGGACTACTACGACCCCGACCCGGCGGCGCCCGACAAGACGTACTGCAAGCGCGGTGCGTTCCTGTCGCCCGTCGACTTCAACCCGATGGAGTTCGGCGTCCCGCCGAGCATCGTGCCGGCGACCGACACGGCGCAGATCCTGGCGCTGATCGTCGCGCAGAAGGTGCTCGAGGACGCGAGCCAGGGACAGTTCGCGGCGATGAACCGCGAGCGCATCAGCGTGCTGCTCGGCGTCACCTCGGCGCAGGAGCTGCTCGGCTCGATGGTGAGCCGCCTCCAGCGTCCCGTGTGGATCAAGGCGCTGCGCGAGAGCGGCATTCCCGAGGCCGAGGCGCAGGCGATCTGCGACCGCATGGCGAAGAGCTACGTGCCCTGGCAGGAGGCCTCCTTCCCCGGGCTCCTTGGCAACGTCGTGGCGGGGCGGATCGCCAACCGCTTCGATCTGCGCGGCACCAACGCCGTTGTCGACGCGGCCTGCGCCAGCTCGCTGGCGGCGCTGTCGATGGGGATCAACGAGCTCGAGTTGGGTCAGTCGGATCTCGTGATCGCCGGCGGCGTCGACACGATGAACGACATCTTCATGTACCTCTGCTTCAGCAAGACGCCGGCGCTTTCCCCCACCGGCGATTGCCGCCCGTTCTCCGACGACGCCGACGGCACGCTGCTCGGCGAGGGCATGGCCATGTTCGCGATCAAGCGGCTCGCGGACGCGGAGCGCGACGGCGACCGCGTCTATGCCGTGATCCGCGGGCTGGGCTCGGCCTCCGACGGGCGTAGCAAGAGCGTGTACGCGCCGCTGCCCGAGGGGCAGGGGCGCGCGCTCCGGCGGGCGTACCAGATGGCCGGCTTCGGCCCGGAGACGGTCGAACTGGTCGAGGCGCATGGCACGGGGACCAAGGCCGGCGACGCCGCCGAGTTCGAGGGGCTATCCGTGGCCTTCCGCGAGTCGGGCAGGAGCGACGCGCAGTGGTGCGCGCTTGGCTCGGTCAAGTCGCAGATCGGGCACACCAAGGCCGCGGCGGGCGCGGCGGGGCTCTTCAAGGCGATCATGGCGCTGCACCACAAGGTTCTGCCGCCGACGATCAAGATCGAGCGTCCCAACCCGAAGTTCGAGATCGAACGCAGCCCCTTCTATCTGAACCTCCACGCACGTCCGTGGATCCGCGACGGGGCGCACCCGCGGCGCGCCGCCGTGTCGAGCTTCGGCTTCGGCGGCAGCAACTTCCACGTCGCGCTCGAGGAGTACGCCGCGGCCGGCGCCGCGCGTTCCGCCTTCCGTCTGCGCGTCGTGCCGACGGAACTGGTGCTGCTCGGCGCGAAGGACGCAGCCGGACTCGTCGAACAGTGCCGCCGGATGGCGGAGCGCCCCGGGCAGCTCGCGCAGACGGCGCGCACGAGCCAGCTCGGTTTCCGCGCCAGCGACGCGGCGCGGCTGGCCGTGTGCGCGGCGAGCGCGGAGGATCTCTCGCAGAAACTCCTCCAGGCGGCCGCGGCCATCGAGAAGTCGCCGGACACGCCGTTTGCCGCGCCGACGGGGATCTTCTATTCGGCGGCGCCCGCGGAGCCGGGCCGCGTCGCCTTCGTGTTTCCCGGACAGGGCAGCCAGTACGTCGGCATGGGTGCGGACGTGGCGATGTCCCTGGACGCCGCCCGCGCCGCCTGGGACCGCGCCGCGGCGCACCCCTTCGACGGGCGCGGCGTGCACCAGGTCGTCTTCCCGCCACACGCGTTCAGCGACGCGGAGCGCGACGCACAGGGGCGCGCGCTCACCGCGACCGAGTGGGCGCAGCCCGCGCTCGCGGTTCAGAGCGCGGCGCTGCTGCGCGTAATGTCGGCGCTCGGCGTGCGCCCGGACTGCGTAGCCGGTCACAGCTTCGGCGAGGTCGCGGCGCTGCACGCGGCGGGGGCGTTCGACGAGGCTACGCTGGTTCGGGTGGCGCGGCGGCGCGGCGAGCTCATGCGCGAGGCCGCCGCGATCCCCGGCGCGATGACGGCCGTGGCGCGGTCCATCGACGAGTTGCGCCCCGTCCTCGCGGCGGCGGGAGCCGAGGTGGTGATCGCCAACCACAACGCTCCGGAGCAGGTGGTGCTCTCGGGCGCGAAGGAGGCCATCGCGCGCGTCGAGGAGGCGCTGGCTGCGACGCAGATCACGGCGAAGCGGCTGACGGTGGCGACCGCCTTCCACAGTCCGCTGGTGGCGGGCTCGAGCGCGCCCTTCCTCGACTACCTGCGCGGCGTGGACCTCGCCGCGCCGGAGATCGACGTGTACGGCTGCGCCGATGCGATGCCGTACCCGCGCGACCCCGAGGCGGTGCGCCGGCGCCTGTCGGCCCAGCTCGCGCAGCCTGTACGCTTCGTCGAGCAGATCGAGGCGATGTACGCGAACGGCGTGCGCACCTTCGTCGAGGTGGGCTCCGGCAGCGTGCTCTCGGAGCTGATCGATCGGATCCTCGGGGCACGCGAGCACCGCGCGATCCACCTGGATCGCAAAGGTCGCCACGGCCTCACCAGCCTCCAGCATGCGCTCGGGCGACTGGCGGTCGCCGGCGTCCCGATGAAGCTCTCGGTCCTCTGGGACGACCAGGCGCCGGTCGTCGAGACGCCGGCGAAGAAGCAGGCGATGTCGATTCCAGTTTCCGGCGTGAATCAGGGGAAGCCATATCCACCCGCGGGCGGCGCGAAGGAGCTGCCGCCGCCGAACTCGCCGCGTCCCGTCGACCCGCCCGCACCTCGCGTGCCGCTCGCGGCCGCGGCGCCGCCACAGAGCCCGCCGGAGCCGCCTGCCCGCGCGGTGATGGAAGCGCTGCCCGCGCCGCGTCCGCTCGAGACCCACGGGGAGTGGCTGCGCGCCTACCAGGAGGCGCAGCGCCAGACCGCCGAGGCGCATGCGGCCTATCAGCGCGCGATGGCCGAGACGCACATGGCCTTCCTGCGGACCGCGGAGAGCTCGTTCGCCGGATTGAGCGCGCTGCTCGGCGGCCAGCCGGTCGCGACCGCGCCGACGACGATCTCCCAGCAGCCGGCGGGAGGAGCCGTCGTCATACCGGCCGTTTTTGCGGCACCGGTTGTTGCGCCGGCTTCTGTCGCGCCTGTGAGCGGGCCTATCGTCGCGCCCGAGCAGTCGGCCGCGCCGGTCCTGCGGGAGCCGGCGCCCGAGCAGCCGGCCGCGCCGGTCGCTCCGGAGTCGCCGAACGCCGCACTCGAGCCCGCGGCAATGGCCGTCGATCTCGAGGCGTTGATGATGAGCGTGGTCGCCGACAAGACGGGCTACCCCGCGGAGATGCTCGGGGCGCACATGGACCTGGAGGCGGACCTGGGGATCGACTCGATCAAGCGGGTCGAGATCCTGGCGGCCTTCCGCGAGCGAGCGCCAGGTCTACCCGAGGTGAGGGCTACCGAATTGGGGCAGCTGCGCACGCTGGGGCAAATCGTCGAGCACATGCGCGCATTGCAGGGCGCCCGCGCTTCGGATGCGGCGAACGGCCACGCGACGCCGGCCGCGCGCGCGGTCGGGACCGGGACCGCCGCGGCCGCGTCCACTGTACCCTCGACCGCTGCACCCGCGATCGCTCGCCGTGCCCTGCGCGAGGTGCCGGCGCCAGCGGTGGGCCTGGCGCCATCGGCTTTGCACGACGCCTCCGAGGTAGTGGTCACCGAGGACGGTGGCGGACTCGCGGCGCTCGTCGTCGACGAGTTCGGCCGGCGCGGAGTGAAGGCGCGCGTCGCCGCCGAGGTGCCGCCTGGCGCCGGCGCCGTGATTTTCCTCGGCGGCATGCGCGAGGTCGGCAGCATCGACGAAGCGATCGCCGTCGACCGCGAGGCATTCCACGCGGCGCGCGCGGTTGCGGCGCGCTTCGAGGCGGCGGGCGGCCTGTTCGTGACCGTGCAGGACACGGGCGGTGACTTCGGGCTCTCGGGTCGCGCCGGCGTGCGGGCCTGGTCGGGCGGCCTTTCTGCGCTCGCGCGCACGGCCGCGCTCGAGTGGCCGCACGCAACTGTGAGGGCCATCGATTGCGCGCGCGGCACGCGCTCGGTCGCGGCGATCGCCGGCGCGATCGTCGAGGAGCTGTGCACCGGCGGTGTGACGGCCGAAGTGGGACTGCACGCCGACGGACGGCGCACGACGCTGGCGATGGTGGAGGCGGGCGTCACGCCCGAAGCGAGGCCGCGCATCGGCGCCAGCTCGGTGGTAGTCGCCTCCGGTGGTGGGCGCGGCGTGACGGCGGCCGGGCTCGTGGCGCTCGCGCGCGCGTGCCGCCCGCGCATCGTGCTGCTCGGGCGCACCCCGCTCGCGACGGAGCCCGACGAGCTCCGCGGCGCCGACGAGCTCGCGCTCAAGCGCGCGATGGCGACGAAGGCGCGCGCAGACGGGCGCGAGCTCGATCCCGCGGAGATCTCCACGCGCGTCGCGCGCGTGCTCGCCGAGCGCGAAGTCCGCGCCACGCTTGACGCGCTCGCGGCGGCGGGGTCGCCGGCGCGCTACTTCGCGGTCGACGTGCAGGACGCCGACGCCATCCGCGCCGTGCTCGACGACGTAAGGCGCGAATGGGGGCCGGTGACCGCGCTCGTCCATGGCGCCGGCGTCCTCGCCGACAAACGCATCGTCGACAAAACCGACGATCAGTTCGGCCGCGTCTTCGACACCAAGGTCGCCGGCCTCCGTGCCCTGCTCTCGGCGACCGCGGACGACCCGCTGGAGGCGATCTGCATGTACTCGTCGATCGCGGCGCGCACCGGCAACCTCGGACAGTGCGATTACGCGATGGCCAACGAGGTACTGAACCTCGTCGCCGCCTCGGAGCGCGCGCGCCGGGGCGTCGCCTGTGTCGTGCGCTCGATCGGCTGGGGACCGTGGGCGGGAGGCATGGTGACGCCGTCCCTCGAGAAGCACTTCGCGCAGATGGGAGTGCCGCTCATCCCGCTGGACGTTGGGGGGCGCATGTTCGTCGACGAGCTTCAGGGCGAGGGCGGAGAGGTGACGATCGTGGTGGCCGGCGCCGCCGGCGTCGGGCCGCTCGGCGCTGAGGCGGCGCGGTCAGTTTCGCTCTCGCTGCGCGTCGACGCCGCGTCGCACCCATATCTCGCGGACCACCGGATCGCGGGGATGGCGGTGGTGCCGGTAGCGCTGGCGATCGAGTGGATCCTGCGAGGTGCCCTCGCCGCGCGTCCCGATCTCCCGTTCGCCTCGGTGCGCGAAATCAAGGTGCTGCGGCCGCTCAAGCTCGAGCACTTCGATTGCGGCGGCGACCTCGTCCACGTGCGCTGCCGGCAGGTCGCCGGGGACGGCGACCGTGCGGAGATCTCCGCGGAGCTGCGCGGCCGCAGCGACGCGCTGCACTATCGCGCGGCGGTCGACATGGTGCGGTGGCCGCCAGCGGCCCCGGCGACGCCGTCGACGCCGCCGCTCGAGGCCTTCGACGCGGCCGGTCTCTACGACGGCCACGTGCTCTTCCACGGCCCGCGCTTCCGAGTGATCCTCGGCGTGGAAGGGATCTCGTACGCTGGGATCGCAGGCACCCTCCAGGGGGGCGCGGCGACCGGGTGGCCGGGCGACGCGTGGCGGACGGATCCAGCGCTGCTCGACGGCGGACTGCAGCTCGCGGTGGTGTGGACCCGGCACGTGCTCGCCGGCGCGTCCCTGCCGATGGCGGTGGGCGAGATGCGCTTCTATCGCGACGGCCTCGCAGAGGGACCGGTGCGCTGCGTGGTGTCCGCGCGCGAGACCCACGAGGTCCGCGCGGTGAGCGACGTGGTCTTCATCGACGCGAGCGGCGCCGTGGTCGCCGAGCTGCTCGGGGTCGAGACCGTGAAGCGCCCCGACGAGCCCGCGACGGCGGCGACGGCGCTCGGCTGAGCGCGGGCGGCGAGCATGGACTTCGAGGCAATCGCGATCGTCGGGCAGTCGTGCACGTTGCCCGACGCGGCGAGCCCCGCCGCCCTCTGGGAGAACCTCGTCGCCGGGTGCAGTGCGCTCTCGGTCGCACCCGAAGACCGCTGGGGACTCTCGCGCGCGCTGGCGATGGGCCGCGTTGAGGAGGCGCTCGACCGGACCTGGTCCGACGTCGGCGGCTACGTCCGGGGCTTCGAGGCCGGCTTCGATCCGAGCGGCTTCCGCATCGACGTCGAGACCATCGCCGCGCTCGATCCCCTGTTCCACTGGGTGTTCGCCGGTGTGCGCCAGGCGCTTGGTGGAGACGCGCCGGCGCGCACCGGGCTGGTGCTCGGCAATCTGTCGTTCCCCTCCTCGTCGATGTCGCGGTACGCCGAGAGCGTGTGGCTCGACGCGCAGGGCCCGCATTACGCGGGTGGTCACGCGGCGGCGCGCGCCGGCGTGACCAGGCCGCACTCGTTCAACCGGTTCTCGTCGGGGCTGCCGGCCCACCTCGCGGCGCGCGCGCTCGGGCTGGACGCGGGCGCCTTCGCACTCGACGCGGCCTGCGCCTCGTCGCTCTACGCGATCAAGCTCGCCTGCGATCGGCTGCACGATCGCAGCGCCGACGTGATGGTGGCCGGCGGGGTCAACCGCGCCGACGATCTGTTCATCCATGTCGGGTTCTGCGCGCTCGCGGCACTGAGCAGAACGGGGCGCAGCCGGCCCTTCCACCGCGACGCCGACGGGCTCGTCCCTGCCGAGGGCGCAAGCTTCGTGGTGCTGCGCCGCCTGGGGGACGCGATCGCCTCGGGGAGCCGCGTGCTCGGCGTGATCCGCGGAATCGGGCTCTCCAACGACGGCCGCGGGCGCGGGTTGCTCGCTCCCTCCGAGGAAGGGCAGGAGCGCGCCATCCGCATGGCGCTGCACGCCGCGCGGCTCGCGCCAGCCGACATCGGATTGGTCGAGTGCCACGCGACCGGGACGCCCGTCGGCGATGCGACGGAGATTCGGAGCATGGCGCGTGTGTACCAAGGCTGCGCGGACGTCCCCATCGGCTCACTGAAGTCGAACCTCGGGCACCTCGTGACGGCGGCCGGCGTGGCCGGCCTGATCAAGCTGCTCGGCGCGATGGAGCACGGCGTTCGTCCGGCGACGCTGCACGCTGAGGAGCCCATCGACGCGCTCCACGGCACGCCCTTCCGCCTGCTGCACGCCGCCGAGCCGTGGGACGGACCGCGCCGCGCCGCACTCAGCGCCTTCGGCTTCGGCGGCAACAACGCGCACCTGATCGTCGAGTCATGGGACGAGTTCCAGGCCAGCCGGCACGTGTCGGTGCCGGCCCCGGCGGCGAATGCGCCAGAGCCAATCGCCATCGTCGGCCTTGGCGCGCGCGTGGCTGACGGCGAGAGCGTGCACGACTTCGCCGACGCGCTCTTCGACGGCGTGGCGAGGCACGAGCCGCGCGCCACCGTCACCGTCGCGCTCGAGGGGCTGCGCTCGCCGCCCGCCGACCTCGCCGACGCGCTTGCGCAGCAGACGCTGGTGCTCGAGGCGGCCCGAGAGGCCACGCAAGAGATCTCGCTCCCGCGCGAACGCACCTCGGTGCTCGTCGGAATGGGCTGCGATCCGGAGATCGCGCGCTACGGCGCGCGGTGGCGCGTGGCAGAGTGGGCCGCGGCCTGGGCCGAGGGCGACGTCGTGGACCCGGAGTGGCTGACCACCGCGCGCGACGCTTTCCAGTCGGGGCTCAAGGCCGCTGGTGTGGTCGGGACGATGCCCAACATCCCGGCAAACCGGATCAGCAACCAGCTCGACGTCGCGGGGCCGTCGTTCACGGTTTCCGCGGAGGAGGCGTCAGGGCTCGTCGCCATCGACCTGGCGGTGCGCGCGCTCCAGGCCGGTGACCTCGACGCCGCCGTCGTCGCCGCGGTGGACCTGTCGCACGAGGTGGTGCATCTCGCGGCGCTGGAATCCCTGGGGCACCGGCGCGCCCCCGGCGACGCCGCGGTGGTGCTGGTGCTCAAGCGCCTCGCCGACGCGCGCCGCGACGGGAACTCGGTCCACGCGGTGCTCGCCGAGGACGAGCGCGCCGCCACGCTCGCGCTCGGCGACGCCTCCGGCGGGCTCGATCTCGAACGGATCTTCGGCGCTCCGCACGCGGCCACGGGACTGCTGCACGTCGCTGCGGGCGCGCTCGCGCTGCGCCACCGCGCGCGACCGCGGCTCGGGGCACGCGCCACGCCCTGGTTCGGCGAGCGCCGCGTCGAGGTCGCGATCTCGACGCTGGAAGCGCCGCCACGGGTGGTGCGGCTCGCGCCGGGAGACCGCGTGCCGTGGTTGGGGATCGAAGCACCGCCGCGGCTTCACATGTACTCCGGTCGCGATCGCGAGGGAGCCCTCGTCGCGCTCGAGGCGAGGCGCGAATCCGACGCCGGGCCGGCCCGACTGGTAATCGTCGCGGCCGACGGCGACGAACTCGCCGCGCGCGCGGACGCGGCGCAGCGCTGGCTGCGGCGGGGCGGGCCGCCGCCGGAGGGCGTCGCCTTCCGCGAGCGCTCCCTCGACGGAGACCTGGCGTTCGTGTTCACCGGCGCTGCCGCCGCCTATCCGGGCATGGCCCGCGATCTCGCGCTCAGCCTGCCCGGGCTCGTCGACGCCGTCGCCGCGCGCTGCGAAGAGATGCACCACTCGACGGACTGGCTCTACGGGGCCGGCGACGGGACGCCCGTGCACCCGCTCGATCAGCTCTGGGGCACGTCCTTCGTCTGCCAGCTCCACGCTGAGCTGAGCCGCGGGCTGCTTGGACTCTCGCCCCAGGCGACTCTCGGCTACTCGTCGGGCGAATCCAACGCGCTGTTTGCGCTTGGGGCGTGGACCGACCTCGACGCGATGATTCGCGAGAGCCGCGCGGGGAAGATCTTCACCCGCGAGCTCGCGGGCGCCTTCGATGCGCCGCGACGGGCGTGGGCGCGGCTCGGCGTGCGCGGCGAGACGTGGGTGAACTACATCGTGTCGGCGCCCGTCGAGCACGTGCGCTCCGCGCTCGCCGGCGAGCCGCTGGCCCACCTGACGATCATCAACACACCCGAGGACTGCGTGATCGGCGGCGAGGCCTCTGCGTGCGAGCGCGTCCTGGCACGGCTCGGTCGCGAGCGCGCGCTCCCGCTCGGCTACCACATCGCGGTGCATTGCCCCGAGCTCCAGGAGGTGCACGCCGAGTGGCGGGCGCTCCACCACCGCGAGACGCGCGACGTGCCAGGCGTCCGGTTCTACACGCACGCGAGCGGCTCCTGGTTCCATCCAACGGCGGATGCGGCCGCCGACGCGATCACGGGGCAGGCGGCGCGCACCCTGGATTTCCCGCGCCTCGTCGAGCAGGCCTGGGCCGACGGCGTGCGGGTGTTCGTGGAGCACGGCCCGCGCGGGCTCTGCTCCGGCTGGATCAAGCGGATCCTCGGCGAGCGGGACCACATCGCCGTCCCCCTCGACGTGCAGGGGCGCCCGGGCCCGCGCCAGGCGATGAATGCCGCGGCCTGGCTGCTGGCCGCCGGGGTTGACGTCGATGCACGCGCGCTGGAGGAGGCGCTCTCGGCCTCGCTGCCACCGCCGCGCGCCCCGGGCCGGCGGCTGACGCTGGCCGCGCACGCGCCGGCGCCGCGGCTCCCTGCTTTTGAGCCTCGCGTGCAGGTGATGGCGCGCGCGCCGCGGCTCCGCCCGGTGCTGGCGGATCCGATGTGGGCCGCTCAAATCGTCGATGCTCCGCCCGCGCTCGTGACGAGCCCGGCGCATGGAGCTTCGGCCGGCGTCGCGCGCGCGCCCGTGTCGGCGCACTCGGAGGAGATGATCCGCTATTTTCAGCAAATCGGGGCGATACACCGCGACTTCCTGCAGCTCTCATCGGACGTGCATCAGCGCTTCCTCGCGCTGCAGCGCTCAAACGAGGCGATGCTCTTCCGCGCGTACGACGGCGTGCTGCGCAGGACGGCGTCGGTTGCGACCGCAGCGCAGCCCGCGACCGCCACACCGGCGCGTCCCATCGCAGCGCCGGAGCCTCGGCCTTCGTCGCACGCGCTGCCCGGGCCGAAGTTCAATCGCGCGCAACTGGAGGTCCACGCGAGCGGCCGGATCTCGTCGGTGTTCGGACCCGCCTTCGCCACCCAGGACGGCTACCACCGCCAGGTCCGCATGCCCGAGCCGCCGTTGCTCCTCGCCGATCGCGTGATCGGCATCGACGCGACGCCGGGGCGACTCGGCACCGGCACGTTGTGGACCGAGACCGACGTCCGCGCTGACAGCTGGTACCTGAACGACGAAGGCCGGATGCCCGCCGGGATCATGATCGAAGCGGGCCAGGCCGATCTCCTGCTGATCAGTTGGATGGGCGTCGATTCCCTCAACCATGGCGAGCGCGTATACCGTCTCCTCGGCTGCGAACTCACCTACCATGACAGCCTCTGCCGGCCGGGCGACACGCTCGTCTACGACATACACGTTGACGGCCACGCCGTCCAGGGTGACGTGCGGCTGTTCTTCTTCCATTACGACTGCCGGGTGCGCGGCGAGGCCCGCCTCACCGTGCGCGGCGGACAGGCCGGCTTCTTCACCGACGAGGAGCTCGCGGGCTCTGCCGGCGTGCTCTGGGATCCCATGGAGGAGCCGTACTGCGGCGACGGCCCGATCGATCCGCCGGCCGTCGTGTGCGAGGCGCACTCCTTCGGTCGCGACCGGCTGCGCGCCTTCGCCGAAGGTCGGCCCTGGGACTGCTTCGGCCGCGGCTTCGAGACGACGCGCGCGCACGTGCGGACGCCGAAGATCTCCGCGGGCCGCATGCTGTTCCTCGACGAGGTCGCGGACTTCGACCCGCGCGGCGGTCCCTGGGGGCGCGGCTACTTGCGCGCTGAGACTCCGGTCACGCCCGACGACTGGTACTTCGCCGGCCACTTCAAGAACGACCCCTGCATGCCCGGCACGCTGATGTACGAGGGATGCCTGCAGGCGATGGCGGTCTACCTCGCGGCGATGGGCTACACCGTCGACCGCGACGGCTGGCGGTTCGAGCCCGTTC
>Ga0068858_100004768_pt1 | contig 13280 bp, 10 predicted proteins | sample KBSSwiS12_FD_66589 | JGI IMG/M metagenome (GOLD analysis project Ga0068858, IMG submission 66589) | Switchgrass rhizosphere microbial communities from Kellogg Biological Station, Michigan, USA - KBS Switchgrass S1-2 | ecosystem: Host-associated > Plants > Roots > Rhizosphere > Soil ... | reverse complement strand
CTTTCATCGATTCATCGAACAGACCAGCTCGCAAAAGACTTTCACGGCGCACGCTCAGGCCGCAAGCCATATTCAGTTGCTCGAGGTGGTCGGACGACGAACCCCCAAGGTCGGAGCCCAACGATTGGCAATCCCAAACGTGCTGCACGATGTGAGCCGAGGCACCGGACCGCTCGAATACCCTTTCTACGCCCGTCCACACCACATCTGGACCGATCCCAGCCGCTCCGAATACATCCAGCACCGATCCGAGATAGTCTGGGAGGTATTCGTCATCATCGTCCAGGAAAGCGACGACGTTGCCCCGTGCCATTCGGATACCGGCGTTGCGCGCGGCAGCCACACCCTTGTTGGGATCCAGTCGAATGCACTTGAGGCGGGGATCCGTGCAAGCAGCCAACACTTGTGCCGTCTCATCCGTCGACCCGTCATCGACCACGATCCACTCGAACTCGCGCCACGTCTGGCTCAGCACGCTCGCCATCGCCCGGCGCAGAAGCTGCGCACGGTTGTGAGTGGGGGTGAGCACCGATACCGGAGGCGGGGGCGTGTCTGGCTCGCTGTCGATCATCGTCGGGAGCTGCGGGAGTCCCGCGTCTTGCTCGCTGCGCTACGCATCTGCCCTCGTATACTGGTCGATTCCCAGCATCGCCCCGACGCGCTTGGAATGTAGAAGTTCATCCAGGCGTCTCTGGTTATCGGGCAGCCGGCTTCGGTCGTTTTGGCTCCCACTAACCTGAAGGTAAGTGTCCGCCGAAACGCCTAGCGCCTTGCTCGCTGCGCTACGCATCCGCCCTCGTATATTGGTCTAGCCCGAGTGCAGCCGCCACACGATTCGAGCGCAGGAGCTCATCCAGGCGTCTCTGGTTCTCGGGCAGCCGGCTTCGGTCGTTTTCCTGATGCCACAGGTGGAACACCGGCGCGGCAAAGCGCGCGTTCTTGTTGCGGACTCCAGCGTGCAATAGACGGATGACCAGGTCCGAGTCCTCCAGTCCCCAACCCGAGTAAGACTCGTCCAATCCGTTTACCCTCAGCAGGTCTTCGCGCCATATGGACAGGTTACATGTCTTGACGCCTCGCCATTCGCGCCCATGACGCTTGCGCCACTCACCATCAGGAAGACGTACCAATGGCATCATCCGATTGACCTCGCGGCGACCACGCGCGCGCATCCAATTTGCCCAGGACCAGTCATGGACCGGCAGGTGATCAATCAGTACGCGTTGCGTGAATTCGCGCGTCAGCAGGACCCGATTGCCCGCCAGGAACCAGCCGCGCTCCGCCAGTCTGCGATGCTGCGCGACGAAAGTGTGAGAAGGAATGCAATCGCCGTCAGTGAAAATCACATAATCGGCGTCGCAGGCGGCCACCGCTTTGTTGCGTATGGCAGCAGCCCGAAAGCCATCATCTTTTTGCCATACGTAGCGCATTGGGAATGGGGCGCGTTGCGTGAAGTCTGCGACGACGCCTGCCGTGTCCGGCTTGGAACCATCATCTGCGACGATCAACTCGAAGCCTCTGTCACTCTGAGCAGCGAATCCGGCAAGGACCGCAGCCAAGGCGTCTGGGCGATTATAGGTAGTCACGACGACCGCGACATCGGTCATCGGCGCCGTAGCATCCATGCCTTGAGATAGCGATAGTAGACACCTTCAGCGTTGGAGACTGCCAGGATGAAGCCCTCCCTTCCGTCGAGGAACCCTGCCTTGAGGAGATAGGTACGCAGGAAGGTCCAGGCGCCGTGCAGCACAGCGCTCGTTACCGAACTCCGACCGCCGCGGACAAGCATCATTTGTGCTCCCGCCGACGAGTATCGATCGACTTTATGCAGCACTTCTTCCAAGTTCGTGAACGGTTCATGCATCAGAGGATGGGAAAGCTGGCCAACGCTGCCATCCACGATCAGGCGTTCGTGCACGAGGTCGTCGCTGAAATGCGCGCTGGTACGTTTGAACAGTCGCAACACCGGGTCCGGCCACCAGCCCGAGTGCCGCATGAGTCGTCCGCAAAAGGATGAAGAGCGTGGGATCCAGAACGCCACGTGCGAGCCGGCCACAGCGACCGCAGCGCGGATCTCCGTTTGAAGTTCGGCAGATAGCCACTCGTCGGCATCCAGGGACAATATCCAATCGCCTGTCGCCAGCTGCCGTGCCCGATTTTTCTGCGAACCAAAACCCGGCCAGTCCGGGAACACGTGCACTTTTGCTCCCAGACCACGACAGATCTCCCGCGTCCGGTCCGCGCTGCCTGAGTCAACGACGACAATCTCGTCCGCCCACGCCACGGACTCCAGGCAGCGCCGAATAACCGCCTCCTCATCTTTGGTGATGACGATGACGGAAAGGCTCACGGGCTCTTCACCGGCGCGGCGCGCTTCGCAGGCAGTGCCGCAAACAGCAGGCCAGATAACCAGGCAAACAGGAGGCTCTCGACGTGATCGATCAGCAGCGAGTTGAACAGACTACCTATCATGATGGTCAGCAACAGGGCGCGTGCCAATGTTCTCGACTGTTCGTCCGCCAACCGTGCGGCATAACGCCATTGCTGTGCGAACAAGAAAAGCAGCAGCGCGAGGCCCGCCAACCCGACTTCGGCTGTCGTCAGCAGATACTGATTGTGCGGATTCCGGGTAGGTGCAACCTCGGTACCTACGACTTTCTCGGCGTAAGCACGCACGAAACCGCCGGTTCCAACGCCAAGAACCGGATGTTCACGGATGAGAACCAGCGTGTTGCGGTAGAACTCGAGGCGTTCGCGCACACCGCCAACTCCGGCTTCTCCTGGATGAAACCGGTTCGCCTCCGTAACCCCGCCGCTCACCCGTTCGTGGAAGGAGGGCGACAGTTCATAAGCACCGACGAAACCCGCCGCAACCAGTATCACTGCAGTGAGCATTCCGCGCCAACGAAATCGCGTATACAGATATAACACCGCAAGTGCAGCGAGCACCAGGTATCCGGTTCGACCCCAGACAAGAAAGACCACATCGAACGCTGCAAGCACGGCAAGGCCATACCATAGCAGCCGCAGGCGAGTGTGGCCGGCAACGCGACCGAACTCTGCAAACAACAAGCAGCCGAAGGCCATCAGGATATTCTGTGTGATATGCCGCTTGAACACCGTTGGATTGGCCGCATCCCCGGTGATGATCCCGCCTGTCGGTAGGACTCCAATGGAAAGCGCCAGCGACATCAGCAGAGTCAACGCAATCGCAAGTGCGAGAGCGAGAAGCCCACGACGACGATCTGCCGGATCGACGAAGACCGTCACAAGGATCGGGATGAGCAGGAGGTCGCTATACTTCTTCAGGTACACGAGGCCGTCGTGCCATCGATCCGGGCTCCACGCCAGTCCCAACACCATCATCGCTAGATAAGCCAGCGCCGCGAGAGCAATCGGGTTGGCTCGAACAATCTCGTATCTCGCACGCCAATTTCCACTCACCAGCCAGCACAGTAGAAGCAGCGCGAGCAGTATGTTGTCCGCTGCAGTCGAAATCGGCAGCGTAAAGCCAATGGCAATCGCAAGGTAAGGCAATACAGAACCGACGCTGGCGAAAATGCGCCTGGGAGCGACCCGCACGCTGGTCGATCCATCATTCATTGGCAACTCGCCGCTCGGCCGGGGCAATCGGTTCGCTGCTCGAATACTCCGGAATCAATCGCGCCAACTCCGCGCGCACTTCGTCGTCTCGGGGAAGGTCCTGGCGGCCGAGCCACTCGAGCAGCCTGGGCAGAAGGTCCTGATCGACCGGCCGGGCGCGGGCAATACGCAGCTTTGGGTGCGGCGTCACCAACGTCTCCTCGTCGAGGGCCAGCACCTCCTCATAGAGTTTCTCGCCAGGGCGTAAACCCGTGAACGCGATCTTGATGTCGGCTTCGCCGAGACCCGACAATCGGATCATCTCGCGAGCAAGGTCGACAATGCGCACTGGTTCACCCATGTCCAGCACGAAAATCTCGCCGCCTCGGCCCATGGCACCGGCCTGCAGCACCAGTTGCGTCGCCTCTGGGATGGACATGAAGTAACGGGTAATTTCGGGATGGGTTACGGTTACGGGACCGCCTTCGGCGATCTGCTGTCGGAACTTAGGTATTACGCTACCGGCGCTGCCTAGTACATTGCCGAAGCGCACCATGACGAAACGTGTGCCGTCGGACTTTTGGAGTCCCTGGCAAACCAATTCGGCCAGGCGTTTGCTGGCACCCATCACGTTTACTGGATTCACCGCCTTGTCGGTGGAGATGAGCACGAACTCTTCTACACCACAGCGGGCGGCGCTGGACGCAAGCAGATACGTGCCCATCACGTTGTTCTGCTGAGCCTCCCAGGTATTCACCTCTTCCATCAGCGGAACGTGTTTGTAAGCCGCGGCATGGAACAGAACTTTTGGACGGTACTGGCGGAGGATTTGTTCGACGCGAGCCCGATTGCGCGTGTCGCCCATGGCGCATACGATCGGCAAATCAGCGTGCGCTTTGCGAAACTCTTGTTCGATCTGGTATAGAGCGAATTCGGACAGCTCGAACAGAATGAGTCGTAACGGCCCAAAGCGTGCAATCTGACGACACAACTCTGAACCGATCGAGCCGCCAGCGCCAGTTACCATCACGGTTTTGCCGGAGAGGAAACGGGATAGGACCGCGCTGTCCAGCACGACTGGATCGCGCCCAAGTAGATCATCCAATTCCACCTGACGAAGTTGTGAGACTGTCACCTTGCCCGACATCATGTCGTCGAAGGAAGGTACGGTCATCACTTTGAGGCCGGCCTGGGAAGCAAGATGCACCGCGTGCCGTCGGACAGTGTGCGACACCGAGGGCATGGCGATGATGGCGTGCGACACATCGAGGTCGCGCGCGACACGCTGCACGTCTTCGAGCCGGCCGCGCACTTGCACACCATGAATCTGGCGGCCCTGCTTCCGCGCACCGTCATCGAGCAACCCGACGACGCGCCAATCCCGTGTGACCGATAGCTCGCGGATCAGTGCGTCGGCCGCGTCGCCCGCGCCCAGGATCAATACCGGCGCACCGGCAGCTGCGTTGAGGCTGGCGATCCGACCTTCTTTCCATGCCCGGTAAGCGAGTCTGCTTCCACCCATCATGAACAGCAACAACAGCGGATCCAGCACGAAAACCGAGCGCGGCACCGGATCGGCTAGTCTCAAGAGCAGCAGAGTGGAGGGCACGACCAGAGCTGCAACTCCCACTGCGAGGACAATCCGCCGCAAGTCGTGCAGGCTCGCGTAGCGCCAGATTCCCCGATATAGCCCGAAACGCCAGAAGATCAACGCCTGTGCCACCACGACTACCGGCAACGTCCGTATCAGAACACCCGAGTACTCCGGCGGCAGTTCCAGATTGAGACGCAGCCAGAACGCAAGGCCCCACGCAACGCCTGCTGCGACGACGTCGTGCAACATCGCCAGGGCAGTACGAGGGTTGATGCGGGCCAGCACGATCATCTACTTTCCCTGTAACCGAGCGCGGCGATCTACCGCGGAGCCAATCAATGTATAGACCGCCGCCAGCCCCCCTAGAATCAATAGCTGCACCGATAGGAGCTGCCGCAAGGCGAGCAACGCGGCGATACTACTGATCAGCATTAGTCCATACTCGGCAAAGACCAGCCGCCGATGGGTCCAACCCGCCAGAACCAGCCGCTGATAATAGTGGCTACGGTGCGCCTGCCAGATCCGTTCACCGCGCAGCACGCGTCGGACGATAGTCACACTGGCGTCGGCGACGAATGGACCGAAAACCACCAACGGAAACCACAGCGGCCAAAGCTCCTGCCGATATCCGACAAGCCCCAGCGCCGCAGCTAGGAACCCTAGCGGAATCGATCCCGAGTCACCCATGAACATGCGTGCAGGTGGGAAGTTGAAGATCAGGAAGGCAGTCGCGGCCGCTGCGATGCTGACACTCTCCAGCGCAAACTGGCTGTTCCCAGCCAACCACGCCGCCACCGCATAGGTGCCAAATCCAACTACCGCCATGCCACCGGCAAGGCCGTCGGCACCGTCCATAAAATTGTACAGGTTAGTCATCCACCCCACCGCGAGCATTAGCAACAATAGCGTGATCCAATTCGCGTCCGGGAAAAAGACCAGCACGAAAATGACTGCCACTGTGAGGTGTCCCAACAAGCGCACGCCCGACGGCAAGCTTTTCCAATCGTCGAAAAGAGAAAGCAGTGTCAGGCTAACCGCCAGTGCGACGAGCAGTCCGTTGCCTCCTGCGAGCAGCATCCCGATGATCACCGCCAGCATGATGCCCAGCCCCCCGGTGCGCGGCACAGGGGAAGCGTGAAGTGAGCGCTCGTTGGGATGATCGAGAAACCAAGCGGCAACGCGTGGCAATAACAACAGACGGAGCACGGCTGCGCTCAACGCAAAGGCCGCCAAGACGGCAGTCACCGCCAGCATGCCTGAACTGTGCGGTCCATATGCGTCAAGGCAGTACGCAGCGCGGTGACAGGCGCGGACCGGCGAAAAGTTGAAGGCCTTGGATGCACTCACGATGGTTCTGCGCGGTTGCATAGTGGGCCGTGCATTGCATGGAAAAGCCTTCTACGGATCCTGGAAACTCGGCAAGCTGATTATGGTACAGCAGTATCGCGCGCGAACCACAGAGCAACAACCAGCTGCGCCTCGGCAGAAGGCTCACCCTTGCGCAGTTCCCTCAGCGACGCGCGGGGACGTCGTTGCGATACCAATCGGCTGTTTCCGCCAAACCCTCGTCAAGGGAAAACGGCGGGGTCCACCCCAATACCGCGCGGATTCGAGAGCTGTCGACCTGAAGAGATCTTGTCAACCGCTCGGTCGAAGCTATTCTGCCCGTCACCCAGCCTACCAGTCGTACTAACTGCGGGGGCGCAGCTAAGAGGCGGGGGCGCACGCGTAGCGCCGCGGCGAGTCTGCGCACGAGATCTGGCGTCGAAATGTCCTCACCGTCACTCAGGAGAAAGACCTGATTTGCCGCGCCGGGGTGAGACAGTGACACCTGGATCGCATCGATAAGATTGCCCAGATAGAGCAGGCTACGTCGGTTCTGCAGCGCGCCAACGGGTAACGGCACACCGCAGTCCACAGCACGCATCAGTCTCAAGAAGTTTGCACGAACACCGGGGCCGTACACCAAGGGCGGGCGCAGAATCACCCACTCGATAGCCCTCTCCTGGGCAATTTTCTTGAACACTTGTTCGGCTTCCCATTTCGAGATTCCATAGGCATCTGTCGGATGTGGCGTATCCTGTTCACTAAAGGGGCGTCCGGTGGTTTCTCCGTTAACCTTGACAGACGAGAGGAATACCATCCGCCGCACACCCACTGCCGCTGCCTCAAGCGCAAGCCTGCGAGTCCCTTCCACGTTTACACGGCGGTAGTCTTCAAGGGAGCCGCGAACCGTATCTTGCATAACGTGAGCGCGTGCTGCGAGATGGACAACCGCATCGACGCCTTCCAACGCCGCGTGCCATTGGGTGTCGGGACCAATTTCCCCGACCACCGCGTCGTCATCGAAACGTCCTTCGCCGGGTGCAATCTGACGCACGGCCCGCCTGACCTGGACTCCCTGCCGACGCAGTTGCACACACAGGGCTTGTCCGGCAAATCCGTTGGCGCCGGTGACGAGCACTTTCATGAAGGTCTTCCGAGAATCTGCTGGTAGATGGCGATCGTGGCGCGCGCCATGCTCTGCAGCGAAAACTCCTCACGCACGCGGTCGCGCGCCGCGCGGCCCATGCGCGTGCGCAGCGCATCATCGTCTAGAAGAACATTTATGGCTTGTGACAGGGCGTGTGGATCGCGCGGTGGCACCGCGAATCCCGTCACCCCATCCAGGTTGACAAAGTTCACGCCGTTGTTGAGTTGACAGCACACCACAGCCTTGCCACAGGCCATTGCTTCCAGCTGGACAATTCCAAAAGCCTCGCTTTTCTCGACCGAAGGCATGCAGTACAAATCGGCTGCATGGTAGTAGGCTGGAAGGTCGCTGTCATCGATGCGACCGACGAGATCGACCTGCGACTCGCGACCCAATTCAGTGATGAGACGAGCGTAAGCGCCCGTAAGCGGTCCATTGCCGCCGATCACGGCGATGGTGTCGGGGATCTCGTTCATCGCGCGAATCAGGTACTCGAAACCCTTGTAATAGACGTGACGTCCAACGCCGAATACGACGCGTTTACCGGCATAACGCGCGCGAATTTCCGCCGCCCGTTGAAGCAAAGCATCGCTGGGTTGATATGGGCGTTCGTCGATGCCAAAAGGTACGACATGCTTGCGATTCGGGTCTTTGCACGCTCCCATCTGGGTCGAAGACGCAAAATGGGCCGGCGTGGGGGCAATGATCGCATCGGCTTTACTTACGATGTCGTCGAGAAAAGGGCGATATAACTTCAGCAATCGGTCCTGTCGAATAATATCGCTGTGCCAGGTAATCACCAGCTTAGGCCCGCGCGGCATGAGGTACCAGACTAACTGAGCCAAAGGGTCGGGAAAATGCAGGTGCACGATGTCATAGGCCTTCAGACGGTGCAGGCGCCGCGCCCATAGCGGCATGGCTGGCGCCAGCGCGACACCCGCGACCAGTCCGGCCGATGGCACCTTATAGACGCGGTAATACTCCATATCCAGCACCTCGGCGCGAAAGAAATCATTCGCAACCAGGTTGTCGCATTGCACTTGCCCGCGCAACGCTTCGATCAACAGCGCAACATGGCGCTCGAGGCCGCCAAAATTGGCATTGTAAAAGCGTCCGAAATGCAGCACCCGCATCCGATGTCCATCTGCCTGGTGTTCTGAGACGGCTCGCGAGATGTCTTGCATCGCACCGTTCACTCCGCCTCTAGTCTTCCGGTGCGACCGATCAGGCCGTGCCACAGTCCAAGACCCATCATGCGCAGACGCTTGAAACGGTCCGGCGCAAAAATCCCCAACAAGACGACTCGCAACAAGAGTCGCTTGATCTCATTGATCTTCCATGGGAGCGGCGCATGCGGCAACTGCCAAAGGAGGACTGCATTGCGGAACATGTAGTAGTAACGCTGAGGTCGATACAACTGCACAGTCCGGCGCGTAAATGGAAGCTTAAGGACCGCGTCGCCCAGTGTATGGTACATGCGGGCGGAACAGACACCGAACAGCGAAAACCCTTGGGACCGCACCCGGAGAGACCACTCGGTATCGACGTGTTCAATGAAGAACCCTTCGTTGAGCGTACCGGTCTCCTCTAACACAGGGAGTCGGATCAGCGACCCGGACGTGATCAGCAAGTCGCATGGAATACTGGCGGCATCGACGGGCGAGTCATTCTGACAATAGTGCGGCCGAACCCCGAGTGCCGAAAGGGCGTAAAACGGCCAAGTCCGGTCGAGTCTAGTGTCACAGAAAACGGGACCCACCGCGCCCAGCTTCACTTCGCGGTGCAGGAGCTCAGATTCCGCTGTAAGCAGTCTCGCCACCATATCTGGAGCGGGTTCGCTATCCTGATCGAGCAGGAGAACATGCGTCGAGTCGCGTGCTTCCGCCCACCGGATGCCGACGTTGTGGGCGTAGGCAATGCCGAAATTCTGTCCGAGCCGCACGATCTCCGTTACTTCATCTGTGACCGCGTCCCGATACGGGGACCGGTCAGAATCGGAGCCATTGTCAACCACAACGATGTATTTGACCTGGGATCGGATGGCCCGAACCAAGCGCGTTAGGTCCGGCTCGCGAGGTTGGAATGACACTACGATCGCCGTAATCCGAGACGTCTGCTGGTGAAGCACCGACTGAGTCACAATCTGTTGGCGAGGATGACAAGGCGTAGCAACAAATCGTCGACGCGACTTTGTCGGTACACTTTTGAGCTCGAGGCCAGCGCAAGGCGTCCAGCAAGGCTCTGCGCGCTACGCTCCACAAGCTTCACTGTCTCCAGTTGTGCGGACGTCAACCGGTCACCAAACAGTCGGTGGAATTCTGCGACTTGCCACGTAATCCGCTGGTTCCGCCGAACGAATCGAGAAATGCGCCGCAGCACCTTGCGTCGCACTCCAGAAGCGACTCCGACCACGTTATGCGCATGCTGGCGATAAAGGATACGCGACTCCTCGTCAAAACGGATCTCCCCAAACGCGGATATCACCAGGTAAATCCACCAATCGTGCATTAACGCAAAATTTGGCAGCCTGACGGAAACGACATCTCGTGCCGCGCGATTTAGCACCATCGTACAACCTGGGAAGAGGTTTTCGGCCAGCGCGTTTCCCAGGCCTATTTCCTTTCTCGGCCGGCGAGACATTTCCAGCCGACGCAATACTTCATCGACAACCGTGACCCGACTCGCATACAACAACGGACGCTCAGCATCCGACCCACTGAGGAACTGCAGAGCACGGGAGATCTTATCGGGAAGCCATACGTCGTCCTGGTCACACAGAGCGATATAATCGGCCTCAGCCGAAGACCTAGACAGCAGGTCGAAAAAACTGCCGACGACGCCGAGATTGTCTCCGAAAATCATACTCACTCGCCGATCCCCGGAAAAACTGGTGAGTACCTCCCGCGTACGGTCTATGGATCCATCATCCCGGATCAGGATATCCAGTTCCTTGTGATCCTGTCCCAACACGGTCGCGAGTTGTTCGGCGAGGTGGGTCTGACCGTTATAGGTCGAAAGCAGGACTTGGACGCGTGGCATGGAATGGTGGAACTCTTTCGGCTAATCCGTGGGCTGACTTATATCCGTGGCGTACTAATACTTGATCATACATTTGAATCCAATAGTCTCCACGAATGCCCGTCCACCACCACCAAATGCAGGCCAGCACAAAGCGTTCCGCACTAGATCGTCTTAGCTATCCCGTACGGACGTGGTCAGCAAGCATCCCCATCGATCTTAGCGACTGCTGGCAACTTGAGTGCACGTCTCAAACTGTTGATAAGGCGGCAAGCGGTGCTGTCAAGATGCTGTACACTTGCGCGCTAACTTTGTGAGCATCTCTAGACGTGTGCGGTATTACCGGGGTCCTGATCACTAACCGAAGTCCCTTCCGGGACGATATTCGGTCGCGCCTGGACCGGATGGTGCTAACGCTACATCATCGCGGGCCGGACGATAGAGGAGTCTGGCTTGGATCTGGCGTCGGGCTAGGCCACACGCGCCTGTCAATCATCGACCTGAGCGCGGCAGGTCATCAGCCAATGACACTCCCGGATCAAAGTCTGTGTATCACGTTCAACGGGGAAATCTACAACTTCCTTGAGCTTCGCGCGGAGCTGGAAAAGGGCGGGGTCAAGTTCCAGAGCAACAGCGACACGGAAGTAATTCTCCATGGTTATCGACGCTGGGGTCCAGGCGTTTTCTCCCGGATGCGCGGCATGTTCGCGCTGGCGATTTGGGACAAGCTCAGTCGTGAACTGATACTTGCGCGAGACCGCATCGGCAAGAAACCGCTGTTCTTCGCTTGGCACGAGGGCATGCTGCTATTCGGCTCAGAAATCAAGGCCGTTCTAGCATGGCCAGGATTTCCACGTGAGGCGAATCTGGAAGCCATACATCACTACCTCACGCTCCAATACATCCCTGGGCCGTTGTCAGCGTTTCGCGGGATACAGAAGCTTCCCCAAGCCACGTACATGATCGTCGGGCAGGACGGCGGCATAAAAACTCAAGAATACTGGCAACTTCCCTCCCCAGCTGACGCCCGCCCCCGTCCGACCGAAGAGCTCAAGGCCGAGTTATTGGATCTGCTGGATGAGTCGGTCCGCTTACGCATGATTTCGGACGTCCCTCTCGGTGCGTTTTTGTCGGGTGGCGTCGACTCATCATCAGTGGTCGCGATGATGGCCCGCGCTGCCGGCAAGCCAGTCAAGACCTTCTGTATTGGCTTCGAAGAGGAGGGATTCGACGAACGGCCCTTTGCGCGCATGGTCGCCGAGAGATACGAAACCGAGCATCACGAGTTGGTGGTACGCCCCGAAGCAACAAGTGTCTTGCCAACGCTCGTGTGGCACTACGGTGAGCCGTACGCCGACCCGTCTGCTCTGCCTACTTACTATGTGTCAGAGATAGCGCGACGGCTGGTAACGGTTGCGCTCAACGGAGATGGTGGCGACGAAAACTTCATCGGGTATACCCGCTACGAGCAATGTCTTCGTATGGAGTGGGTTAGCCGGGTACCTCGTGGTGTCAGGAGCATCGCTTCGAGAGCGGCTGAATTTTTACCCACGCCTCTGGATAGGATTCGCTTATTTCGAGGCATCCGCTGGCGTCTTTCTCGCCTCGGGGCGTTGGACTCTCGCCGTTACGCTCCCTCGATCGTGTACTTCTTCGATCACGACAAAGCGGCGGGCTACGGCGAACGCATGACAGACTTTCTAGAGCGCTCGAGCTTGGACTTGCTCGAACCCTGGTTTGCCCAAGCGCGAACGTTTGTCTCCGGCGCTGCTTGGGCTGACATCCATACATATCTGCCGGACGATCTACTGGTAAAGGTGGACATTGCGAGCATGGCCCACTCGCTCGAGGCCCGCTCCCCTTTCCTGGATCACCACATGATGGAATGGGCGGCCTCGATACCGGTCGCTCAAAAGATGCTAAATGGCCACACTAAAGGGCTGCTGAAGTCGGCGATGGAGCCGCATCTGCCCAACGAGGTCCTCTACCGCCCCAAGATGGGCTTTGGCGTGCCGATCGAGCGTTGGTTGCGCACGGAACTGAAGGAGTTCGCGTACGATACACTGCTATCGAGACGGGCGACGGAACGCGGCCTGTTTCGCGGTGATTACGTCCGGAAGATGTTAGACGAAAATAGCGCTGGCATTCGGTTCCACCATACTCGCCTATGGGCACTACTGATGCTGGAGCTTTGGTTTCAAATGTGGATAGATGCAGCCGAGGCGCCCCTTTCACCTCCACCGATCCCGTCGGTGCGCGTAACTGGTTAGTCAGGTATCTCGATGCGCAGGTCGACTGGTCGCAGGATCCTTTCCGGTCTGCGAACCTTTATACAGCCTCCGCCTAAAGGCACCGGCGGTACGAATTCGGCGCGCTACTACTACTCCGTCTATCTGCGGCACCTGGTAACAGCGGTTGCTCATGGCCTACCAATAGACTAATGGCACGCGCGGCGCCCTTATTCAGGCAAGGAAGCCGGCATGAACCAAGCACCGGACGACCAAGATCCTATGACAACGTGGCTCTCTGGCCCAGTGTCTTATCTAGAGGCACATGGCATCAAGAACGCAATTTTTATCCTGCCATTCGAAGCAGACCAGGAGGACGTTCGAA